>TARA_R110002003_G_scaffold143_13_pt1 | contig 16689 bp, 19 predicted proteins | sample TARA_R110002003 | Tara Oceans TARA_R110002003 (sample SAMEA4396441) | marine metagenome | biome: Westerlies Biome; feature: [SRF] surface water layer (ENVO:00010504); material: water (ENVO:00002006), including particulate matter (ENVO:01000060) such as... | depth 5 m
GTGATATCGTCAATCTGAGACTCCGACCGAGATCAAATTATCGCTTTGACGTACGTGCTTGTCAACTTTTACTGTGACGGCAGCAGCCATGGTGGCTAGAAGGACGGCCAACAACGTGATGGCGACGACTGCAGCAGCCCATCTGACCCACCATTTTGCTGTCCATTGCCTTAGACCCTTCCTTCGGTACTTCTCTTCCTTGATTGCAGCGTCTCTTGCTTCCCGGTCACCTTCAGCCAACAATCTCGCGCCCTGATCGTCGCTCAGCCGAGCACTATAAAGGCCTGGGGTCGTTGCCTCGAGATATGTGGGCGGCGCATCTTGTCCAACGAAAGTCTCTAGTAGTGGTGTTGATGATTCGTTGTAAGGTGATGTGCGTTGTGCAGGTGAAATGATGACCTGAGGCCGTGCTGATCTGCTGTTGGCATTCGCTGTGTCTATGAACATTCCAGGTGCCATATTTATGTGAGATGCGATGGTTTCGGCCCAACAAACGGTCTGGGAGACGACGGCGAATGTGGAGATAATGTGGAGAGATGGAAAAGGTCAGGAAGAAGGTCAGGCAGCCATGTCTTATTGCTCCCTCAAGCCAGGCACAAAAGCTTGATCTGCAACTCGAGGTTCCCAGGGAGAACACCTGCTACAGTTTTGTTTCGGTGGTGGAAACATGACATGTTTGACCATGTTCTTGGCAGGTGTGTGGACGCGACCGCGGCCTCGCGATCGTCAATTCCCCCATTATATCGCCGCCATTGAGCTAGGCGGCATCAGCGATTCTTCTACGAGGCTCACCAATTTCACATGCGGCGCGATGTAGACAGTACGAAGAAGTTGGGAAAGGCGGAGGAGGAAGAAACGGTTGGCAGTTCGACCAGGACGCAGTGCATTTGCCTCGGCCGCCAGACCGAAACGAGAAAGGTGCGGCGTCGATCAGGCACCGTCTCAAGCCTCGCCTTCGAACGTTTGCACAGACCAAGCATCGAAACCATCTCGACCGTCAAATCCAGCCCTCTCGTTCCCTTTGCCATACATCATGGATTCGCTGGCCTGGTGTATGAATGATTTGCTCAAAGCTGCTCGGCCGGCCTCAGGCTCCGTAGTATTATTTCCAGAGCTAATCATAACAAAACCCCATCACTGTCCCATACTTTCGGGTGTTTACCTGCATATCCGGTTCACAGAATGCAGCGAGCATCACTCAAACTACTTCTGCAATCGCATCTTAGCGCCCAAGACCTCTTAGATCGATCTGTCAAAGACACCATCGAGATCTTGGAAGGTGTTCAGCGAGTCGCAAAAGATGATGTGAACTGCATCATCATCACCTCCTCATTCGCTGCTATTAGATTTCATCCCAATGAAGCGCTCGGAAAGGTATACACAGAGGACGATTGGAACCCAGTCACATTGTCCGACGTTGAAACAGCGTGAAATCCGGGTCTCAAAAGCCCTGTCTACTTGACTAGTAGGACGTTCGCCGAGCGCGCGGCTTGAGATATTTTTGAGAGGCAAGAGTACGAGATCCGATGTGCTCTTGTGGCGCTGAACCCGCCTATGGTATATGGTCCGCTTGCGCACAAGATTAGAACTTGGACGAGAGGACGAGAGAACCTATACATGAATCGTCGCGGACAAGACTCCAAGTGACACACTGCCGCTGCATGGCTTGGCTTTGTATGTCGCGGGAAGAGCCTTAGCGACTGCGCATGTTTGCTCGACGAAAGTCCCTGGGGCCGCAGATCAACGGTTCGGTATCTGCGGCAGTGATTTCGGATTCAGCTTCTGATCTATTCAGCAAGGAAGTCGTAGGTGCGGAGGACACACTGCCAAATGCCTACGCCCGGGTATGTGAACAAAGAGCAAGCAAATAGGCAGGAAGATATCAAGGCAGGAAGAGTATTGGACATGCGCTGGAGTAGAAGGATGAAAGAATCAAAGACTTGATAAGTCAATACCGAGAGCTAGAGAAGGAGCTTACGACCTAGGTGTTGTATAACCTCCCACGTGCATGCACAAGGGAAACCCGCCTTAGATATAGTATAAATGGTATCGAAGTCGCATCTCCGAGCCGTAATGAAGTCCCTAGCCATATCCTGGTCGGCGGTAGGTCGCGGCGGCTCGCCTCCCCGGCTGACCGGTTCAACTCGCAGCCACGCGAATCTGGCATGCAGATATTGAACCGACGGGAGATGATTGGCTGCGAGACCAATGCACGATGCAGGGCCGATTCGGATTCAGATATGAAAATGCACGATTTCTGCGCGCTATAAAATGGGCTTCGACGCTGGACTCCATGGTGGTGCAGAGTACTGCGACTTGAAAGGTTCGATTGCATAGCGATGCCTTCGTTTCTGCGCATGGCCCTAGCCATTGCGGCAGTGCTTTTGTTCCCGGGCGTGTCTACCTCTGCGATCGAATCTTCCAACGAGACGGCAGAATGTCGAAATCCGATCGTGCGAAAAGAATGGTACGTCTTTTCCCCGAGCCTACTCTTCGTTCCTGTCAACTTACAAACTGACTTATTTACCCCAAGGCGCACGCTCTCCAAACCCCAGAAACTCCAGTATCTCTCCGCAGTCCAATGCGCGCTCCGCAAACCATCCATTACTCCCCCCACCGCTGCGCCCGGCGCTCTGTCCCGCTACGACGACCTTGTTGCAACGCACATCAATCAGACCATGTCGATCCACTTCGTCGGCCACTTCCTGCCCTGGCACCGTCTCTTCACAGCATACTACGAGAAACTACTACGCGAAGAATGTGGGTACCGTGGCGCACAACCGTACTGGGACTGGACGCTCGATAGCAGTCCGGCCACGTTTCTCGGCTCACCTGTTTTCGACCCCGTCTACGGATTCGGCGGCAACGGGCCCCTAACAACGACGTACAATGCGTCTGCGAACGAAGTCCCCGGGCGCACGGGCGGCGGATGTGTCGCAGACGGGCCGTTCAGGAACATGACTGTCCACTTGGGCCCGTTTACCAGTCTGTCTCGCAACGATCAGTGTTTGAAGAGGGATTTTGCGCCCGAGTATGCGGTCAAGTATCTGGCACGCGAAAAACTGGATGAAGTACTAGCGCAGGCGGAGTATGGGTGGTTTGCGCGGACACTGGAGGGCGGGACGAGTTTCGATGAGAGTCAGATACATGCTGGTGGGCAGTGAGTTGAATCCCTTTACCTTCCATGAGCAACAACACTGATGACAACGCGTAGCTTCGGCGTTGGCGGTACTTTTGGCCAGATGGGCGATCCATTTGCGTCACCGGCTGATCCGATTTTCTGGATGCATCATGCGAATCTCGATCGAGTTTGGTGGTCGTGGCAGAGCAGGGATTTGGAGAAGAGGCTGGTAGACGTGTCGGGCCCGATAGTGATCCAGGACTATGGTAATGCGCAGGGTGGGAATGTGACGTTGGACTTTCCGTTGTCGCTGGGGTTTAATGCTTGGGATGCGAAGGTAGCGGATATGATGGACATTAGGCCGCTGTGCTACATGTATGACAAGTTGTATTGAATACAGATAGAGGTATTGAACGTTCATCCTGTCTGTCCAGTCTATTCAAGACTGGCAGTGCTCAGCGTCGTTTGGGTATTGAGGTGTACCGGGCTACGCAATCCGATTATTGTAGATATTTATCAAAGATAACAGCGGCAGGGAGACCTTCAGCGTCTCGTCAAGTTTGGTTATCCTTCAAACATGCTTTTCTTGCGGAGCTCGTTGTCGTTCAAAAGTTCAGTACCCGGCGGAATCACATGCAGCCGAGTACACTCGATTTGGCAGCGAGCTGGTCGCCGTGCAGCTTCAGCCCACGTACGGGAGAAATGATGTCGCTCATGACTGAGTAGATGCCTGCACGACATGCGTACAACATGCTGTATTGCAGCAGTGATGGTGGTCGTCGAGGGTCATGTCAGCGACGGTGATGAGGTAGGGAGTGGAGTGGCATCCACGCATTGGAGTGGAGCGGACCTCCGTGTCTTGGCGCCTGACGTAGCGAAATGCGCGAGAGCGGGCGTGTCCTTTGCAAGCACCCAAGACTTGCTACACAACCATGAAATACTGTAATAAAAGCCTACAATAAGTTTCCGACATCGGCGCGTGTTATGGCATCGCTGCGGAAGTTGCGACAACTTTCGGCGCCGCATTGCGTGCTGCTCGCGGTCCAATATGCCACCGAGTCCAACATCACGGCGCTGCGAGCGTTGACAGCACTGCGAGACGCCGATCTGCCGCTCGAACTCACGCTGCGAATCCTACTATCCTTTCTCCCCGAGGAACTTGAGCCGCCGACGTACATCGCATACCTGCACGAGCTTGCGACAGACTCGCGAAGCCCCGGCGACGATGCGGCTGCTTCCCTAGACATAGCTTCGGTTGAGGAGCTTTCAGTATCACGGGCGAAGAAGAGGAGAAAGGCGCTGGAGCTTCTGCCGGTTGTGCACCCTCTATACGCCGCAGAAGACGAGCTTGACCCCTTCTCCCACTTCCTCATCCACCGCGCGCACCGAATCGATGCTCAGACCGGACTACTGGACCTCATACCACAGCTCATCGTGCCATTTTTAGGCCACTCGGAGTACCTTCGCACGTGGTTCATCTCTACCGCCCTACCACTCCTGCGCCTCAACTACGAATACTACCCACAGACTGCCAATGGGTCGCTCGAAGACTTTGCGCGGCTGAAGGGCAAGAGCGCCGTTGACTATCAATTGTCCAACGTACGGAATGCCAGCAATGCAGACATACATCACGTGGCGCGAGATTTGAAGGGCGTTGTAGCGCCATGGATGTGTGGCGCACACGAGCGCAAGCGACGGAAGCTCTCGAGCGAGGAGCGGCGGGCCTCCATCGCACAAGAGCAAGCGCGGGAGCTCGACGACTGGGAGTGCTTGTTCCAGTGGATACTGCGCACGTCAAGAGACAACTTTCGTCTGGCAGCTACAGCGTTTCGCGAGTGGGATGGGCCCGAGGACATGGATCTTGGAGGATACGAGGAAGGCCGTGATTATGTCGGCGATGAGCAACAACGCCAACTGGAGATGCGCTATGCGCAGACTGCCCTTGCTTGCCTGTATCTGGTCGATAAGAGCGATGTGGCCACACTTCAGACAGCACATGCGCTCTTGAGCCGGATATGCGATCTGATGAGTCTGGAGCCTCCACCAGATTTGAACACCGGCATCGATTCGTTGCCGTCGTATGACGTACAAGACCCAATCCTGCAAGATTCAGTCGCGTCGGTTCTACAAGAGCATCGCTTGCTGGAGCCTGAGAACGCCATTACCAGCCCCAGTCGGGCAACGGTGCAAATACTGCAACTTGTCATCTTCTCTGCATGCACTCTTTCAAGCTTGGAGCATCCCTTGTCGATCCGGGAGGTCGCCAAGATGTCACTTCGAGACGATCGCCCCGAACAGCTGGCCTTGCTACAGAAGATCCTCCACAAGCTTGGCAGTTCCCGAAAGGAAGACGACAGATGGGTCAATGCCAGACTTAAACTGTTGTGGCTGTGGAACTGGGGAACACAGAGCCACGACAATGACCGCCACGCTCAAGGTATCTTTGGAATGCTAGAGAGTCACACTCTCGAGACAGAGATTCTGAAGGCGCTCGTTGAGAGCAGTCACTACCAGCTTGTAGTGCACACATATATCAAGCCCATCACCAATCGCCAACCGCTCACTCTGCCAGAAGTGGAAAATGTCGTTTTGATGTCGGCGATGAATCACTACGATAACGCCAGTAACGGTAACCGGACCCGAGGCGGCATGAAGCGCGCTGCCGAGATCATTGCAGCTTTCGTTCCTCATTTTCCACGGTCTTCGCGACTTCAGCGGATGCAAGCATTACTATCGGCAACACACGCAATGTCGTTCTACTCCCTCATCCTTGAGCATGGTGTACCGTTCCAACCCGTCAATATTCGAGTCAGCTCAAATCCTCTTTCGCTAGTGCGGAAGCTGCTGTCTCAGAACAGCGGAAGCTATACGAAGCTAGATGATCTGATTTCTATCGGGCAGAATCTTGTCATATCAAAGCCGTCCACGATACTGGAAGACGAGGATGCCGCGCCACTTGTTGCGTCAGCTATGGAACGAAGGAAAGCTGCTGCTGAGCGCCGGGTGATTGGCATGGCAATCGATGCAGCGCTGGCGGAGGATGACTTCGAGACCGCATACTCCTACGTTGTTAATCGACTCACTCCATCGACACCAGCAGTGACGCCGTCGGCAGCTTCTCAACTGTTCTCGTTCGGACTACCGGATAGCGACGAGCCTGAGGATGATGCCGAGGATGTAGCCTGGCGAGCAGCGTTGCGCGCCGGCCGTTACAGCTCCCCAACAGTAACCAACACATGGTCGCAGTCCACCGCGCGACCTGATCTCCGCAGACTCGAGCAGCGTATGGAGTTGCTTTCGCAGGCCCTCATGCTCGCTCCGCCCAGTCATCTAGAGGAAGTACTTTCCGTCTGGCAGCAATGTGAGGCTGAGACGACTGCACTGTTGGCTGACGAGATTGCAGCGGAAGAGCGCTTCAACGATGCTGCAGACCGCAAACTTCCAGGGACCTTCGTCAACGAGACAATTGCTATCCAGCCTCGTCGGGAGGTTGGTCGCGGCGCAGCTGAAGAAGCACCACTGGGTCTCTTCGATGTGGCACGAGGTGCTGCAGCAGCGTTCTCAAAGTCCGCTTTCCCACTTCGCAGCAGCGCCCTAGCTGCCTCGAACACAACGTCGAAAGATGCCAACATGAGTTCAAGTCGTGCCAGCATGGAATTTAGTGACTCGGGTAGCATGAACGAAGACAGGGTCAGGAAGAGGGATATGGTTGCGAGTGCTGCGACTGGCGCTCTTGCTACTGGTACTGGTGCGCTCGCCAGCGGCTTGGGCTGGATGCTCGGTCAGTATACATGTCTCTTATGTGTCACCACAAACTAACACATCGCAGGCGCCAAGCCAGTCCACGAGCAGGACCGCGAATAGACGGCGGCGATGTAGTAATGATATACCCATCTTACATTTGACTCCGCCTTCATCAAGTCCATGTGTGATAGTCTAGCAGCCTTTTGACTGTGACACGTCAATTAAGCTGTTTGTATACCGTACTATTACTGCACATAATCTCCCTTTGCGCCTCTCACTCGTCCTTTGTGTTTGCTCACCGCTTGTTATCCTCCCCGACAACATCTCCACCTTGTACGTTATCTACAAACAATCGTCGCCCTCTCACCTCCTCCTCGTCCCCGCCACCGGCTTCGCACCCGATATAATTACCCCAGCCGCCTATCTTCCTTCCTTCACTCCATCACCAACCACACCCACGCCTCCAACAACTCAAACTCCAATTCCAATCCCATTCCATCAACCCCACACCAAACCCCCATCAACCACCAACGTCGACTCCTCAACCCCAACCCCCCCATCAACATGCATCCCATCCTCGCCCTCTTCGCCCTCCTCACCACCCTCATCTCCGCCCTCCCCACCACCCCCCTCCTCCCCGTCGTCACGCTCGCCCTCTACACCGGCGCAGAGTGCAAGGGCCTGGTCCGCGATCTCAAGCTCGAGCCGAACAAGTGCTATGGACTGCGTGGTGCGCAGGGACTGAGTGTGGTGAGGCATGATGATGGGTTGAAGTATAATGCTTGTAAGTACAGTCCGTGCTGTGTTTTGTTTCGAGCGATTAATGCTAACGAAGGACAGTGCGGATCAGCCACGGCGAGTCCTGCGACCAGGGCTGGGAACTACAGCCGTTGCAGCCAGCGTGTTCGAATGTCGGGACGTATGGCAGCATCAAGGTCGTTACGGGCGAGTAGCAGCCGTGCATCTCGCGCGTCGCGCGCCGCTGGGTTCGGATCGATGGCGGATCGAAAACACCATATGGCTAGCGATGAGCATGCGGTTTCTCTTGCTTCAGAGAGTGGCAAATGATAGGATCAGTGAGCTATTTCCCGATTTGGACAGAGGCATGGCACGGCAAGTGCATTCGTTCAAAGGGTGAGCATGAATCAATTCCTCTACACAACCAAAGCATATGAATATGTACCTGCCAAGACCGATATCTACATCTCTCGTTCCGTCTCACATGCGTCTACTGGTATGCACAACACGACTCCGCCATGGACACAAGGAAAAACGTCTACCAAACGAATGAATGAAGGCATGAACGATCAAGACTCCCTCGCTGATGCTATGCGTGATTAGAAATGAGGGTATATCCATCCCCGCTTCTCGATTTTTCGGCACAATAGTCGCTCACTCACTCGGGTTTTTTTCGCTTCGAAATGATTTGCTCGCAAGGTCGCACCAAGACGGCCAGGAATGTTTGGACACCCAGCATTCCTGAACCTCAAGCTCTTTAAACGCCACCACGACGTCTGCTGTTCTTTTTTTCTGTTTATTTGCACCGGCATTGTTGTCGTCGGAGATTTACAACGCAATCGGCGGAATCGCATTCAGGATCCTCGCCACCTCATTCGGCGCCATCTGGCTGTTCTGCATACTCCTGACCTGGCTTCCCTTGCGCAGGCGCTGGAGTCCGATGGCGAGTTTCCAGCTCTCGGACTCGTCGATGAGGAAGACGTAGCGCTTGCCGTCGGTGTCGCGGATCGAGGCGCGGAGGATGTGGAGGTGTTTGGAGGGTTGTGTGCCGGTCTGTAATCACGTTAGTGTGCTGGAAGGGGGCTCAGGAAAGGACTTCAAGACTCACCTCGACCATCTTCAGCGTCCAGGCCTTGACGTCCCACTCGCGCTGCGGAATACTCCGAACATCGTCGTCGATGAAGAGGCCTTCGGATTGGATTTTCAGAATGAGACCGTCGGTTACTTTTCCAACGTTGGCGACCAGCTGGGCAACAGGTTTCGGGAACAGGTCGTTGAAGAGATAGACGGCCTTGATGACAATCTTGTTGGGATCCGTCGTCGAGTATGGTCCGCGTTGCGATGCTGGTGGCGTTGTACGTGCAGTCGATTGAGAAGGGGCGTAGGAAGATTCTGAGTATTGGGAGGAGACGTGCGAACGAGCGGCGGTGGATCGTTGCGCGAAGGTTTGGGCGTCTTCAGAGGCGACATAGGACTTCGCAGATGGTCGTTCGTACGGCTTCTTCGACGTGACGGTAGCTTTGATGGGAGAGGAGTGCGTCGAGGTGACCGACGGAGCAGGCGGGCTTCTAGCACCAGCATATGGATCGAGTCGCTCACCACCACCAAGGCCACCGTATGTGGTCGATCGCCGACCAGCGGTGATGTCTGGAACGGCGGCAGCGGCTTCTGCCTTGATCTTTTCGGCTTCAGCTTTGAGACGGGCTTCGCGCTCTTTCTGGGCTCGTTCTCGGGCAGCCTTGAGTCGTTCAGAGCGTTCTGCATCAGCCTTGGCTTTTGCAGCGGCAGCCTCTGCTTCTGCTTTTGCTTTCGCTGCTGCAGCGGCGGCGGCAATCTTCTCCTGCTCCGCTCTCCGGGCTGCCTCTTCTGCGGCCTCTGCCCTTTGTTCAGCCTCGAGCTTCTCTCGAATCTCCTTCTCGATCTGAGCGCGAGCTTCAGCGTTACGCGCCTCGCGCTCCGCCTCCTCCTTCTCGCGAGCTTCTTGTTGCTTCCGTGCTCGTTCTTTGGCGAGTCGTTCTCGGGCCTCCCGTTCGCGTTGTTCTCGCTCTCGCTGCCGCATCTTTTCCCACTTCTCCTTCTCTGCCTTGGCGCGAGCCTGCTTGGCTTCCTCTTCTCTCTGCTTTTCTGCGGCCTCCCGCTGCTGTCGTGCTTCTTCAGCCCGCTTGAGCTCCTCCCAGGCGCGTTTCCTTTCTTCCTCGTCTCGCCTCTTCTTCTCCTCTTCGGCTCGCCGTCGGTCCTCTTCCTCTCGCTTCTTCTTGGCTTCTTCGGCCCGGCGACGGTCCTCCTCCGCCTGCTTCTTGGCCTCTTCTGATTGTCTTTTGGCCTCCTCGGCTCTTTTGCGTTCCTCTTCAGCCCGGCGTTGTTCTTCCTCACGCTTCTTCCGCTCGGCCTCGGCCTTTTTGCGCTCTTGTTCCTCCCGCTGTCGCTTCTCCTCCTCCTGTCGCTTCTTCTCCTCCTCTTGGCGCTTCTTTTCCTCCTCCTTCTTTGCCTTCTCCTCGGCACGTCTCCGCTCCTCTTCCTCCCGTTCTTCCTCTTCCTTCCACGATGTGTCCTCTTCTTGCGGAGGCGGTGACGAAGCGCCGTATTGTTGGTAGCCTCCCCATCCACCGTGTGCACTTTGAGGCGGAGGTGCACCAGCACCAGGGAAGGTACCGTTCGGTGGAGGCGGTGGAGGAGCGCGTTGGTAGCCCGCACCAGCTCCAGAAGCTCCCGCTCCAGCACCTCCTTGTGGCCCAGGACCAGGCCCTCCGCCGCTGAACCGGCCACCGCTCTGTGTCTGGCCGACTGCCCATCCTGCTATTCCCACCAACACCACAAGCAATACGACACCGTTGCCGCCCGACGACACGGTTTGGCTGATCAGGAGGAAGTATTGCTTGGCCTGCGGCTCCATGATCTTCCATATTGCTATGCTCGCTATGGTGCTCGCCACACCAGCGAGGAAGCTGTTCCGCTGGACACCCATGCTAGGCAGGTAGACGAAGCCGCCGCCTGCAGCATGCGGCGGTATGATGAAGATGTCGTAGTTTCCCGGAGGCAGGCCGCCGCTGCCTCCGGGAGCATGGCTACCTCCTGTTGTCTTCGGATTGGCGCCATGCGGAGGGGGCGGTGGAGGAGGAGCGCCGTCCATGGCTGTGTGCGCCCGTGAGGGCGAGTGTGAGCGTTATGGCAGGCGTTTTGAGGGCTGGTGCGGGTTGAGGGGGTTTTCTACGGGGACAGGCAGTGTTCGGGGGCCTGACAAGGTTTCGTCTGACGTCGGCGGAGCTGCATGAGCGGTCCGTGGTCGGGGTGAAGGAAGCCTGGGCGCCGCGTACGGGGGTTATGAATAGATGCGTCGTTCGTTCGTCTGCAGTAAGAGCAATTGAAGCAAAAGCAGAGGTATGAGGGGTCCCGGGATGTCGTCCATCGGCCAGCTGGAGATTTTACGTCGGCAAGCTTGATTTGTTTTGGGTGGTCAGTGCATCGCAGCAACATCCACATGGTTGGCTCTTAGCGTGCTGCGGCCCGTTTCGCTCTCACAACCACCACACCCCGGCCTGCGTCACGCCCGCCCCTCGGGAGCGCATTTGCCATGCAATCATGTCCAGACGCATTCAATTCACCTCGTCATTCGCTCATGGCTCCTTTTACTACTCGTCGCAGTCGCGGCGGCGAAGAAGAAGAGCAGCGTTCGTTGCCCTATCGACAGGCCAAACAACACGTCACGCGTCAGAAAACAGAAATTGGCCTTCGTTAGCTCCTTAGCGGCAGCGCCTCGCAGCATGGCCGCCAGCTGGGCCTCTCAGAAGATGTGACGAGAGAAAAAAGCGACGCATGAGCACGCGGCGTGCTGCAATTCGACCGGCTGAGTCGCGTTGTGGGCCATTGTTCTTCGCGTGGACAGTAGGGTCTGTTTTGATCGGCGGCGCATGCTGACGCACACCGCGGCTGTCAACCAAAATTCGAGTTGCTATGGACGTCAGCAGCTGTGCAACTGAACGTCGATGCAGCCGTGCGACCGTGGGGTCGAGTCTGGTGGGATGTGGGGTTGCGCGGGCAGGAGCGCACCGTTGTGATGAGGGGCAGCCCTGTGGCACGGCGGCTTACCTGTATGAGGAACGCTATCTGATGCACACCTTCGGCCACTTCTGCTCTGTCGAGAGACGCCCTTTGGGCAGGCCGACTTTGCGCGCTCGACAAGCGACGAGCGATCCATTCCTGGTGTTCAGCCATTGGACACACGGCTCTAAACACCTGTTGGGTTTCACAGCCTACCGCTGGTTTTCACGTCGGCATCGCCCAATAATTGGTACACGGTCTCAGCTAGTCATCCACAGACTGGACTATGTCAATCAAAACAGCAGGCATTCAGGAAATTCAACTCGCCAATTCGAACGCCATTATTAAATGTGGTCATAGCACAATGACATGGAGACAACTACGACGTGCCATAATCTGGTGTAGTGCGATGTAACTCCCCTCCGGCTCACCGTCGCTTCTGCAGAGCCGGTTCCTAGAACTCTACGAGATAGCCTTTGACTTCCGTGAGAATAAGCCGCTTCACCTGCTGCGTACTGCAACATCTGCGAAGTGTAAAGATCCGCGTGACAGGATATTTGCGCTGCTTGGTATCCTGCCTCCCGCTTTTTCACGAAGCATACAGCCTCAGTACACAAACCCAACAAAAGAGGTTTACAGAGAAGCCTTCATCGCCTACGTTCAATGTAGTGGAGACTTAACCCTTCTTCGAGAAGCTGGCCCCTCATGGATACCGGACTTTCGTAGCTCCAGAAAACTTTCAGCAGGGTCGGAAGATACTGCAGTGGTAATTCTGTTGCTGAAGTCACGTTTTCTGACTGTCATGAATTAGTGGCCAGAGGACTTGTCTACGATACCGTTCTGACACTAGCAGGCCCTTTGCCCGCCAACGATACAACCACAACCACTTTACGGATGGCTAGTAACAGCTGGTTGAAAGACGCTTCAGCAGGGAGATTATATCCAACTGGAGAGACTCTGACGGAGGCTTGTGCCTTGACTCTCACATTGACCCTTCTAGCCGAGAGGTGGCCGAACTCCCGGCGTCCGCAACCGAATTTAGCAATGGCGGAGCGGCCTTTTCTCCAGATCTGTGCTACTGAGAATGTCGTTCAGACACCAAGCACTCAGGTCATCATGTGTGAGTCAGCACAAGGCAGTGTTATATTCAGGACCAGAAAAGGCTATTTTGGGATGAGTTTGCAAGAAGAGGTAAGACCTGGGGACACAATCGCCATACTGCTCGGTTGCTCAACGCCTACGATCTTACGAAAGCGGCCTGACGGGAAGTACCTCTTCATCGGCTGTGTGCATATACACGGCCTCATGGATGGCGAAGCTCTTCTTGGTCCGCTCCCTGACGAGTACGAAGTGGTAATCGACCAAGTCAGTACCAACAGTGCCGACGAACAGCAACTCTTCGTAGACCGGGTGACTAGAAGAAGGTCTCCCATAGATCCGAAACTAGGACCCCTGCCACCGGACTGGCAGCCGGTCGTCGCCCCAGACCGACTGTGGCCACATAAGAAGGTCGATGCATTCAAAAACACGAAGACAGGGGCAATTTTGCATACGGAGTTGGAGACGCAGGATGGATAGAAGTAGACTTGATCTGGACATCTCGTATGGGGTGTGGATTGGGCGTTCTGTGACGCTCTAGTTGCGTGCCGTGGTACGGCTTGTTCACCACGAATACATAGTCTTGTCAAAGCGCTAGAGAACCGTTCTGGCTATTCTGACATTTCCATGCTTTTATACCTGGCTATGTGATATATGATGTGCCCTTTTCAAGAAGTGTGCCGGATTGTTGTCCAGGAGGAAATGCGCGTTGATGCAGATCACGTGATCTGGTGTCTTCGCTAAAATTTGTAGCGTGATTTTGGGTCTGCGCTTCGCGACACTTTCAACACGGCCTGCATCAAGTGGCATCTCATTCTTTTTCGCTGCGCGTTTCAAGTCGTTCTTCGTCACTCATTTGCGTTTCTACAGGTTCTCAGTTCATCTGCCGACAGCTTCTGACACTCACACCTTGATTCGGGCGAATTCTGGTATGTCCATGTTCATCAGCCTCCAGCACTCGACCATGAGAGGCGTAAGTCACCACAGCACACTTGTAAAAGGAAACTACCAGTGTTTTCGAATTCCATGGAGTTCACCTTTCGCTTCTGCTCCCGCTCGTTTTGTGTCGCAATCGCATCGACCGAACAAAACATCCCAGGGTGCACAACCAAAGAACCCTGCAGATCGGCGGGATGCTGCGCCAGTCACTCGAAAACGCCACATCGATCCATCGCGAAAGGCAGCTCTCTTGCTGAGCCGCCTAAATAAGAACAAAAGCACAGCGTCATCAGATACACCAAAGCCGCCATCTCCGGAACACGTAATCGCACCACCAACGCCCGTTGTAAAAGACAATGAAAGACCCAATGAGGCAATGAGGACTATTGAGATTGATGAGAATGAAGAGCGGATCCAACGCAACATCCTAAAGAGCCGGACAAAGCTCTTGTGGCCCGGCATCTGGACATTCTTCGCCTTGACTGGGACTTTTGGCGCCTTCGCATATTTGGACGCAAAATACGGCTGCAGTGTCTCGACATCGACGCAAATTTCTGACCATGCGCAACTCCCACAGGCCAAGTTTCTGACACCTACCGTCATTAAGGAAGGCATTAAGGGCGGTTGGAACGAGCTCGACAAGCTCACGATGGGTATCGTGATCGCGAGCGTTGCTGTTCAGTTCGCCAGGAAGTCACCACTACCTTTCTGGGAGAGGCTGATCCACATCACCGGCGAGAAGAAGTACACAGCCTTCACGTACCCTTTTGTCCACAGCGCGTGGGGTCATCTTGGTCAGAACATGTTTGCACTTTGCTGGTTCTTACCAGGTGTTGTACGATATCTTGACGGCGATCTGTTTCAAGCTGCAGCGCTCTTTGTCAGTGTTCCACTCATCACCAGTTACTTGCAGCATTTCGCTTTCCGATGGGGTTCTGTGGCTGGCTTGCCGCTTAACATGGGTTCAAGTGGTGCGATCGCTGCCGTGTTTGGCGCATACTGCGTAGCCTACGCCGACGAGAAGGTGTGGTTGCCGAGCTTCCTCATTCTGCGTTTTGATGCGAAATATTGGGGTGTGCTGTATGCAGTGTGGCAGCTAGGATCGATGTTCAAGACGCCAAAGGGTGGAAACAGGCCGGCATTCCTCGTACGTATCGCCAGCTTGGGCAGAGAAAAGTGCTGACCAATGCAGGTGCATGTTGTGAGCTTAGGCCTGGGTGCGGCATACGTCTATTTCGATGGAAAGGAACATATCTGGAAACCTCTCGTCGCGAATTTCTCTACCATAGAACCCAGTGCAGACCAAGCGCCCGACAAGCCTTTGTAATCATGAAACCTCGGAACGGTCGGCACCATCCGCCAGCCGACAACGAGCTTGCAGTGGAGCTACAACACGCCGCTCAACCTCAACCGCAACGTCCATCGTCATCACTGCGCCACATGCGTAGAGTCATGCGCCACGAAATTGCTCGTGACAATATAAAACCACAGACTTTTCTAGGGCGCGAGACCTCGGCATACGGACGACACGGCGCTGATGTGCGTGTTCGCGATTGAGATGCGTCGGAAGCCGGCCGGGTCCAAGAGCTTAAGTTAGTCTTCAGCGACGTCACCCATCAGATGCCAATGAGCATGCGCCGTGATATAAACATTCGAGAGCTCACCCCAGAGAATCAGAAACCATCACAACTCCAAAACGACTGCCACCCAACAATCTGTAACAGGCCTTTGTGTTGAACCAATTCCCAACCCTCGAATGAAGCGACTCTTCCAACAAGACCACTAATAGCTAGTGTTCACGATGCCATCAAGCACAGTATGTTCTTTAGTATGAAATCTGATAACTAATACTAACGCAGCTTAAGAGCACTATCCTTCTCTACTTCCTCGCAATATAGCTCCTATTCCTGCCCGTCGCGATGCAACGAGGCTGCAGCGCAGATCTCCTTGTCAACATCCTACTGTGCTGCTTAGAATAGATCCTAGGAGTTATCCACGCATGGTAAATTAATTAACAAGACAGAACGACACCCGGGATCGATAGAAAGAGCTAATAGGAAGAGGTATTAAGGTCACACACACTTTTAAGTAAAGAGACGACACCAGCTTAATATTTCATGTGTAAGATATAGATACGAATTAACGGAGTTGTGACTTATTAGAGCGAGTGTTTGGGTTTAGGCTCAATAAGTATCTATCTAGCATTACACAAATCTGTCAGCGTACCATGTAAAGACGCGATTCTAGTACTCCTACCTAACAGGCAGAGCCAGAAATTAGTACTGCAGTTGCGCCGAAGTACCGTAATAGAGCAACGGCAAATCCTTAATTCGTTGCACACTAACGCACTATCACGGTACCATCCCGCAACACCTATTACTACACCCGTCGACATTCCCAACTTGAACCTTACTACCTCCATAATCTCTCCACGGTCTCTCACAGACCGATTGTCCGCATCACGCACCATGTCTCACGACGCAGTTTACTACTCCCGTCCACGCACCTACGGCAAAGGCTCACGCAATTGGTACCTATATCCCCATCCATCCCATCCACTATCCGCTGTCCGCTCCCCTCCTCCCTACTATTACACCCCTTCACGGCCCGGCATGCTTACTAACGATTTTCCCAGTGTCGTTAATAGCGAGAAGAAGAAATCAGGCCTTATACGCAAGTACGGGCTGAATATGAGTCGGCAGGCGTTCAGGGAGAAGGCGGCGGATATGGGGTGGGTTGAGGTATGTTTGCGTTTGAGGGGCGGGGTGTGTAGGTGGGCTGATGGGAGGGGTAGTATCGTTGATTGAGGGAGAGAGGGCTGGTTGGGAGGGGCTGGGATGGTGGGAGAGGAGAGGAGAGATAGGTGTGCAGGAGGAGTGGGGAATTGCGCACTAGGGTTGGAAGAGTTGCTGAGGTAGTGAGCGATACCGGTCCGGACATGTGTTATCGAATGAAAACGGAACTAAGTCTGGGCTTGCTTGCTTGTTGAGATTGGCAGTGATTTGTGCTCG
>TARA_R110002003_G_scaffold97_28_pt1 | contig 16669 bp, 21 predicted proteins | sample TARA_R110002003 | Tara Oceans TARA_R110002003 (sample SAMEA4396441) | marine metagenome | biome: Westerlies Biome; feature: [SRF] surface water layer (ENVO:00010504); material: water (ENVO:00002006), including particulate matter (ENVO:01000060) such as... | depth 5 m
GCTAGAGAGGTTGTAGCAGTAGATCTCGTTGCGAATCTCTGAGCTGTTAGCGGCGACAAATGAATACTGGTAGTTTTCGCAGCCTCACCTCCAGGAAGATCGAGTAAGCTCTTGCGCGGTTCGACCAAAGCCATATGCGCCGTCTGCCGCTTAGTCTAGATAATCCTAATTTCTGTATTGTTGTGTAGAGCATATCTTCGGATCGAACCTTGGATGCCGGGTCTTTCACCACCTGCTTATGATGCTTGAGCGGAGTGGTCGAATCTTCACGGTCCGAGATAACAAAGACTATCGGCACAGTTTATCCTCTCATACACGACCTCGACGGCCTTTCGCGTTATCAGCTTCATTATGGTATCAAAATCAAGAATATAACATTGGGAATGACGAAATGCAGGTGGGGTTGAGATCGTGGGTGAGTAGTTGGTGAAACTGTCCGACCTAGACTGCTCGACAGCCTAAGAACTGGACGAGTTGAGGCAAGTGCACCAAAGGTTACTGCATATGTCGGCTCCAGTAAGTTTCATTATCGAGACCAGAGCTTCCGATATCGGCGAGTGGTACACTATCACGTATGCGCTGTAGATGAGCATGCAATTAGGTCATCTCACACGATGACACGGTTATTTGTATCGAAGTCATGGTATTGCAGATGTGGATAGAAAGCGCAATACTGTACATGCCCACCAGTAACCATCAGCAATGCATGCTCGCGAAGGAACTGCCAGAGAGAGCCTCATAGAAATGGCGAACATACAGAGGTATCTGCGCATCGATCCCATTGCCTTCTCTTCGCTTGGGGAAACCATATTAGATCATGCCGAATTTCGTCAGCCGTAGAACATATCTCATAACATCATGCCGTGTATCGAAAGTCAAAAGTAAGGAAAGATGTCGCACGCGAGTTTTTGTCGCTCTCGAAATCGGCTAAGCCAAAAGTACGAAGCGAAGGACGATCAGTTGGGTATCTTTGGCAGTACATGGGTGTCGCATAGTAAGTTTCGCGTGCGTGAACCAATGGTAAGTTGATCCGTCATGACAGGTAATGAGATGATTGGCCAGTAGCGATGCCCAGCATGCGTCTAGCTCGTAGATGGTGAGGGTGGAGCAGTGATGGTGCGCTGATCATCGTCGTCCTGTAGTTGCTGCTGATACACGTTGTTGCCTCCATAAATGTGATCGTTATACTGAAAACCACGCTGGTCTTGGCCCAGACCATACGCGTAAGCGTGTTGAGGATAGCCACCAGTGCCTTGATAGGTGTGATAGTTACCAAAGCCTTGCTGATGAAACGGTGGCAGGACGTTCTCCTTGTTCTCGTAGTGGAACCCTTCGTTGAGTGGCTTGTAGGAAGCAAATGCCGGCGCAGGAGACGGAGACGGCTGACGAGTGAAGCCGGAAGTGAGGTAAGTCATGCCAGCTGGCTGACTAAAGGTCACCTCATCATCTTTATCGTCTTGATACACAGTGAAACCTCGCCTCCGCTTCGGAGCTCGGTCGCTATTGGTAAAGTCGAAGATTGAACGGCCTCGGTCCTCCTGCTGAGAGCGTGAGGCGAAGGGGAACATGGGACGGGCCAGCTGACGAGAACGGCGAGCATTAGCGTCCATGCGGGCGAGAGCTGGCCGCATCCTTGCAGGTTGCGGGCTTTCGGCCTTGATCTCAATCTCATCCTCGTCGTCGTACTCCGAGTTAGAGATGCGGCGTTGGCGCTTGAAAGAACCCTTCGGTGTGAAAATGAGCTCCATGGCTTCAACCTCCTGTGAGTTGAGCTCCAACTGCTCAACGACCGAGCTATCCTTTTTCTGGTTCCGCTTGCGCCGCATCTCAGGCGTAGCAGAGTCGAAAATGTCCATGCCTGGCCAGTACACGCCCTTGAGCTTGGTCGACTCACTGACGGCCATGGGGTCTTCCGCTTGCTCGGCGGGGTCTTCTTCGATGGCACATGAATCCACAGCTGTATACCGGTATCGGCGCCGCTCACTAGGATCTGAGTACTCGCTGGACGTGTCGTAGTCTGGGTTGGTATAGCTGCGGGAACTAGCACGCGACTCAGTTGCCCAGTATTGCATGTGAGGTGCGAAATTGCGGTGGCGAAGAACAGGGCCGGGACGCTGTGTGGGCGTGGGTGTATCCATGGGCTCGAGTTTGATGATCTGTTGCTCTGACAGACGCGGATCGAGGAGATTGCCGACTGCGCTGCGATGCGCAGGGCGCGGTATGGGGGCTTCGATTCGAGGAGCAGGAGTGGGAGCGGGCCGGACTGTAATAAGGTGAAGGTCAGTCGCGATCTTAGCTCTGCGTCACATAAGCCCGGTGAAGACCATACCGTTTGGCCTCGCCCGCGATCGCCGCTTGTCCTTCTGGTTCATGCGTTCTGACATGAGCTCCTCGACACTCCACTCGGCATACCATCTGTCGTACGCCTCGATGATTCGGCGGGATGCCTCTTCATGGGTCGAGCGGACTTTGACCTTGTAATAGTTGGAAAGGTGACCTTTGCTGGCGATGTGCGTGAGTAAATGCGAGACATCGCTGAAGTTTGGCCGCTTGGGGCAGATGTTGCAGTGCAGAGGGATGCTGTTGGACGCCATTGCAGCACGTCGCTGTAAGGAACGTGAGCGGACAGAGAGCACAAAGTGAAAGCACTGTCCTTGGGATGCAACGGTGAAGCAAAGAGCGGAGCGAAAGGAGCGGATGAAAAGTGAAGAAGGCGGAGAGGTGTGCGGGCGGGCAGCCCGAAGATAAGAGAGATGGTGCACCAGTCACTTCCACAGCTTCATGGCCCTTACTGCAAGCAGGTGAGACGGAAGTGAGGGCGGGAAGTGAAGTCTTGTTATTGAGGAGAGTGGAAAGAAGTAAGCCTCCGAGCGCAGGAGGAAATGTTGGCGGGCAAGTTTGGCCAGGCAGCCCACGTGGTAAAGGCTCGGCTTGACGAAACAGGCAGGCACCGTTACTTTCCTCTGGCTTTGTATCTCCGGTCTCATTGAAGGAGATGGGAGTTATTAGATAGCGAGAGAGATAGTAGTGAAGCTGCACTTAAGTATGATAAGGGGAAGCGCGACAAGTCTATAGGTGAGGGCGTAGCCGAAGCGCAGTCACTGGACTACAGCACAACGCTCACAGACTGCGCGCACACACCGGACATCGGTCACCCAACGCTTACGATGGACAGAATTACAGACTACACTTGCCTATGATCACTTACTCAAACATCTCTGTGTGACAGATCGGGGCATGCAGCTTGGGGAGGTTAGCAACGTCACCATGGACTAGCAGCGAGTACGCACTACACCGGGTCAACCTCCTCCAAAGCAGGGTGCTTGAGCAGACTCAGTCCAGCAATGCCGAAGCAGGTGTGAAAGACATCCACCATGTCGCCAGGCCGATCGGCAAGACCTCCCAGTTCGGGATCCTGAAAGCATTAGCATTTGAGGCACGCATGTGTGGGAAAGCGACATACCTGGCATTGCAGAATGAACTTGGTCAACTTGTCGCCATCGATCCAGTGCAGCTTGCCGAGCATGGCCATGCTGCTCATCACCCACCAGCTGTAGCACACGTCCTCCTTCTTCTCAGGTCTGCCATTCAATCCGCCGTTCTTGAGCTGTCGTTCGCTTAGCCACGCGCCCAGCTTCTCTGAATTGACCAGGTCAAGCCTCCCCGCGATGGCCAGTGCCCCAACACACGTGAACACCTGACCCGAGTGCGACTCGGCGCCAGGACTCGTGCCGTATCCGCCGTCGAAGTTGGCACAGGAGTGGACGTGTTGCACCGCTTTCTCAACGTCTACAAGATGCAAAAGTCCCATCAACGAGAGCGCGTTGAGTGCGCCGTACAGGAAACGAGTGTCCCGCTCTCCCCACTCATCCCCTGCAAAGGTGCCTGTATCAGGATCCTGCAGATGTGCGATGACTATAATTCATGAGCACAGCGCAGCAAGGATGCGGGTTAAACGCACACTTTCCGATCTTCAATCGGCCATCTTTTACGCGCTCGTCGAGCTCGCCAAAGGCATCCAGGGTGGCTAGTATCTGCACACCACTAACGGTGTATAGCATGTGAGCATCGTGACCCGGGGCTGCGCCGAAGCCGCCGCTCTCATGCAGGCACGAGAAGACGAAGTCGAGGATCTCTCCGCGCGGCAGAGCATCCGCATGGCCCAGCAGATGCAGCGCAGTCAGTCCCCAGTAGAGGCCGTTCAGACGCAGATGCTCGGTGAGCCAGTACTCGAGCTCGTCTTTGCGCTGGAGCGGGTCAGCGCGGGTTTCTGGTGCTGGCTGCCTGCGCGGCCACTTTGCAGGTACGCACGGTGTCGAGGCTTTGGATGTAGCGGACGTGTTTGTCAACGAAGAGCTGCATCTCGTCTGGCATACTAGCCATGCCAGCACGGCCGGGCCCTGAGACCAGAGACATGTGCGCAGGCAGGTGTAAGTAGGTGTCGAACCGACGTAGCGCCCGATGGAGGCGTGCATTGATGTCCGTGCTTAGCGCGGACCAGGGTGCAGCCTGACGCAACGAGGTGAAACGATCTTCGTGGGCCTTGGCGCGATGAGTCTCTCCATCTTGAAGCCGTGCTGCGACAGTCCAAGCGGCGGGCGCATCGTCTGGAAATAGCCCGAACAGACTGCCTCACCGCCAGTGTGCTGGGCGTTCGTGCACCCTGATTCACCTTCGATTTCCGCGGCGAGTGCGTGTGAAGCAGCGTCTGCGCGCTGGAACTGCGAGTTTTGGTAGCGTCGCGTTCCTGGGCACGGACGCCCTCCCACTCTGCAGCCTATCAAGACGTGGTTGCCGCCCGCCGTCGCTCCTGCCCTTTTCTGTGTACACAGTACAGTCGCAGCATGCGCTGAGCACTGAAGTCAACCTTTTTGGCCCTCTTGCGCCCTCGCCCGCCAGCAGCACTAACCTCGGAGCAGCCTCCGCCAGCAGCACAGCACAGCACAGCACGCACTGTTCTTCTGTTCTGCCGCTTGCCTCGGGCGACTACGCACTAACACGAAGCGTAGTCAGGAACGCACCTCGTTGCGCACCAAAATAGCTCCGCCCACCCACAGTTGGTCTGTTGACTATTGACTACCGATCTGGCCCGCGCTGGCCCTGACGCCCACTGTCCACGGTGACCGCACGCCGTCTTTTGTCTTTGTGCCTCTCCTCGTGCAGGCGGCAGACCCCTTGAGGATCTGCGAGTGGGTATGTATGCTCGAGGACTCCGCTCCCTCTTTGTTCCAGTGTGGCCGCTCCCCAATGTTGTACAACATGTCGCCTATGGTCCGCCCCTTTCACGTCCCGCAAACATTGCTGACTGTATCCCAGGCGCTCGCTTGACCGTCGACCGCCTTCGACCCCGACCCTCGACCGTTTTTTGGAGGTGCAGCCAGGGAGACGACGGGCGTGAACTGAGGGCAGTTGCGCGTTGCACGCGCTTGGTACCGTCTCAGCGGGCTCCTGCATACAAGGCCTGCCCTACCAGCCGCCGACTTCAGACTCGAACTCTTGACGCAGACGTATCGGTGAAAGCCTGCAGACGGTGCTGGCCGGGAACACAACCACCTCACCAGGGCTCATCGGTTCGTACCACCTCCCGCGTCCTCTAATACTCTGCGTGTTGTGACGGACCCCTCCTTGGCATGAATCCGCTGACAGCCATGGGCAGACACAGTCTAATTCACCGCGACACCACCCTCGACCGCTCGACCGCAGCAGTCGCAACCCATGCGCCTTTTGCTTTGATACCGCAATCTCCGCCGTCACACGCGTCGCATCGCCTCTTCGAGCACGCGCTCACCTGCCCCGATCTCGAGGCCATCCTACGGAACACACTCCCCGAGGTAGTTGGCTCGCATTTTGGAAGCATCAACTTAGCAGAACTGTGCTAAGCTATTACTAGCCTTGGGCCCCGCCGCGGAAGCAACTGCGGAAAATGCCCAAGTCGTCAGCATTGTCGCTGGCCATGAGGGGCGGGAAGATAGGAAAAGACCATTCAAACGCCCCCTTGAGCCCGAGGAGTCCCAGGTCACCGGGCAACTTTAATGACGGGGAATTCGCATCGCCGAACGCACCATTCGCGCAGCCTCCCGAATCTCCAGCATCACCAAAACTGCGAAAGGACTCCAAGAACATCTTCTCCAACTTCTCCGCGACCCGCTCATCCTCGCGCATTACCAACCAAGAAAACTCCATACGGCAGATCCCCGAGCAGCAGCCCTCACCAGTATACTCGAATGGGCGCGGAGGTACCTCGACACCAGATCTAAGCCGACCAATTCAAACACCAAATTCTGACGGTAGGTCTGAGGGACAGGGAGTGGACAAACCCATGCTGACCACTCTAGATAACCGATCAGAGATTGTTCTCTTAGATCACCGAACAGGATCTGGCATGTCAAACGAGCCACTTGAGCACAACGATTCCTCGAAGCATGATACCATAAAGCCGAAAAAGAAGCAAGGTATGCTCGCCAGGTCAAGATCCATCAAAGGCGACGAGGGCTCCGTCAACCGCACAAAGCTCAACAAGGCTCCACCACCCCAACTTTCGCCTGACATCGCAGGGACTTGGACGACGAACGGTGATACTACGGCTTTGAAGACCGCGCCACTGGAAAAGGGTCAATCATGGCGGTCACTGGTCGGCCAAGGCAAGATGCGGACTCACTCAGCAGACAGACACGCACATTCATCGGACAGGCACGACAGCAGCCATCGCGATGAGGACCATGCACCAGGACGAGACAGGGTAGAGCAGGGGTGCCACTCTGATGTCCAGTCTGGGATCGGGTGCCCGCAAAGTGCACGACAAGATGGACTCAGCGCGAAAGGGCATTTTTGGCAAGCTTGGACGAAGCTCCAGCAACCATGAAACCCCGACCTTGGTCACTAACGAACCCTACATATGCAAGGTCATCCACAAGCCTCTCATCGAGCAGACGAGGTTGACGAGAATATCATCGCGCCTAGAGCAATCTAGAGATAAGACCGAGTTCTGGATGCCTGCCCTACCTTGGCGCTGTATAGAGTAAGTCTTGTCTCTGCAAAGCTTGAACGAGCGGAATACTGACAAGTCTACAGCTACTTGAACATGAGAGGCTGTGAGGAAGAAGGACTGTATCGCGTTCCAGGATCCGCGCAACAAGTCAGGTACTATGAGCGAAAGTTCGACACTGGTAAGATGGATGAATTGGTGGGAAGACTAGCTACTGACGGAGTGCAGATGGAGACATCGATCTCATTAGCGACCCAAATCTCAATGACCCCAACGTTATCGGTTCCCTTTTCAAGGGCTGGTTGCGACAACTACCAGATGAGATCTTCCCCAAGGAGATTCAAGCACGCATTCAGCGAGAGTGCCAAGGCGCAAAAGCCACGCCCCAGCTGCTCAAAGACGAGCTCTCCAAGTTGCCGCCATTCAACTACTATCTGCTGTTCGCGATCACCTGCCACATCAGCCTGTTGCACTCTTGCTCTGAATTCAACAAGATGAACTACAACAACTTGTGTATTTGCTTCCAGCCAGCCATTAAGATCGATGCTTTTTGCTTCCAGTTTCTCATTTTGGATTGGCGAAACTGCTGGCAGGGTTGTTGGACAGAGAAGGACTACTTGACCGACGAGTTGAACTTCTTGCAGTCTTTGGAAGTGCAAGCCCAGCCACCAACGCCCGCCCGCAATGGCCAGCCACAGAGCGTCGGCAAATCAAAGTCTCAACAGCAATCACCCCATGTCGGCCATGGCTCTAAGGCAAACTCCGCTCGAAGTGCGTCGGTCGACAAGACCAAGGCTTCCGCCCGAGACGTCTCATCTGACAGGAACGGTCGCACAACCTCGCCTGGTGTTGTGTTCGTGGTGTCAGAATCTCCTAATGAGACTGCACAACGCTCACGTCATCTTGATCGTGATTCCTCGACCGAGCGAACCATCTCGTCTTCCGACAGCCGAGAAGGTTTTAGCACTCGCGCAACGCCCAAGCGAGCACCACCATCTGTGAGCACCGAAATCTCGATCGACGGGGACGATGCCGCAACGCCCACTCAAGCAACGTTGCATAACCGCGGCCCGTCTGATTCAACGCAGTTTCGCCTCGATTTGAGCAATCCGCCGAGCTCTCCCTTCAATATCAAGTTTTAATGGACCATGTTCAAGCGACCAAAAGCTGAACTGTCAGGCCTATGCATCTTTTGAGTTCCGTTTCTTTCTATTCAGCATGTTAGGGCTGCTACGAGCATCACGATACCCAGTCATGAGCTTGCTTGGGGCACGTTGGCGGCAGATTCTCACGTTTTACGCGCCCATTTCTAGTAGCCAGCGGTGGAGTTTTGTCTACGCATTATGGGCGATAAGCATCGATGGCATCTCAGGGGCGTCGTTTTCGTCCGACGATTGCATCGGGTCGGGTTGGCGGAATAATTGCATTCGAGCGCGTAGGATAAACACACCCTTGTACGATATGAGTAGTGACGCGCCTGCCCAGAGCGCGTCGAGAACGAGTCTTGCTTTTTGCTTAGGCACCTAATGAAGTCTTTTACATGGACTGCTGCTGAAACCCTTTGCCCTATTGACTTTCATCAAGCTTCAAAGCACCACCGAATCGTCATCCAAGTCGAATACAATCTCATTAATCTATCCATCTACCCATACGTACATGACCCTCTACATCTTCAAATGCGTTCGAAGCTTTTCCAACACCCCCGCAACAACCTTCTCATTCTTGCCCTCCTGCCTCTTCGCCTCCCTCGCCGCCACCTTCTCCAACTGTTTCGCCGTCGCTTCCTCGCCGCCCTGCATCCACCACCCCTCACTCCTCTCGACGAACCTCACGAATCCCTCCAGCACAACTTCCTTTCCCTCCCAGCTCTTCCCGGTCAACGCCTTGTCCAGCACGGGCCAGACCTGTTTCGCCGTCGCCGGCTCAATCTTGTCACTGCCCACCGCGCTCGTCATGGCTAACACGGCATTCGCGACCGTCTTCGCAGCCGTGTGTTTGATGGCCCACTGGCGGGAGTCGAGATGCGAGTCGACCAGGGCCAGGATCTCTTTGAGATACAGCGACACGGTGCGCGGGCCAGCGACATGGTCGTCCCACGTCTCTGTAAAGAGTTTGCGCGTCTGTTCGTCCGAGTCGTGTTTCGCCAGGTATATAAATGGCAGCAAGGAGGCCGACAGCGCAGTGAAGCGATCGGTGGCATGTAAGCTGATGGCTCGTGTCATGTCTGCTGCCAGAAGACGGTTCTTGTCGCTGGAGTCTTCGGACTCGAAGTACAGTTTATTGATGAACGCGATGGTGGCTAGGAGCTGCTTATCGGATGATAGACGTGCGAGATAGCCTGCTGCAGCGGCGTACGAGGATGAGACTGTTTCGTTGCGGTCGTGGATTTGCTTGTGGATTAGTCGGAGGAATTGGTCGGCGTAGGGGTTGAAGACGAAGCGGTGGCGGGTTGCGAGTGTGACGAGGACGCGTGAACATCCTACTTTTGAAGGGAGGCCAACGGCCGACTTCATAGCGGCTTCGATGCGGGGGACAAGTTGTTTCATTGCATCTGCGTCGGCGAGGTCGAGACAGCGTTCGATGGACTCGGTGAGCGGCGAGGAGCGGACGCTCTGGAGACGCATGTCGTCGATCTTCTGCTCGGTGAGGTTGTATTTCTTTGCGTTCAAATGGAGATAGTTTACTGCTTCTGGCTCAAGCGAACTCAGAAGACCAAGTAAGCGCTCGACAAGTTCGGGCACGTGCGGATTGAGCGTTGTTGCGTTGGCTTTCTTGACAATCTGTAGCAGTGTCTGTACCGAAAATAGACGGACTTCCTCTGCAGACGATTCAAGACCTGATGTTGAAAACAAGAAAGGTAGAACACGCGTAAGTTGGGCGTTCGCAGACTTGACAGATGCATCGCCAGCTTCAAGAGAGCGAGTAAGGATTGCAGTCAAAACGCGTGCGAGAGCTGCAGCGGCGACTCGGACAGTCTCTTTGATGTCATCGAGGACCTTGAAACATTTGTCCCAGATTTGGGTCAAGTACTTCTCGTACTAGAGGTTATTAGCGGCCAGTCAGTCGACTATACGATGGACAAGTTCACGTACCTTCTCGATACTGCGGCCTTGCACCAAATCTGCAATTGCTGCACAGCAAGCCTGACGGACACGCCATTCCTTGCCCAGGATGCTAGCCAAAAGATCGTCCATAATGGCATCGAAGTGCTTGTCAATAGTTGCAGACGAGTCCTTAACCAGAGCGTTCCAGATATCATTCATAGACCGTTGTACATTGGTGTTTGGATCAAACCTGTGTATGATCAGCAATAGGTCCAATGGTGGCGATACGTAAACTTACCTGTACCGGAAAAGCTTCGGATAGAGCTTCGGGTTCTCTGCAAGGTACCCATCTACGCTCGAGTCCGAGAAGATGTTGCTAAGCCCGAAGCGTCCGAAAGCGGCTCTGCTGGACCAAATAGAGTTGTGTGAAGCCATTGACATAAAGCGATACACCAAGCTCGAATCTCCGACGTCAGTCGCCAAGCTCAAGATATCCTTGTAAGTGGTGATCGAGCCATCGCCTGTAGGCAGAGCACCCTCGTCGAAGAGCTGTGTATCTTCAGTGACATTGCCGGAAATCTTCGACTTGTTGTCTGAGAAAGAGCCCACAAGGTCGCGAACAAGATCATCTTTGAGCTGCCGGTCACCCTTCTCGTACACTAGACCCAATCCTCGAGATGCTGCTTCTTGCACCACCTCATCGCGATTGGAAAGGCAGCTCTTAAACGCAACCTGGCATGGGCCAAGGTAGTTTTGAAACTCGGGTTTGTGGCCACAGTACTGTAGAAGGCATAGCAGCCAGATGACCGAGGCCTTCTTTAAGGAAGGCTTGGTTTGCTGGCAACCTTTCAGAGTCCTCTCCACCACGACACCCAGCGTCCTCTCTCGCTTAGGGCCAGACGGGGTTTGCAGGACGGCATCCCATGGGTCAAGTGTCTGGCTTGGGTGCAGCACATCGAGCTCGGCAATCAGAGCTCTGGAGTCCCATCCACAAGCAAAGCAGCTCAATGCTTCGCCAACTGAGAATTGCACCTCTGTTTCGCGGACCTCGTGGAGATCATACAGCTTGTCGCCAATGAACTTGTAATCTGTGTCGTTCTCGGCATCTGCTCCTGGTTCGTTTGTGATCATCGATAGATGACCCAGTGCAAGTATCGCGGTCGTTGTGCCGGTCTTGGCAGAGTCATACACATGCTGAGCAATATCCTCGACCTTGGAGTACTTGGAGATAGACGCAGGTGTTATAACATTGAAGAGACTGAGTTGATCAATGCAGGTATGAGCAGCTGCTTTGAGTGTCGCATCGCGAGACTCCTTGAGTATCTCAACTAGTGTCTGCAACAATCGATGCACCGGATGGTCGTCAGTGATGCTGTCCGACGTTGCAGTACTTCTCCAGAATGCTCTGCTGAAATAATAGCCGAGTGCAACAATAATGCCACTGATCTGATTGATGTCGCCACCAACGGCAGTTTTCCACGTGCCCAGCTTGTCGAAGAACCGTATTTGCGACTTCCGTAGGGACTCCTGGTCGCAGTCTTCATGTGAAGCTAGTAGCCCAAAAGCGTGCGCAGCAGCAACACGCCGAGCAACATTATTCGACAGCACAGAAGGCTGAAGAGCGGTGAAATCCTGGACGAGGTGTGCAAGAACCCATTGACGCTGAGGCAGCAACGAAAGTAGTCGCACAAATGTGCTTCCAATGTCCCCAACATCGCTGAGCTCGTCTCGAGTGAGTCGATCAAAGCTCGCTCTCAAGATTGCAGCTAAAGCACTAGCATGAGAATCATGCGCTGCGTACGCACGGAATGCCTGACGTGCACGCGCATCTGTAGTCATCAAACTTTCTAGCTTCCTTCCCCAGTCTTCTGTAAGAGTATCGCCGATACCCCTCTCTGTCAACGCGGCCTGTAGAGCAATCTGAGAGCAGAAGGTAATGATAGAGGGAAGTGCATGCGGGTATTGTTGACTGAAGTTTTGTACCTGGCCTAGGATATCTGCTGGGCCATCGATATCCATAGCATCTTCATCCTCGCCTTGTTGCACGAAAATGAAGTTTATCATCTTGTCGAAGTCCGGGAAAACCAAGTCTTTGTGCTCCTGATTCACGCCAGGAAGCGAATTCGACATCTTGAACCAGTACGGATCCAGTCCTCGTTGACCCTCTTCTACTACTTCATGTCTCTCAGCTGCACCTCCACTGACAGCGAGTATGTCTATCCAACGTGCCAATACGTCGTCGTATGGAAGGCATCTATTTGCGAATCGGGTCGCGACGTAACGTGTACTTCTGATGAACCTGTCGGAAGCAGGGGTGGTGACTTGTCCAAAAGTTGCATACCTCAGCAGCAGACGCCTGAAGCCAGGCATAACAGATGGGTCGAAAGGTTTCGAGAAAGCGCCCAAGACGGAAGAAAGCGCCTCCTCGATACTAACGGCAACGTCTTTGCCCGCGGTATCTTCTCGAAGTGAGCGGAACAGCCACTCGAGCAGGTCCAGTGTGGGCTCTATGAGTATCTTTTCGGGCGCAGCCTTGGCCAGAAGTCCAATCGTTTCGTAACCGTACCCTCGCAGCTCCATGTCTTGGTCACGGTCGGCAATTGGCCAGCCTTGATCTTGCACAAAGGCCCGCAGGTTGCCCACCAGTCCTCCCGCCACGATCGAGAGGTCGGACGATGCTCCTCGACGTGCCACAAAATTCACAAGGGAGAAGATGGCGGATCGAAATCTGGAGGCCTCTCGTCCGGCCGTCTTGTTTGTTGGATTCAGCTCTGCTGATAATAGTCCTTCTTCCACAATTTTGGCAACTTGGCGCGGGTACGCTGAGCACTTCACCGATCTGGCCAACACCCCTAGAATTCTGATGCGCAACGGTGTCTTCACAGGCAGCTGCCCATCGGTTGTAGATCTGTTCCAATCGTCAACGAAGTACAAACTAGGTAAGGATGATCACTCACGAGCCGAAATAGAGCTCAAGTAAAGTCTCCACTAAGATCGGGTCTTCGAGATCTATGGAAAGCATGACCCGTTTCAGAGTGTCTTCACCGACTTCCGATATGCGAGAATTGGTATCAGCAGCAGCAAACAATGCCGGATAAAACTTCTCGTCGTCCTTGAACAATCCGCTTGCTAGAAATCGCGCTACGAGTGCTTTTGTCTCAGTCAAGTTCAGACCGGAGTCAGAGCTTGGATCCCAAGCATCGGGCTTGCCCTGTAAGGTGAGAAACTTGTAGTCTTCTACAGATAGGCCAGGGCATCGCAGTGCGCTTGCAGCTTCAGGAGTAGACGGGCGCACGATCTGAAGGAGCATCAACTTGCCAAACCATTTAGAGAGGAACGATGCGTCTTCGTCGTTCAAGCCCAAGGTAGATCTAAGCTCATCATCTTCCTTGCTACCACGTAAGGGCAGTTTGAAGTGCACTAGAAGTCTTAGAATGAGATGAAAGAGTTGGGAGGCGTGTTGTGTGGACTTTGCATAGTCATTGGCAATGCCCTGAAGCAGTATAGGTAGTAGCTCAAGTCGTTCAGATACCGACAGACGAGTGATGCCCTGTTGAATATAGAGCAGGTCGAAGTGCCGTATTAGAGCTATGTCCGGGTTCTCCTTGTATTGCTTCAGAAGTGCAGCAACTGGAAGCTTGATGTCTCTGAGGTAGACGTTAGTCATTTCACCATGATAGATGGCTAGAAGATGCGTACTGTGACTTGATGCGTGTATTGACGTGTTGGCAGATGGAGATGACCTGAAATGAGTAGCCGCTGTTAGCGGCGTTCAGAGCACGGGGAAGATGTGTCGAGAGAAAGTGGAAAGAAAGGCTTACCTTGTTTCTCACAGCGACATGTTCGGAGCCCAATTTGAGCAGTAGCGGGGCGAGATATGTCTTTAGCAAGTCCTCCAGTTTCTTTTCTGAGCTTGCCAGCGCTATACGCATCTCCACCTTGCCCACCAGAGAAAGCTCTTTGGCTTCGGCGGCTTGTGTGTCCGCCATATTTGAGAGCCACAGTTGTTGTCTGTTGGGACAACGTGGTGAATATCACAGGCCGCGGTATCTCAATACTTAAGGCGAGCGCCACAGGCAGATGCAGATGGCGCGGCCCATCAGCTTACTGAGAAAGACGGGATAGCAGGAGAATGGGGCGGACAAGGTGTGATTGGAGCACGTCACGCTTTCTCCGTCCGGTGATTGCTTTCACTCAGAAGGCGACACCAGCAGGGATCGCGGCGCACGGACATGACGCAGCAATCGTCTGCCTGCACCACAATAACTGCATCGCGTCTTCGACCAGCTTCTGCTAGCGTCGACAGCGTTTGCCTACCACCAAACTTCGCCTGCATATATTTTTCGCCTCCGGTCGCGCCTCCTAGCCTGCCCATTCGCAGCAAGACCACCAGCAGTGTCACAGACCCGTTCCGAGCACGCGTTGCGCCATCGGAACCCTCTCACCGTTTCGTGCCACCAGTGCCGACAATCACTCCCAGCACTCACCTGTGCGGCGCCTTCACCCGTTCGCCGTCACCTCTCATCCAGCAAATCGGCCCACGGCAGCATTGTACACGCACCAGCACACTTGTTTGCCGCGTCTCGATGGCTACGTAAACTGCCCCGCCGCTCTTTCCTCAACCACACCCGCCACCGAGCAGTTTGGTGAACACCTTAGACAATTTGCGAGTACCCTTACTCAGTGGATTCCCAAGGCAGCAGGGCCTCTCTAAGCTAAGGCCTCCTTATTACGCGACTGCTCTTTCCAGAACACCCCCCACCACCACTCTTCTCCACAACAATCCTTAGCCATCGAGCCAACCACTCACGGTCGCCCGCCATGGAGGACGAGAACATTGTCAACTTCGTGAGCATCACGTCTTGCGACCCCGACAAGGCCGCCCAGTACCTTCGCCTGACCGACGGCAACTTCGAGCAGGCCATCCAGCTGTACTTCGACAGCCCGAACCTCGACTTCGGGCCTGCTGCGACAGCCCCAGCGCCTGCACAAAATGCTGCCGCATCAGCACGGAATCCCATCACCATCGACTCGGACGACGAAATGTCCGACTTCGATCCTGCCACACAGGCATCGACCCCGCCAGCGCGGCCAGCCCCAGCGACAGAAGACGACGAGGCCATGGCACGGCGACTGCAGGAGGAGATGTATGGCGGTGGCGGCGCCCCCGGCCCAGAGGAAGTGCGCGCACCCATCGGACGGACAACAGAGACGCTGCTCGGTCCAGGCTCGAACTGGGGTGCGGCGGACGAAGACGACGATGTCGATGCTATGGTGCAGGAGCAGCTAGCTCGTCGGCGAGCAGGTATGCCCCACAGCTCCTGGATCCAATTCGGAGACCTTGCAGAAACTGACTTAGATGATGCAGGCCGCGCCGGCATCTTCAATCAACGGACCACCCAAAACAACGTCTGGGACAACTCCGCCGACTCGAGCGCACGGCGGCGCGAGCTAGCCACAGCGACAGGCGGTGCCTCGGAGCAATCTTCCAAGATGAGCATGCTCGCAGAGCTGTTCCGGCCGCCGTTCGAGATCATGTACCAGGGTCAGTGGGAGAAGGCGCGAGACATGGGCAAGGAAGACGAGAAATGGCTCCTGGTCAACATCCAGGACCCCGCCATTTTCGACTGTCAGCGCCTGAACCGGGACATCTGGAAGAACGACGATATCAAGGCCACTGTACGCGAGAATTTCATCTTCATGCAGTATGCCAAGGACGACCCGCGCGGACAACAGTACATCAACTACTACTTCCACGCACGCGATAGCTCAGACGCATACCCACACATCGCCATCGTTGACCCGCGGACGGGCGAGCAGGTCAAGGTCTGGTCAGGTCCACCAATACCCGAGCCTGTTGAGTTCCATGCTCAGCTGCACGAGTTTCTTGACCGTTATAGCCTGAACGTTAATGCAAAGAACCCTGTTGCGAAGCGGAAACCAGAAACCAAGGCAAAGGACGTTGGCCGCATGACCGAGGAGGAGATGCTTGAGATGGCTCTGCAGAACAGCCTAGAAAACGGCAAAGGTCCCAAGGATGACGATCCCGACGCGCTCACAAAGTCCTTCGACAACATCAAAGGCAAGGCTCCCGTACAACACGCAGCGCCAGAACCAGAGCCAGAGGTCGAAGAAGCCAATGGTTCCTCAAATCCCGTCTTCGCCGCCATATCCGCACATGCACCACATACCGAGCCCGGCGTCACAGATCCCAAAGTCACCACGCGCATACAGTTCCGAGGTCCGTCTGGTCGACCCATTGTCCGGCGATTCAACCTCTCCGATCCTGTGCGTCGTGTCTACGAATGGATCAAGTCCGACTCTCCCTGGGAGGGTAAAAACGGCGCAGAGTTCGATCTCGCCTTCATGGGCAAGAACCTGCTTGAGCACCTCGACTCTACCATCGAAGCAGCTGGGCTCAAGGGCGCTAGCGTCATGGTAGAGTTCACCGAGTAGATGGAACGTCGCTTGGTCCTGTGTCTAGCGGACCGACAACGCCAAAGGTATACTTTTACGACTTGACATGTAATTAGGGGACACTATATGCATTTTCGTGTGCGCCACTCTAGAGGGTGCGTAGATCGCTCGAGGACCACTAAGGTGGCGGATACCCTGGCATTCTTGCGGACTTGCAACAGAA
>TARA_R110002003_G_scaffold236_7_pt1 | contig 16665 bp, 12 predicted proteins | sample TARA_R110002003 | Tara Oceans TARA_R110002003 (sample SAMEA4396441) | marine metagenome | biome: Westerlies Biome; feature: [SRF] surface water layer (ENVO:00010504); material: water (ENVO:00002006), including particulate matter (ENVO:01000060) such as... | depth 5 m
GGCGTAAACGGCGTCGGCAAGTCCACCAACCTCTCCAAAATCGCCTTCTTCCTGCTCCAAAACCACCACCGCGTCCTCATCGCCGCCGCCGACACGTTCCGCTCCGGCGCCGTCGAGCAGCTGCGCGTCCACGTGCGCAACCTGCAGGAACTCAGCAAGCGCGAGGGCGGCTCCGTCGACTTGTTCGAAAAGGGCTACGGCAAAGACGCAGCCAACATCGCCGCCGACGCCGTCACGTATGCGCAGAAGAACAATTTCAACGTCGTCCTCATCGACACGGCGGGTCGCCGCCACAACGACCAGCGCCTCATGTCGTCGCTGGAGAAGTTCGCGAAACTAGCCAACCCGGATAAGATCCTCATGGTCGGCGAGGCGCTCGTCGGCACGGACAGCGTTGCGCAGGCGCGCAATTTCAACGCCAGTTTTGGCGCGGGTAGGAAGCTGGATGGGTTTGTCATTAGCAAGTGCGATACCGTGGGCGATATGGTGGGCACGCTGGTGAGTATGGTGCATGCGACGGGGATTCCGGTCGTGTTTTTGGGCACGGGCCAGCATTATAGCGATTTGAGGACGTTGAATGTCGGCGCTGTGACGAGGTTGCTTATGAGTTAGATGGGGGCGGGATGGGACTGAGTGAGTGTATGGATAGGATGGCTTTGGCCTAGTCTTTCAATGTATAATCTTGTGTGTTCTTTCATTTACGGGCGACAGTTTGATGGGTGTTGCTTATGTTATTATAAACGTGAATCATTGTGTCCTTGCGGTAGGGCAAGTATAAGCAAGGTACATGAACTGGTCCCATGTCCCAAGTAAGTCGTCTAGGCGATGGGCACGAAAACGATATAAAGCAAATAGATGGAACGCCAGCTTTCGCCTTGGAGTCCCGTAGAGCCAGACACCATCCCGATTACGCCGCGAAAAGGACCTCACTCATCCCATGACCGGGACCGCTCTTCCCATATTCATGTGCCTCATCTCGTTCTCGATATTCTTCTGGAAATCCAGCACCGCCTCACCGAATTGCTCGATCTGGTGATCCTGCGCCTTGGGAGCACCAATCAGCACGATGCCACGCGGCACAACCACGTCTTCGACCTGGAAGCAGCCGAACGTGACCACCTTCTTGAGCTGTGGACATGAGCGGAAAATGCCTGCAATGATCTGCGTATCCACGATTGGGCAGAACGAGAGATTGATCTCAGACAGGTATGGGTACTGTTTCGAGCCGTTGAAGATGTCAGCGAAAGTCTCGTGCGAGATGTGTCGACACGATGAGATATCCAGGAACTCGAGACGACTGCCAGAGTGTGACATGAGTTCGCGGAAGCCTGCAGATGCAAGGCCGATGGGCTCGTCGTCCGGACCGTCGGGGTTGCTGTTGTCCATGTCGCGGGTGCTATTGATGTCAATGTAGTGCAGTGGGGGATTCGTCCAGTTGCTGAAGAGGTTGACATAGCCGGCATCGCTGCACTCGTTGTTCTCTGTGAAACGGAACTTTTGCAGCTTATGGCAAGTGTTGTGAATCTTCTCCAGAACGTCGTCTGTCGGATCACTTGAGGCGTCTAGGAAGTGCTCCAGGCACAAAGTTCGAAGGTTAGCTCCGACATTCGCGATGAGGTTGAGCAGCTTCTCGTGTGGAATCTCGCTGTAGAAGCGAAGCGTGAGGTGCTTGAGATGTTCCATGCGAGCAATGGCATCGATGCTGTCTTCGCCGATTTGCTTGCAGCGCTCAATCTTCAGTCGTTCGAGATTTGGACAGAACGTGCTTAGAGCCTCCACTACCTGGTCGTCAAAAGCAGCATCGAGCCACTCAACCTTCAAGGTGCGAAGATCCTTGCCACGCGCGATGAACATCTCGATCCACTTGTCGTTGGATACGAGGTTTGCACCCAAAAGCTGAATATCGATCAAGTGCTTCGCTTTTTCGATCATGTAGTCGACATTACTGTCCTTGAACTGACAGCAGTTCCGAAGAGAGAGGCTCTTAATGTTCGGGCAAACAGCGAAGATCTGATCGTAGTCCTCCGTCTCTAGGTATGCCGCTTCATGGATCGCCACTTTTTGCATATCTGGCTGGAGAAATAGCTTCACTGTCGTTGAGTTCATCGCGCGTTTCTTCGAGAAGATCTCGCTGATCCTGTTCATGATGCCCTCCGGCATTTCGCCCAGCTCATCGATATCTTCCGAGTGCTTTGCCAGCATCTCAATGCACAACTGTTGGAGTGTCTTTGGTCCGCGCACAGTCATTCCATCAAGGCGAGCGCTCTCCAGCTTCCTGCGGCCTTTCCGAACGACTGGCTTCTTCGACTTCTCCTGTGCCTTGGCCTCTTTCGCCATTTCCTTACCACAAGGTGTGCATAGCAATCCGCCCCCCTGTCCAGCCTTGCTGTATGGTGTAACGGTGAAGCGCTTGTCGCAAAGTTCGCAGTACTTCAGCTGTCCCGGCATCGGTGGTGCTTTCTTATAGACGTCCATGACATCGAAGTCTGAATCGTCGTCCGAGCCTTTCTTCTTCTTGGACGCCTTCTTTGCCGCCTTGCCCTTCTTAATTTTCGCAATGGCTTCATCTTGGTCCCGCTTGCGCTTCTTCTTGGAGCGTTCAGCGGCCATTGCTGATGATTCTGCTTGCAAGTCTTGTTCAACATCGTTCGATGGGCCTTCACCATTAGCCGCTGCTTCGGCTGCTTCTCGTTCGGCTTGCTGTACGCGCTGGAGGTACGAATCGCGGATCTCTTGGGCGGAGATGTTGTTGGCCTATGGAGATGCCTTAGTCAGATCACTCTCTTGGAGTATGTGCACAAGTAAGAGTCTCGAGTAGTCGCAGTCGTTGAACCCGCGGGTCGTGAGCGAGCAAATGCTGTCGCAGGAGATGAACATACCGCCAGAAAGTCTGTCAACGCAGAGTGTGGACCACGAATGGCTGCAGCTCTGCCTCCGCCTCTTCCACCTCCTCGACCTCGCCGTGCGCTCCTGTCGCCACTCGTCAGCTTTTCGCTCGCAGCAATCTGAAAATGCTGTTGAGCTTACATGATGTTTGTGGAGTGCTCTCGTGAGGTCTCGGGACTATTGATTGGGGTTATAGAAGCGCCGCAGTAGTCAATTAAGCTGACAGAGTGAGTGCAAGGGTGAGTGGGGTGTCAAGGTTTGGCCGGGGCAAGCGCGTTCCGCCCATTCGGCCGGCGCGGTGTCACGTGGTGGCAATTACGCGCCAGATTTGGATTGGCATCGCCCCTGTCCAATGCTGTGCAACGATACGACCATCAACATCGGAACATTCAATTTTCGCATGACTAGATCAATTGATCATGAGCTTATCGGGAACACCTAATTGATAGATTCATTCTGTACTTGGTGGCAGCCCTTAGCCCACCTCAGAGATAGCTTCCCACCTCAGGGACGACTTGAATCAAAAGGCTCCCCGTGTGCTGTAAGGAAGCAAAGTATAGCCACCGAAACTCCGCCTGCCTGATCGATGGCCTCTGAATAAAGGCCAAGTTTCCCTAGGCAGTAACTCGCAGAAATCACTTTTGCTTAGTTATGCCGTATAAGCACCACGCCAGCAGGCATGACAGTGAGGACCAGATCGCCGCACATGCTGGTTGCTGGAGCGAGTTGTCTCAGATCACTGTGTTCTCGCCATCACTGTCATCGTCGCTGTCTCCGCCATCTTCTTCCTCATCACTCTCGTTATCGGACCACGGGTTTGCATCTTCCTTGACTTCAGCCTGGGCATCGCCACTGGGCCTCTGTGGGATTATTAGCCTTCCATGCTGCGCAGTATTCCAGCCGTGGAGACAACTTACCACGAACGGGGATCGTACAGGACCAGCGGCACCCGTAGATTCGTCTCGGGAAATCCCAGGCCAGCCATTGGCGCGAACATTTGTCGTGGTAGATCGCTCGGCGACAGTGGAGGCATAGGTATGCTCTGTGCCGGCTTTGGTTGTGGCCGCGGGTCTTCCGTATCTGTTTGGATCGAAACCGGAGCCAGTGCTGGCGGCATCGGTCGACGGTGTGCGCCATGATCTGGAGCGCACCTCGCTAAAGCCGTCACCATGAGGGTGGTTATTGACACCGCCAACCAGAGAGGAGTACTCGGAGTCGATTAGCGTCTCAGGCACCGAACCGTTGATGGACATAGCTTGTCGGAACTGGTGAGACAAGGAAATGCCGCCCTCGTTGTCGTTCTCTTCACCGTTGACAGTCGCCCAATCGCCCTGCCTGTTGTTAGCTCACTGAGCTCGTAGGTGCAACGAGGCCAGACTGCATTGTCCCAGCCGAACGTATGCAACGATGTACTTACATTAGTTGAAGTTCCCGCCGTCGAGCTTACAGTGGCCCAATAGTCAGGCTGGACACCGTCAGAGGAATCTGGCGTGACGAATGCATTGTCCGAGTTCTCGTACTTGTCCTCGTTGATCGGCTGGCGGGTGACCTGTTCATCCGTGCACTTGTAGCATTTCTGTTGTCGTCAGTGACATCCTTGACCACGGTTTGGTACATACCGCGGTGTCGAGCTTGGCGCGCTGGCTCTTGGCGAATTCCTCCCTGCCCTTGGTCTTAAAGCAGAAGGTGCATTCGATCTCCATGACCTGTTGGCCCGTACAATTCTGGCATCTGACGCTGATACGGCTATTTCTATCAATCTGGCAGCGAGCATCGTTGAGCTGCTTCTCGGAGAACCTAGTTAAAGGAAGATTGTGGCGGCAGTCGTGGCACTTGATCTTTGGAGGGAGGACGATGCACCGGAGCCTGTACCATGTTGAGCAAAGTGTGACGATGTGGGATGCGAATCAATTGACGCTGTTGACTAACCTCTCCGTCTCGGCTGGATCGTATGCCTGAACCTGACGACGACCGCGACGGTTGCTCATGTTGAAGCTTGTGTTGGTGGCAAGTGATGTGGTGGGTCGCAAATATGGATGAAGAGAGTGTTGTAGAGAGGACGCGGGCGTCTGTAGTGTTTGAAATGTATATATCAATGGCAGCGGCGGTGAAGCTCGTTTCCTGGAGCCTGGCAATGTGTTTGTTGACCGCTGCCGTTTGCTTATATCTCAAGTGAGGTTGAGGCAGGCGCGAATCCAGCAACGCCTCACGGACTTTCCAACGAGCAGGTGAGAGGGCGACGTATCGGTGAGACTAAAGCTCATCCCAGGCTCGCGAAGTGGTTACATGGGGCAATGACTGGAATCGACGACACAGGGGAAGATGCATAGAGCCTACTAGCGAATGTCAAGGTCAGGCATATAATTCTGTGAAAGGTTGCACTACTTGATGCGACAGCTAATGGTATATTGTTCACCAATGGCGTCCAAGATCAGATCGCATTGAGAGGCGAGGCTTCGGTTGCCTTTGGTTCCTATCCAGTGCCGTGTCAACGCAGGGGAAGTCGCAACTCTGAAGTGGGCGAAGACCGAGACATAATGACTGCCTTGAAAATGAAATGCCCATCGCAGCCTTTTCGCAAACCCAATTGAGGCTTGTGCAAATCTACCGTAGGTGCCATACTGTTTCGGCCCAGGATGAACGTGGGGATATTTCCGAGGATCGCTAAAAGGCGGCATGTACAATATCGTTGTGAGGATAGCCAGCTGCAGTTGTCCCTGGCCAAGTGTAGAAATAGGCAAGGCATATCATGATAGACATGGCGAAACTAACTCGAGACGTCCGAAAGTACATGACGCCACAGCCGACAGATGTGCAGGGGTGAAATTCTAAGTTACCGTAATCGATAAGCCAACCAAAATTATCTCGACTGTCCCGCACTTGCACGCACACACCAGTGACACCCTAGCATTCGCACAATCCGCTGTCAAAGTGGCGTCGATACCCTTCAGATTTAAAGCAGGCGGCAGCGGCAACATGGCACCCATCGCCGTGCAGTCGCACCACCACCGGAGCACCACCAAGCAGAACAAGAAGGGTTTCAAGGCGCGACATGCCACCAAGGGCGCGCTGAAGGAGCTGAGCAAGGGTATATTCACTGCGCACATTTTGTTCACCATGGTTTGACATTTTCCGCAGGCAAAGTAGATCTCCTCGAGCGCGGAAGCCGGAGGACGCCCCATCAGCAAGTCATGTCCAAATTCGACCGCCGGAACCGCGCGAAGCAGATGCGCCTGAACAAGGACAGCGAACACGCTAAGGCTACCAATGTCTTCGCCGGCAAGGATGGTGCACCGCGAATCGTCGCAATCATACCATTATGTTCGGACGTCTCTGCCGCCGCCGCGGTGCGCAGTTTGAACAGCAGCCTCGACATCGAGGACGACGTGCCGGAAGCGGGGTGGACACGGACAAATGTCGATCGCTTCAAGCAGAAGATCCAATATCTGGCAGTCAAGAGAGATCTGCTGGCGTGCCTGGACGCCTGTCGCATTGCTGACTTCGTCGTCTTTGCGCTGTCGGCAGAGGAAGAGGTGGATGCGCAGGGCGAGCTTATACTGAAGTCAGTAGAGAGTCAGGGCATATCTAACTGCTTCACCGTGGTGCAGGCTCTGGATAAAGTCGAACCCGCAAAGACACGATCACAAGTCATCTCGTCGCTGAAGTCGTACATCACCCACTGGCTACCCTCGACCGAGCGCGTCTACTCCCTCGATAATCGACAAGAAGCGTCGAATCTTGTGCGATCACTATGCACGACAACCACAAAGGGCGTGCGATGGAGAGACCAGAGAAGTTACATGTTCATCGAGGACATAGCATGGTCGGGCGGCAAATCTGCAGTTGGCGAAGACGGCACTGGCGACGTGGTGCTTACTGGCGTGGTGCGAGGTCTGGGCCTCAAGGCGGATCGGCTCGTTCAGGTCGGCGATTGGGGCGATTTCCAAGTGGACAAGATTGTTGCAGCGCCTCTCGAGACGAAGAAGAAGGTTAAAGAAGACGAGATGATGATAGACGAGGAGGGCGATGGCACGTTGGACCGTCCCACCGAAGACCAGGACGACCTGGCAGACCTTGCACCAGAAGAGACCATTATGGATGATGTAACCAACTACGCACCCTCCATGGCACCAACAGAGCGCAAGGGCGTCCTGCTAGACGATCATCACTACTTCTCCGACGAGGAAGAGGAGGATGCCCCTGTGCGACCAAAACGCTTACCAAAGGGCACCAGCAAATACCAGAGTGCATGGTACATCGACGATCTATCCGACTCGGGCTCTGATCTAGAAGACTTCGATATGGACGACGTGTCAGGACCCGTCCAGGGCGAAGCAGCCCATCCGGCCGATGGTCTCGAGGGTATGGACATTGATGGCAAGGCCATGACGGAAGGTGGACCGTCAGAGTACCCGCAATCAGAAATGTTCCTCGATCCGTCACCCGACGATGAGGCTGAGCAGATCGAAGCTTACAGGAAGACGAGAAAGACGGAGCAAGACGAGGATCTCGAATTCCCAGACGAAATTGAGCTACATCCAAATGTCAATGCGCGAGAGCGGCTGATCAGGTATCGAGGTCTCAAGAGCCTGAAGTCTAGTGTCTGGGAGACAGAAGAAGACCGACCATACGAGCCGGAAGAGTGGCAACGACTACTCGAGATCTCAGACTACAAGCGCACAGCAACAAAATTCATGCGTGAAGCATGGGCAGGCGGCGTCAAGCCCGGCACAAGAGTCAACGTCCACATTCGCGGCGTTCCTCTCCAATACCAAGAAACACAATCCCGTCCACTCGCCATGTTCTCCCTCCTTCGACATGAACACAAGCGCACAGCCTGTAACTACAGCATACTCTTGAGTTCGGAGCACGAAGCGCCCATCAGGTCCAAGACCGAGCTCATCGTGCAATGCGGTCCACGGCGCATGGTCATCAACCCGCTCTTCTCCCAGGCCGGCAACACGCCCAACAACGTACACAAGTTCGATCGCTACGTGCACCCCGGCCACTCGGCGATCGCATCTTTCATCGGCCCACTGACTTGGGGCAACGTCCCGCTTCTCTACTTCCAGCGCTCATCCGAAGTCGACACCCCGCTCCGCCTCATCGCAACAGGCACCTCGCTCCCGCCGTCCAGCAACCGCATCATCGCAAAGCGCATCATCCTGACGGGCCACCCGTACAAGATCAACAAGCGCGTCGTCACCGTGCGGTACATGTTCTTCCACGATGCAGACGTCAAGTGGTTTAAGAGTCTGCCGCTGTGGACGAAGCGGGGACGCAGCGGCTTCATTAAGGAGAGTCTGGGCACGCATGGGTACTTCAAGGCGACGTTCGACGGGAAGATCAATCCCATGGATGCCGTGGCGGTGAGCTTGTATAAGCGGGTTTGGCCAAGGGGAGCGAGGATGTGGAGGGGTGAATTGGGTGTTTGAACGGGAGTTGGAAAAAGGTTAGCGCGCGATGGAGCTGAAGGACGATGTCAGGGCAAGGGCAAGGGCAGACGACTTTACGATGCACGATCTAGATAAGACAAAAATGGACTCGCAAACGGCGCATTGATCGATCACTCATACGTTCACTTATTTCGTATTTGACGCTGTGGCGTGGCATGCGGGTATCCATCCACTCCCAAGACACACAACAACATCACACTAAACAACGCCAGTAAAAATGCCACAGTTTTTGCCCACCACCCTTGAAACGCCATCATGCAGTTTCCCACATCTCAAGTCTGATTCCCCTTCCTAGCAAACCGCTCCAACGCAGGCCCATACTCCTTCTTCAAGCGGTCCCGCTTCTCCTCATTCCTGCGCTTCTGCCTCTCCATGGCGTCGCGCGCGCGCTCCTTCTCGTCATCAATGACATTCTTACTGCCGCTCTTCCTGAGGAACCTGCGCAGCGCACTATTGCGCCCTCTGCCGCGCTGCTTCAGCTTCGCGATGCGGTCTTGCGGCTTGGCATCGAGGTCGCGGTCGCTGCGGCGCAGGGCGTCGGACGCGAGGTCGAGATTACCCACGAAGTTGGGGTCGAGGGCGATCATTTGCGGCTGCAGTTTCTCGAGCAGGGCGTGGACTTCAGTTTCGCGGCGTTGGCGCGACGTTTCGAAGGGGTTGAGGCCCTGCTCCATGGTGTCTGGGTTGGGCTCGCCGGAGCCGGGGACGATGATGGATGAGAAGCCGGCCTCGTGGCTGATGCCGAGCACGTCTTCGAAGGGGCAGAAGCGGACGCGGCCGATGGCGAGCCCGTCGCCGCCCCAGTTCATGTAGGGTTGTGTGGTGTCCGCGTCGGCGGCGCGCGTGAAGATGTCGGATTTGTAGACGCTGAGTTGGGTGCCGTGGCCGACGGCTGTGAGGTTGCGGTCGGATATTGATACGGTTTGGCCGGGGAGGCGCAGGTGGTGGGTGTGGATTTCTTTGAACATGCGGATGTCCCATACAGACATGCGGCGGTCTTGTGAGGTGCTAACCATGTATGTGCCGGACTTGTCAACGGCAAGACTGCGGACTGGCCCGTGGTGTGGAAGAAGTTTGACCAGGGGCGTGGCGCTGTTGGGCGACCAGAGTGTGACAAGGCCTTTTTGATGGCCGACGTGAACGATGGCATTATGCGGGTTTTGGCAGAAGGCGGTCGGTGGGCCGAGTTTCGTGTACAGCTGATCGAGCGCCTGGCCCGTTGAGACATCGGTGTATCGTACAATGCCTGCCGTGGAGACTGATGCGAGGAGGAAGTGGTATGGGAGGTATTCGAGGTGGGTTGCTTCAGAGTGGTTCTTGAGCTGATGTAGCTCGACGCCGTCGCCAGAGTATATGTAGACACACTTCTTCTGCGCGACGGCGAAATTCTTTTGGTTGCTGATGTGCAGCCACCGCGCATCGCGCACCGTCTCGTTGAGTTGTAGTTCACATCCCAGCTTTCCGTCTCTCCAGTCAAATGTCGCAACATGTCCTTTCCTCCCTGCTATGAGCAAGTCGCGTCCATTTCTGCTGTAGTCGCATACGTCGTACGGCCCTAGTCCGTCCAAGCGCAGCTCGAAGCCCTTCTTCGCGGTCTCGATGGTGACCGCCTGTTTGATGTCGGCTTGCCGCACTCTGTAAGTCCGCTCTAGTTCATTCTCAGGCTCCAAAAGACCTGCGTTGTTCTCTAGCAGAATCTCGACATTCTTTGCTTCAACGGCCGCCTGCTTGTTCTTCGCCTCAAGTGACTTCAGATTCGAGCGCAGCTTCCTGTCTTTGACAGATTTTGACCGTATCTTCTCCCCTCTACCATACTGATTTGTCGCGGCTTCTGTGAACTCGGCCACTGCGCGCGCATCTTCGTCGGTAACGGTCGCAACGGTCTGCGATTTGCGCCTCGAATGTGAACCGTCTGGTTTTGGCGCTCGATCGACGGCCATGATGTGAATTGAGCTGTCAAACACCTGGTTCAGATTCTGAATAGGGTGTAACGCGCGATTTTATCGTGTTCAGAGGGTTATCGACATTTGCAGTGATCTGGCGCGGGAAGTGGTTTTGCTGCCCGCCTTGTGTCGCAACTTTTTGGATAATTCTGCCATCAACGCTAAGGCGGTGAAGCAGCCTAGCCAAAGCCGGCTAGCACGACACGCTGCATCTATCCCAACTTCTTCAGCCGCTTTCTGTGCACGGAACCTCCACCTTCAGGCTACGTCGCCGACCCCATGCGATGCTATTGATGCTGTCGATGCTTTGTGTCGTCTTGTCTACCACGCTAAGAGCTTCGACGCACCCGTTGTAACCTTACGACTATTGCATCATTCAGTTTCTCATGATCGATGATCGGAATTGATCTGCAATCAGTCAAGGTCTCGATGCTTTCACAGGCTTTCAATATGAATAGAAGCGTTGCGAAACCAGCCTCGATGCCTGGTTGCGATGGCTCAAGTTTCTCGAGAATTTGGGTAACTGCTTAGTCTCATGTGAGTGCGCGACTAGTTGCTAAATTACAGTAATGACCATGTACTCGGTGCTCGTCGGCCCCTCTTAATGGCGTCAACCCCTCATGCGACCATGGAACGGGTTGTTGGTGACCCACTCCATGTGCAGTGTATCTGTCCGCTGCCTTTGTTTACATTAACATTGCTATCGTATCTCGCGATATTCCCTGTGCATCAATAGAAGGATGCTTTGTCGGATCACTACAGACGCATAATCCGCCAGCCACTTTGACCTCGATCCTACCCTTAGGACTCGAACAGGCACCGAATTTGGCACATTGTGCTTACTGTCCCACAATACTGCCTCTTCCCAGTGCTGCAACATATCTCAAGCGTAAAGCTTTCGATTATGGAGGGGAGCATGCCTCGGTCGACCAGTGCGCTCTCGGATATCCTGAACGTCTCCTCAGCACAGAATCGTTCGTATCGAACTCGCTACCGAGACCGAAGTGATACGCTCAACAGAAGGTCCTCGCAACAAAGCTTGCATCCTGATCGCGCACGGCCGGGGTGCGGAAGTCACTCCATCCCCACAAATATGGTAGAGAGGTCGCTCATCTCCTCTATGGTATACCCGGAGCACTCTCAAGCTTCAGATAGTGTATCAACCACTGCGACCACTTCTACCGCTGATGATCGGGATCCCTATGATACCACATCCTTACAAGGCGCATCTGCCCATTATGGCTCGAACGAGAAGTTCCTGGTGCGTGTGCTCATTGAGATCCTTGGATTCACCTATGGCATCAACCGCTTCGAACTGGAAGTGGCGCTGCTTGGATCCTTGCGTTACGGCGAACTACGGGTCAACGCCACTCGAAATGGACGTCGATCGTTGCTTACTTTCGATGATGCGGTCCTGGCCAGCTATCTAGGCAAGATTTCAGTCGAAGTCTGCAACTGGCTTCGATACAACCACAATTTTGGTTCCTACCAGGAAAGGAGTCGAAGGCTCCTGGAGGACGTCATCCGACCAGCACATAACTTAGGCATCGATCCAGGATACTTCCTCGACAAACTGATGGAGTACCAAAACCATCGATGCACGCCTGGGAAAGAAAAAGAGACTTTGCTGTACAAGGACACGTCTCGGATGTTCGGCCTCAGTATGTTCAGGAAAAAGTGGACAAATGCAGTGCAGCACAGGGGACTTGCTGAACGTCTCGCAGCCGACGGATTTGTCGTGCGGACACTTCTGCCAGACGAAGAGGTGGGAAGGCTCATTAGCCTCGCCATTGCAAAGTTCGCAAAGAAACATTGCAAGCACGACATGGCCATGGTCTCTCCAAGAGCCTATGCCGGCGCAATCGCAATATCGATGGCGGAGACGCTGTGGAATAACTGGCGTCGGGAAAGCCAGGAACGGCAAGCGAAAAACAGCAGTGACAGTCTACCTACGCACGCTCGCTCCCCAGTCCGGACAAGCTCACGTGAGGAGGGAGCTGAGAAGGACGTTGCTCGGTCGGTCTCTCAGCTTGCACCCAATGGGTCCATGAGCGATCACAACGCCGCGCAAAATGCGAACTCAACTGTCCTGACTAGCAGCTATAGCGCGCGAGCAAATGTACACGGATCGCAATCATCAAACATCCACGGGCGCATCAGTCACGGAGACTTACGACACGTGGTAAAGGAGAGGAGCCCGACACCTTTGGCTCACTAGATGCTTTTAATTGCTCCAGTATTTTTGAGTTATGCAGACGCTCAAGGAACGCGCGTGACTGGGTACAATCATCAGGGTGGAATATGAGGGCGGTAAGTTGCTTGGATGTTCTCAACTGTGTTGTCTTGGAAGCTCACATGCTGCTGCTATTGGTATTTTGCCTCTGTTTATTTTCTTCATGGCTGTTGTGCGATTGATTCTCATAATGCAAGCAGATGCGGATATGCATAATTTTTGTACTTCCTCAAGCTATGTTCTACTTTGTATATGTATAGGCCAGACTGTATTCTACCTTGACGTTTCAATCGGTCTCCGATGTATGGATGGTTCACCTAGTTGCTGTCGGTCTCCTTGGGTTACTCACATCAAGAATTTGTCTCGGCGACCTACAGATGGTCTTTGTGTATGGATGCAGCTTTTGGCGCTAGTATTATTGGTCAATTTAGTCAGTTAAAATGGTAGTGACCCTGCATTTAAGTCTGGAAACCCCGCTCCTGAATCCGATCTCGTTGTTGAACTACCGCCTCATGAGACCCTTACCACACAGTCAACTTCGAAAATTACTCAACAAATCGAAAAAGCTCTCAACAGAATGATCCCTCTTGTCCATCTCATCTATTGCAATGCCAGAGATGATGGGAAGGTGGGACCGTGCAAAGCACAGAAGGAGTGCGATGTTCGATTTGTTGAAGACCACTAACGAGGCGAACGCTCAGACCAAAAAAACATCTCTGGCAAAAGAAGAGAATGCACCTTCAGAAGAACCAAGCGACGAGGAATCACCGGGCATAGCAAAACTGGCGCCACATCACGACTCGACAGTACAACTTTCCCTCAACGAAAACGCCGACCAGAATTCAGAGCTCCTCAGTCCACGTCTCGAAGACCACGCCATTCAAACTTGGCCAAGCTGCTCGTCCGACACGCCACCTCCAGATCAACCAACTCAAACACATCCAGGCCCTCAGACCACGACCACCACTACCGTCACCACCGTCGCCGCCACTCCCGCGACCGCACCTGCTCCTACTTCCCAAGCCAGTACCCCGAAATTTCCAGACCATATCATATTTCTCTCCCTCGATCCCTACCTCCAATCCCGAACCTCCTTCCTCACCCGCCTCATCTTCGACATCCTCATCTACTCATACACCGTCCCCGGCGCCCGCTTACTCCAACTCGCCCATCCCCCAGCCTACAAAACCCAATACGGCGCGCTGTGCCTCCTCAACGATGCAGAACAAGAGTTTGCGGGCTACCTTGCTTGTGTTGTGGTGCTGGGCATGGGGCTTGCGGACGCCGCTAACGCGGAAGTACTGGCGATGGCGTCGCACCATGTAGATACGGTTGAGACGTATATATCTAAGCCGTGCGGGGAACTGGGTGTGCCTGCGGATTACGTGTTTGAGTTGTTGGAAAATATGCTCGCGCATGGCTTGGAGCCTGTGAAGAGATACAAGGCGCTTCCGGAAGCGCTGCTTGATGGGATCTTGCATGGGAGGGATGGGGCCGTGCAGAAGGGAGCGTTGGCGGAAAGAATTGTCGCGGATCTGCTCGTGCTTCAGAGAGTGACGAGCAGTAGGGAAAGGGAACTGCGGGATTTGATTGCTGGCAGGATTAGCCAATTTGGCAGGAGGGAGTTGGGAGATGGGTGGAGGGAGAAGGAGGGGAAAGAAAGGAGGATGTGGTTCGGGGATCGTGCTGTGAGGTTGGGAGTTGTGTTGGCTAGGGGGAGCGACAATGCTGTGGAGGCGGAAGTGGAAGAGAAAGAGAATGTGTTGGGAGAGTGGATCAGAGTGGAGTGGAGTGCCGTACCAGCACCAGCGTGTGGGGGCTTGAGGAGGAGACGGGATAGTGGATTTGGAAGAAAGCCGCTCAGGGACGTGAAGGAACAATCTAGGAATGAGGCAAAGAAGCAATCATCGATTCAAGTACCTGGGAGGCAGATAGATGACATGACGGAGGGTCCGCCCGAGGAGCGTGCGAATAAGGTGGAGAGGGTTGCAATGGTTGATATAGGAAGTGTTGAGATAGCCGACCAGGAGATGCTTGCTGAAGGGATCCTGAGGCTTCTGGAGGACCCGACGAGATAGCAATAAGCCATGAAGTATGTATGCTTCACTAGATGAGCGCGCCATCTTGTCAGTCGTTTTCAAGTGCTCTTTGAGGGAGACGCATTCCTTAGACGTCGAGGTCGTGCATGGCCTTGGTGGTTGGCAAAAGCACGCTAAAAGTCCGAAAAAGGAAAGGCGAAAATTTGCTGCCTATGGCCTGGTCCTTCGTGGCTCATCATCACGCCTCCGATAACTTACTGAGGGGCCGCACCTAATAACTCTCTACCACACCGCCGCCTGAGACTCATGAGACCGCCACGATGGAAGTGAGCTGTTGCGAGCACCGACCCTCGCTGATTGGCGACGGCACGATCCTTCGTAAAGCTTCAGCCTCCCTCGCGGGTAGCATGCAGCACAATATGCGCACACAACCGGGTAGCAGCACCATGCGGAGTGCAGTGCTACGTAAGTATACGTGTACAGCCACTTCGCTTAGGAGATATCAGACAAGCATCCTATCTTGTTGAGTAATACATCCTCAAAACACTCTTGGACCATTCCCTCAGGATCTGCGGGAGGTCGGAAGCGGATTCGCAGAGCTTCCCACAACGTGTCGCCGGTACACGAAGCGCCTCGACCCCATGGCTCCAAGCTCGTGTAATGCCGAAGACGCTTTTAGCTGTCCCGTTGTTCTGCATCCACAAATGCTTGAGCTCATGCACTCTATCGAAACTCGTGTGCTGTGCATGCGCTGATAAGCGGCCCAGCTACCACAGTCTTTCGCTGCCCGTCGATGGACTTGGGGATCTAGTCACCAGTCATTGTCGCACGGCGTACTGGTCTTTCTACAGAGGTAGGATACGAGTACCTGCTCGTGGCTGACCGTCCGAAATGACCGCCTCAAGGCCAGCAGGCTTGGGTCGCTCGAAGTTCCCTCAGAGCACCTCATCACCAGGCATTGGGTTCTGCTGGGGGTGGGGATGCGCCTGATGTGATGAAGGTCATTTGCGGCGACTGACTAGGCACTTGATGTCATCCGTTCAGGTAAATTAACTCTGCTCGGATTGTAGAGTGAAGCGGCACAGCTCATGTCGTGCCACTCGCACCAGCTCTCCTTCAACCCGAGCGCTATTGATATACAGAGCAGCCGATTCTATGGAGGTTCCGACACATTCTTGTCATGCGCTAGCCGCATACATCCAAGGATCATGGGCATCGTGGATGCTGACGACGTGGAGATGAAAGACAGTAAGACTAACGGTCCTCGTCATGAGCTGTTCAAGACCTGTCCAGATGGACCGTATCCTCTCTAGGGTACGGATACATAGACACGATGATGAGGCAACCAAAGGCCGCTGCCGCCAATCGAATCGCACCACGACGAAAACCAGACACTTCGTACAGATCGTCGAATCACACAGCACTTCGCATATCTGGTACTTTCGCCGGATGCTCGTGGCCATGTTGGAGGATCCCAAAACGGTGGTCGTACAAAAATGTGCCGGGCGACGACAACTCGCGTCTACGATTCGGCAACCTTGATCAGCATGTGCGGCGTAACAATTGCATCCTAGCTAAGGTCTCGCCTCATTGGAAAACTTTGCTTGTACCACGCTGACAAAGTCGCCGCAAAGACGCCGCTTATGATAGCGAGCAACGTGTTTCGCAAGGTGATGCTGAGCCTCCTCAAGCTGATGAAGCGGATGAAGCGGAACGAGTCATGAGTCTGGGCTGGAGTCCATGGTGATCATGGCATGGGCCCGTGAGCGTGCACGGTAATCCTCGAGAATATTTCAGGCGCCTCATACCCTGCTTTCCAAGCAAGTTTCAGCCGTCGGCGTCGTTAACAGTCTTGGGCCGTAACTTGATTGCATTTCTTGAGCGGCCAGGGCCCGACGGTGGAGATAACGGACATCGCCGCACGCGTGTACCAGCGAGTGAATCTCCATCACCGGTGCGCTACACGTACTCCGTACTTCAAGCCAACCGCAAAAAGTGGCGCCGCTTGGACTTTGCCAATCTGTCGGGCCTGGCGATGATGATTCGCTAGGAGCTGCCTCCTGGTGACCATAGCTTTGTTGCCGCGCATCATCAGAGGACGAACCTGA
>TARA_R110002003_G_scaffold73_6_pt1 | contig 16642 bp, 11 predicted proteins | sample TARA_R110002003 | Tara Oceans TARA_R110002003 (sample SAMEA4396441) | marine metagenome | biome: Westerlies Biome; feature: [SRF] surface water layer (ENVO:00010504); material: water (ENVO:00002006), including particulate matter (ENVO:01000060) such as... | depth 5 m
GGAGTGGGACTATCGAATTGGCATCAATCTTGAAATCAGCTATCCGGGTCCCGTTGACAGCCTCACGCCAGCCGTAGAACCTGGCAGGACGCCTGACAGCATGAAGCGCCTAAAGGATCGCATGTCGTACTCCTGGCTAGGTGCGTACCAGGTCGACTTGACCCAAGTCCAACAAGGACCTACAAAGAATCACGAGCTGGAGCTTGAGTTGAACTCGGATGTGCTCCTTGCCAACGCAGACAAAGTGACGCAGAAGGAGCCCAACAGCTTTGAGGGGCTTATCGCAGGAATGATGAATAACCTGCGCGTGCTCTCGCGCGAGATCACACCTCCGGCGCCTGGCGCATAAGGGCGGAGGAAGGAGAGTGCACTGTTACTTGTATTACTGGGTTTGGCTGTCTATTTTTGGCGTACCAAGGGGATCAAGACTGTCAGTACTTGGTCAGTGGCATACGGCGGAGTTCGTCCTTCCCAATGAGATACCCCTTCTGTCTGCGCAACGCGTGATAAAATCTTGACTTGCACGTGAACAATGTGGGCATTTCAGACTTTGGCATATGACAGTGTTGGATGTTTGGTGAGGGGCTGATGTTGAGGCTTAGGTAACGCAGCGGCGTTGACCTCACGAGCTAGCTTGTGTTTCGTCACGTAGATTCCCCGAACAGCAACACTGACATCGCGCCTGCCTCCATTACCCACGCCACCTCCCCTTCTCGTCCTTCCTTCACTGCGGCGGTCTCATCATAACCACACACTGCACGACCGCGGAGTTAACATTTGATCGCTCGCAGCCAGCAGGCGCCACAGCCCAGCTCCATCTCCTTCCACCAGCTTCCGCAACAGCTGTCCCTCGCTACAACACCGTGGGCTTCACATCAACCGCAGCATCCGACTGTCATCGCCGCCAACACTCACGATGGTCGGCCTCACCTCCGCTGCTGGAGTCGTTGGCTTTCTCGCCGAGCCCGATCCGGCCCTGCGCTCCTTCGCCCTGCGCCGGTTAAACGAGGAGATCGATCTGCTATGGCCAGAGGTCGCGGGATCCGTCAGTCAGATGTGAGAACCCTACTCGAGCGTCTCAGATGCTCTTTCCCGCCGGGAATGCGTCAATGTAGCTGCTAACAATTCGCGTCATAGTGAGGCTCTCTACGAAGATGACTCGTTCCCAGAGCGAGAACTCGCGGCGCTTGTTGCGGCGAAGGTATACTACCAGCTGCAAGAATACAACGAGAGCATGGTATTCGCGCTGGGTGCAGGCAAGCTCTTTGACATCCACAAGGCCGCCGAGTTCGAGGAGACAATAATGGGTAAGACATGCATAACCCGCCGCGACCGCGATTCCTGCACGATGTCACGCCGTGTCTTGGATCGTGGTATCGAGTTTCCCATCCTCAAGAATCCTTGCGGCTAACTTGCTTCTTCCAGCGAAATGTCTCGACACTTACATTGCCCTGTCTGCCATGCACAACCCGCCCACACCAGTCAGCAAAGCCAACCAAGCGCCGCCGCAGCTGAGCACATCTTTTCCCGTAAACTCAGCGGGCGCCGCTAGCACCTCCGCCGGTCTGACCTCGCCGATAACGCCCTTCTCACAGTCCGCTTTGCCATCGAAATCGCTCCTCTCCCGCGAAGACTCGTCGACGTTCGATCCCACTGTACCTGGAGGTGGCAACGCTGGCGTACCGGGCGCGCACCCAACTCCCATGGTTCTACAGCGAAACGTCCAGAAGAATCTCCAGAGCACAATACGGCGGATATTCGAGAGCTGCTATGAGAGCGGAGATTACAAGCAGGTTGTCGGTATTGCGATCGAGGCACGGAACCTAGAGGTTCTGCGAGATTCCATCATTCGCGCGAGCCAGGATGAGAAGAAGCAGGGCAAGGAGCCTGTACAGCAAACCACCACAAAGAGCGAGGAACTCATGGACTATGTTCTCGACATCTGCATGAATGTTGTGCAGGAACGAGGTCTGAGGAACGAGATACTTCGTCTCATCCTCGATCTTCTGAACGACAACGCGATCCCGAACCCCGACTACTTCTCTATCGCGAAGTGCGTCGTCTATCTAAATCAACACGCCCTGGCATCGAAGCTCGTCCGACAGCTCATAGAACGAGGTGATGACAAGTCGCGTGCGATCGCTTATCAGATCTCCTTCGACCTGTACGAGAACGGCACACAAGAGTTTCTTACCAAAGTCATGGAAGAGTTGCCTGAGACTGAAAAGGACGAAGAGGCGAAGCCCACTGCGAATGGAGACGCGTCGCAGAAGCCGTCAGAGGATGCGGGCGAGTCAGATTCTCTCCTTGCCAATGTGGACACAGGCAATGTGTCGACTGTCGTGTCCCGCACCAAGGAGAAGCCATTCTCTGAGGAACAGCTAAAGGCCTTTAGCTCAGTGCGCCACATTCTCCGAGGAACGAAGAGCATTGAGCTGAACCTCGAGTTCTTGTACAGGAACAACCACACGGACAAGGCGGTACTGAACAAGATCCGTGATAGCTTAGAGTCTAGGAACTCAATCTTCCACACCGGCGTCACATTCGCAAACGCCTTTATGAATGCAGGCACCACAAACGACACTTTCTTCCGGGAGAACTTGGATTGGCTAGGCAAGGCGGTCAACTGGTCAAAATTCACTGCGACCGCTGCCCTGGGAGTCATTCACCGCGGCAATATCACCCAAGGCCAGAAGCTTCTAGACCCGTATCTGCCCAAGGACAGCGTTTCTTCCGGCTCGCACTACGAGCAGGGTGGCTCTCTCTATGCTCTGGGCCTGATCTACGCTAACCACGGAAGCGACGTCCTTGACTATCTGCTGAAGCAGTTTCAGAACGCCTCTGAAGAGGTCATCCAGCATGGTGGTGCACTCGGTGTTGGTGTTGCCGGTATGGCTACCGGATCCGAAGAAATCTTCGATGCCTTCAAGAGTGTACTGTACACCGACTCTGCTATTAATGGCGAGGCTGTCGGTCTATCTATGGGTCTTGTCATGCTGGGCACTGGTAACATCAAGGCTCTCGAAGACATGATTCAATACGCACATGATACACAGCACGAGAAGATTGTCCGTGGTCTGGCCATGGGCATGGCACTGATCATGTACGCACGACAAGAAGCTGCAGACGAGTTGATCAACGGTCTTCTTGATGATCCTGACCCAACTCTACGCTACGGAGGTATCATGACCATTGCATTAGCTTATTGCGGCACAGGCAGCAACAAGGCTGTGCGAAGACTCCTTCATGTTGCTGTCAGCGATGTCAGCGACGACGTTCGACGTGTCGCAGTCATGAGCTTGGGTTTCGTCCTCTTCAGGAAACCCGGCAGCGTTCCGCGTATGGTGGAGCTTCTTGCTGAGTCGTACAACCCACATGTACGTTATGGTGCCACGATGGCACTAGGCATCGCCTGTGCCGGTACTGGCTTGCCCGAGGCCGTTGACCTTCTAGAGCCCATGATGAAAGACTCGACCGACTTTGTCCGACAAGGTGCTCTTATTGCTCTGGCGATGATCATGGTGCAGCAGAACGAGGCCATGAACCCTAAGGTTGGTGCCATCCGAAAACAACTTACGAAAGTCATCGGCGATCGTCACGAGGATGCCATGGCCAAGTTTGGTTGTGCCCTTGCGCTCGGCATCATCGACGCCGGTGGGCGAAACTGCACAATCGGTCTGCAAACACCAACTGGAACTCTCAACATGGCGGCCATTGTCGGCATGGCGGTATTCACACAGTATTGGTACTGGTTCCCGTTGACACATTTCCTTTCGCTGAGCTTTACGCCCACCGCAGTCATTGGCCTTGATCAAGAGCTCGATATCCCGTCCTTCCAGTTCCACAGCAATACTCGTCCTAGCATGTTCGATTATCCACCGGAGGCCGAAGTCAAGACCGAAGAAGCGCCAGAGAAGATCAAGACTGCAGTGCTTTCAACCACAGCGCAAGACAAGCGTCGAAGAATGGTGAAAGAGCGACAGCGCCGACGGGAGAGCATGGACGTAGACCCAGCACCATCTACTCCTAAGGTGTCTAACTCAGACGAAGATGACAAGATGGACCTTGACGAAGACTCTAAGAAGGACGACAAGGAGAAGGCAGATAGCGCAGCAACTGAGACTTCAAAGAAGAAGGCTGAGAAGGAAAAGGTGGGCTATAGCCTAGAGAACATGTCGCGTGTGCTTCCACCGCAGGTGAAGTACATCAGCTTCCCCGAAGAGCGATATGTTCCCGTCAAGAAGGTACGTGTCTCGCTACACTCGGCATGCCGCAGTTTACTGACAAGATGCAGCCGACTCTCGGTGTCATTCTTCTTACAGACACCCGGCCCTCCGAGCCGAAGTCTCTGTTGGAGCTTAAGGTCAAGAAGGCAGCACCGGCACCCGCTCCCGGAGCAGCAGGGTCATCAGGTGATCAAGCACCGGAAGGAGTGTCTGTCACCACAGCCTCTGCACCAGTCAACGACAATATGGTCGACGAAGGGGAAGACGAGGCCTCGGTACCGCGCGACTTCGATTACGAGTCAGACACCAACCCCAATGACGATGACTAGGAGCAGTAGGGGGACATGGTAGATGCGCTTTTCTGTACTATCACTTTGGTCTGGAGGATATCCGTCGGCTTGCATTATTCGCAAGCTTCGGGAGGCTATAGAGCCACTTTCCCAGCCTGCATAGACTTGCGAATGCATGTATAATATAGCCCTTGGGGTTGACACAAGATTCATCCTCCTTTGAGACTTGGTGTGTTGATATATGGGTGTGAGATCGTTCGTGCACATAATCCTCGCAAGCTAATTGGCCGCGCAATGACTTAGTGAGCGCTTGGCCAAAGACACTGAGCACCATCACTCTTCTGTCCCTGCACCAGAGTCCCGGCTATCTTCTGTATCTCTCACTGCCAACATTGAAAAAGACCAAATATCTCAGGTCGTAAAAATGCATGTCGTGAGCTGAGGTCTACACAGTAGTGATTGAATCGGTCCGCTTGTTGCCGCAGCCGCCTCTTGGCATGGCGCAGCAGCCAAAAAGTATCACCTCATGACCGCGGCTTCCCTGGAGTCCCACCCATGCCGCCATGAGCCTTCGACCGGCGCTTTCACGACCGATTGCGGTGCGAGATGCGAATAACGTGTGTCTGCGATGTTGGAGGAAGTTTGTACGGGCGCCTCCCACCGCGCGACACCCATTTTCTTCGATCTCGTCGCATAAACAGGGCGCGATAGCTGGGGGAAGGAGCAGGAACTCATTCAGCAAAGACTACTTTTGGGCGAATCCAACACCGAAGGAGACATTTGGGGGGTCCAGAAGGGAACTACAGAGCTCAATCGCGGCTATAAGACCAGCAGCTGGGCGGCAAGCGAAGGGGGAGGATGCATCAACGAACTTAGCGGAAGAAGAGGTGCTTCCACATCGCCGGAGGAAGAGGGCAAAGGAACAGGCAGCGGAAGATGCGCATTCCGCCTATCCAATTCCACTCGATGCCTCCTCGAAGCTGGCGAATATATCCTCGAGCCTGCCCCAAAGATCACTCAAACGCATGCTTACCACGTACCTCTCGCTATCGAAGCCACGGCTCTCCTTCCTCGTTGTTCTTACCGCAACCGCCGCATACTCGCTGTATCCTGTCCCGCAGCTGCTTGCGCCCGCAGCGACAGCCACACCTTCCCTCTCAACCCTCACACTCTTTTTCCTCACATCGGGCACGGCATTATGCTCAGCATCGGCCAATGCCTTCAACATGCTCATGGAGCCCAAATATGATGCCCAAATGAGCCGAACCCGCAACCGACCGCTCGTGCGGAAGCTCATCAGTCCACGAGGCGCCATCATCTTCGCCGTCGCTTGCGGAGTAGCAGGTACAGGTGCTCTGTACTATGGCGTCAATCCTACAACTGCATTCCTCGGTGCAGCGAACATCGTCCTCTATGCGGGCGTATACACACCAATGAAGCGCATGTCGGTGTTGAACACTTGGGTGGGCGCTATTGTAGGAGGCATTCCACCGCTCATGGGCTGGACCGCTGCAGCCAGTCAATATGCGCATGATGGCACGTGGGAAGAGCTGTTGTTTGGCGAGGGATCAGCGGGAGGCTGGCTGTGCGCTGGGCTGCTGTTCGCATGGCAATTCCCTCACTTCAATTCACTGAGTTGGGCCATTCGCGATGAGTACAAAAATGCTGGCTATCGCATGCTGTGTTGGGTGAACCCTGCACAGAACGGACGTGTGGCGCTGCGCTACGCGATTCTGATGTTTCCAGTGTGCATTGCCCTCTCTTACTGCGGTGTGACGGATTGGAGTTTTGTTGCAACCAGCAGCGCGATCAACGGGTGGATGGTGCTGAAGGCATGGCAATTCTACAAAGCGGAAGGGCATAAGGGCACTGCAAGAGGCTTGTTCTGGGCTAGTGTCTGGCACCTCCCAATCGTCATGGTCCTGGCCATGGCGCAGAAGAAGGGACTTGGAGAGCGGCTCTACAGGAGTCTTTTCGGTTACCCGGACATTGATGAGGAGGATCTATACTACGAAGTTGGTGATTTTGGAGAAGAGGAGGAGCATCGAGTGGCTGTCGAGGCGGTTGCTGAAGCGATGGAGAAGCCTTGACCGAGCTTGTGTGCATCGCAACTCCAATGGGAATGACTGCATCGTTGCGTTACGTTAACATGCGCCTATGAAGGACCGGCGGCATCGCGGCGTTTAGGACGTACATGCCGCATCCCATTGACGAGACTGATCGTCCGATCAACAGGTACCTGTTCTAATATGTTCGCTGTATTATATGTCATCAACAGAGACCTCGGCGGTCGCTTGCGGGTGTAACGCAAACAAGCTTTCCAGTTTGATCCTTTTCACTTCTCTTTACCAGGTCGACCTTCTGTACGTTTACGTCACACCTGCCCCTTTGACACCTCGACCCAATATACCATCAGTAAGCGGCTGCGACACCAAGTATCGGCAACCTCAAGCCTCAGTCTCAAATCGATCACCACGCCTAGAATAATCATTAATCTGGTCGAGTAATTAATACACGAAAGCGAAAGCGAGCAAGGCAATCTATGCTACGGGTCATGCGTTTCGAGTCCCGGCAGGGCTAGTGGGCCAATCATGTTGCGTAACCGCCACCAATTTCATCTACGGTCTTAATTGTTTCTCTTGAATTAATGTTTGTAGCCCTAGTGTTCGACACAAGCCCTCGGCAAGTACCCCAGACTGATGGTTTTTACCCGCCGGGAATATGAAGGCACGCTCGCCAAGTGCAATCGTCCCCACGTCTAGAATGAAGTACCACACGCGGTCAGACTGGGGTGCATATTGCAGGTATACAGGAATTCTTGGGCGTGTGACAAGTTCAGACGAGAATGAAAGGATGAGTATATATAGAGCACCGTCGCCGCCTCGTGTTCTCAGAACGACACCCTCGTTCGGATCTTCAATACCCCAACTTCGAATATCGATTCGGTCAGGATGAAGTCTGTTCTCCTGTCACTTCTCGCTGTCGCCAGCACGGCCAGCGCTCACTACACCTTCCCCGAACTCGTCGTCGGAGGTACAAAAACCGGACTCTGGACCTATGTCCGCAAGGCAAGCATACATAGCCAAAGCGAACACAACACACACACTGACTCCAATCAAGGCTGCCAACTACCAATCCAATGGACCGGTAACCGACGTCTCCTCCAGCGCCATCCGCTGCTACGAGCTCTCCCCCGGCACCGCCTCACAGACCTACACCGTCAACGCCGGCGACACCGTCGGCTTCACCGCCGCCTCATCCATCTCCCACCCCGGCCCTCTCCAATTCTACATGGCCAAGGTCCCCTCGGGCCAAACCGCCGCCACCTTCGACGGCTCCGGCAACGTCTGGTTCAAAGTGTACTCGCAAGGCGCCACCTTCTCCGGCGGCCAAATGACCTGGGCGTCCAACGGGAAATCGCAAGTCACCTTCACCCTGCCCAAGTCGCTGCCGACGGGCGAGTATCTGGTCCGCGTCGAGCATATTGGTCTGCACAGCGCGGGCAGTGCGGGCGGTGCGCAGTTTTATATTAGCTGTGCGCAGATCAAGGTTGAGAACGGTGGGAGCGGGAGTCCGGGACCGCTGGTTAGCTTTCCGGGAGCGTATAAGGCGAGCGATCCGGGCATTCAGATTAATATCTATTACCCGGTGCCGACGAGTTATACGCCGCCTGGGCCGGCGGTGTGGAGTGGCTAGGGATGGGTGTTGTTGGCGGTTTGGGGAGAGGCTAGGGATGTAGGCATTGGATTGCTTGAATGAATGAATGAATGCATCGAATGATTGTCATGGCTTTGATGGGGTGACAGTGTGATGCGGTGTTGCTGGATGTTGCATTGTTTTGTTGAAGCTGGAGATCAGACGAGGCCTTCATGAAGAGGAGACAATTTGACGAGGTACGATGAAAGTGTGCGGCGAGTTTCAATTGGTGTTATAAACCACTTGACAGCAACTTTTGTGCTGCGTTCAGAGTGTTGCAAAGTTTGATGGTGGTTTGTACGGTGGAGTAATTTCACACTTGGTCTTGCTTTCAAGGGCAAGCGCGTCACCAGCTCGTTGTTTTCACGAGTGCTGCCTTCAGTACCGGGTACACTGTTGGTGCATGTCAAACGAAGGGTGAAATCCACTGTCGACACAATCACAATGCGTGGCTGCCCATTTTGCTTCTGCACGGCTGCTAAAAGCCTTCCTGCTCGACAATAACTTCGACGAAATTCCTTGTCAATCACTCGCCCGCTGTTCATCAATCCAGAGATGGGACTTGCCGCACTTCCTACGGAGCTTGATACTCACATCATCGAATACCTAGAACATGACCACCTGTCGCTCCTCTCAATGTCGCGAGTTTCCAAATACTATCGCAAGATGACTGAGCCGTTGCTCTACCGCCACCTCTACCTCCCAAAAGTCAACGACACGCAGATCAAGGGTCTTCTCATGACACTGCTCGATCGACGGGCACTTGTGGAAAATGTCCGGAGTATAACAATATCCGTAACCGACAGTAATCTCGTAAACGGCATCGGCACTACATTGGCCCAACCCCCGGCGCTCAAGCAAAGGTTCCAGGGCTACTCCGGTGCAATATGGCAAACCCTCAACAACTTCGTCCCTTCAAATCCTTTCGATGATCTGCCCATCTCTGCGAACGATTGGTACAAGGCCATATACCACAGCCACGAGTCGACAGACGGCACGATAGCACTAGTCGTGGCGCTGGCCTTCAATGTGCGAACTATAGACACTATGGTATGTGCCAAAGATCATTTGCCAATCACTCTGAGTATCATAGACTCTTCATGGCACGATCTGTATCCAGATCGACCCTCAATTCCATTTGGTAAACTGTCCGAGCTCTCCCTTCGCTTGAGTAAGTATGCAGATACAGACTCAACGGACATCTGGCTCCCACCGGCGTATGTGCGAATCACCAAGGTACCTAGCTGCAGGGTTAACAATATTCAACCCCAAAATCTTCTACCGTCACTAGAGATCTTCGAGCTTCACTATGTGGAGCACCCGCCGCTCTCACTTGTTGAGCAACTTTCCGACAGCGGATTCGAGCACCTTCGTAAATTGGTTTTGAACATAGTTGGGGATAAGTCAGTTTCTGGATGGCACAGCAGCTCGTGCCACCGCCTCAAAGCCACGCTCGAGAAGTATACACCTGCTCTGGAAGTCTTCGAATTCACGATGGTTCGTGATTACAAGATGTCCTGGCCGCTTGGCTTTGGAAACTTCAAGAACTTCAACAAACTCCGCTCGCTGAAGCTCAACATCGAATGGCTTATACACGCGGACGGCATGGACGATGAAGAACCTATCAATCCCCAAGATATCTTGCCAAAACCACAGCTGGAACACATTACGCTGGTATCGATGCCTATTGTTCGCGTGAACCGTTACTGTGAGCAATCCGACATTGCGCGCAGAGCGCCCAGCGCGATGCAATTTATCGTTGATACTGCGAGACAGCGCTTCGATGTGCGAACATGTCATTTCCACATCTGCCCGTGGGGATACACGCGTCAGAAGGAACATGTTGTGGAACTTTCTTCCGAGGCAAGGCAGTTTCTTCAACACCTCGCCAGTGACACGGCCACGGAGCATTTTAGGTTCCGCACCTACATGTCCTAAGGATTGGTTGATAAGATGCTTAACTATCACATCAGTACTAGATTCCTAGAATGCAAACATAGCTATTATGCTAAGTTAGAGGCAGAAGAAGAGTTGCAAGAGAGGGACTAGAGATTTACATAATAGTAAGATAGTACCCGAGAAGAAGCAAGATTTCAAGACAGGAAAAGAGGCGACGATCAAACACTTGCAATATTGCCTGCAGGGCGGCATGCTAGCCTAATACATACGGATATGTCTGAAAGAATGCGTTTGACGTGACATTCTACCAGATGTTTGTTTCAAGATACCGTTGGGCTGAGAGCCATCTGCGTCCCCGCCGACTGGAAGAGTGGTATCGAGGTCAGGCTTACTCAAGAAGCAACCAAGCGAATATGGATCAATACTGCATGGAGCTGTGATGTAGGTTCGGCTATGATCAACAAGAGAAGGGGAAAATATGACGCTTATCATACACGCATTATCAGCCCTTTGACTTCGATACCTCCACGTTATGCTACTAACAGTGCTAGTATGATCATGCACTGAAGATGAAAGCAGTGAGGAAATGCAATAGACGATCCAAGGTAAATGCTTGAAGTGATGATGCTGATGCCCCTCAAGACTGCGTCGCTATTGTAGATACTATGGCTTCTTCCTTTCGCTACAACGAGATAACAATAATGGGAGTGGGAACCTGGGGCCGCTGGTGAGCTTTCCGGGTGCGTATGAGGCGAGCGATCTAGGGAGTTAGTTGAATATCTCCTACCCTGTGCCTGGACTGGCGGTCTGGCAGGGTTGAACAGGCGAAAGTGTGGACGGATAGGGTGTGGGATCGGATAACAGGATGCACAAATAAATACTTTTGCATAACCAGCTGTTGGTACGGATACGTTATGGTTATGTGAATTGAGCGGGCTCCTAACATGAATGCCTTTCCATGTCGTAATAACTTGTCATCTGATGATAAGGCTGTGCGGGCTAACTTCGCACACGCCGACTTCCATTGGTAACCATGGCAAACCATCTCACTTACCCATGACATGCACGAAATCCGTTGCCTGACTTGCTATACTTTAAAAGTAACAGCTCGTGCACTGTGGCGTACTCCAGGCATGGTCGTAACTTTGGCAGGAGCCTCGTAGCAGGCATTCACTCGTCTAGAGCTTATTTGTCTGAGACGGAAGGCGGCCAGTTTTGATGCACCGAAAAACAAACGTTGTTGCCAGTAGAGCGTTGTGAACTTCTTAGCAGGTCCCCAATGCACTTTTCCTGTCTTCTTCCGTCACAACTGGTCGATGTGTCTTTCGTACATGGATGATTGGTGGCGCAAGAACTAGGGCTTCTTGCTGTAGTCGTGATTGTCATACGTGCACACAGTGGGACGGCATAAGCAGTTGTAGAACAATCTGTGCCCAGATGTTGCATTACTTTGACTTGATTGTTTATGAGATTGAGATTTACGTACTCAGAGCGTGGTCTTCTGATTGTTCATGAGATTGAGGTTCATATACCGAGGCAGAGCGTTGTTCTCATGCACTCGAGAAGGGAGCAAGTGTGTTGACAAATGACAAGGCTACGCTCTCGAGATGTGCACGGTTTGGCGCGGATCACGCTAGACCCCACATGAGTGCACAAACACGTAGTCTAGGTAGCTAGGTTTCTCGCCCCAACTTTCCCCCTTCTCCAATCGCACACATATTGCAGATGCTATCGCTGTTATGCAGTTGTATGTCCAAGCTCATCAGTCGCGTACTAATGTAGCTCGCATCCTTTGAGCTGATTGCTCCCGCACTTCACAAGCCGACGTAGCGTAAGCTATGTCCGAAGCCTAAGCTGGTTCCGGTGAAGCATATATCGCGAACGAGTATGCCTGTGGCTCAAACCACATGCATTAGCTTAACAGAACCCGCGTCTCTCCGTGTAACACTTGGGGCTTGTGTTAGCGTCAAGGCTGTGATACTTGTGAACTCCACGATGTAAATACCCCCCTCTTCACATGAATTAACCGTATACCCAGCTCAGCAATGGCCGAAGTAGTAGGTATCGTGGCTTCAACTCTTACTCTGGCTAGTAGCGCTGCCTTACTCTCTCGCGCGCTATTCGATGTCGTTGAGACGCTCAAGCATGCTCGCAAAGAAATTGCGTCCATTGCTCAACATTTGTCCAATCTGTCTGGCAGCCTTAATTTGCTCGCAGATCTTATCAAAGTCCAGCAAAGTCTTTGCAGACCTGCATTATTTAAGAACACGAAGGCAATCATACGGCAGTACGGCCGTCTCGAAATCGAACTGAAGAAGCTCCTCGAATCGCCCCAGTCGATGGCGCGCTTGTCATGGTACATCAAGAAAAACAGGGCAAAGTCTTTGCTGAAGGAGATTGAGGCGATCAAATCCTCCTTGACTCTGGAGGTCAGCATCATACAACTCGCCCGGGAAGAGATCATTCGACCGTGAGTGCCCCCGCAATCTCCTGCTCGACAAGTTGTTGACAACCCAGGAGATTACCAGAAAACGCACCGACGAAGACGATTTCTTCCCAACCAAATCGTTTTCGAAAGCTTGTTGAGAGTGTAGTTCAGGCGAACCGTCAGGTCGTCGAGAGCGCTCAGCGCGATGATGCACAAAGAGCTTCTACAAAGAACGTGCAATCTCGCGCAGAGCTCGATGTGTACAACCCGGCCTCTTGTGACACGGCCACATGGCTGTACGATCTCGTTTTTGGCAATCGGGTGCCCGCTTCTCACACACAGAATACACCCACCACACATCCATCAGATCAGGCATACGTCTTGGATCGAGAGGATCAGGAAGTTGTCGGGATCGTACCGCTTTCAGAAACATCTGACGCTTCGGAGCCGACACACCAGGCAATGATCGTCTGGAATCATTCTACTGAACCTGCCATTGTAGTCAACAGGCTGCTAGCTTCCTGGACTACACTTACAGATGAACAGATTGAGCTCAGCTCTACGCGTCAAAGTGAAGATGTCTGGTATGAGTCAGTCATCAAGATGGCCGAAGAAATCAAGGAAGATTATTCAGAGAGTTCAGAAATGTACGAGGAAGCATGCAAATCAGAGAGCTCGAATTACGATATTAACATCAGAGCTGGTCAGAGTGGCACACGGGATGACAAGGAAGGGCGAGTGAAAAAGCCTTACGACAACACAAGAACAAATCACCGCCGCCCTAGACATGCACTTGAGCCTGACTACATGCTGCAAAACAAGGCTAGCATATCTGGCTGCTCAGGACGTTCAGCTCCTCGCGCCAGATCCTGGCACAGTGACTCAGAGGCTGATATACCAGGTGCGGCCAGACATAGTGACACTTGGGATCCCTCAGAAACCGAGCTTCGAGACCAGGACTCTTTCGCTCGAACTTTACCGGCCTCAAATGTTCCCGCTCCGCAATATAGGCAAGCATCCATGCATGGGCAATCTATGGGTCATAATCCATTCAATACTTGGTCTCAGCCAACTACGCAGGGCAATTTAAACGCACCCCCAAGCAATTCAAACCCTTTCACACCAATACTTCCGTCCTCAAAACATAACCAGCACCAGAAGCGGCCCAAAGTCGTTATCAACATGCAAGAGACCGTGGATTCTTCAAACTTGGACCATTCTTCAGATTCGGGCCATTCTCCCCTGGCGACCGATCTAGCATCGTTGGCTGGAAGTCATCCTCGGCGGCGATCTAATCATCCGCGCATGCCTCCTATCAACATTTACATGCCGAATACCAAGAACTTACCACCATTGTCTTCTTCCCCTCACATAAATCAGACGCAAGAACGTTCTGCGCACTCGGAGTCAAATACAAAAGGCTCAAAACCTGCAGTCGCCGATCCGCGCTTTGGCAGAATATTGGAACTACTCACAAATCAGCAGGAACAAAATGCACAATATGAACTAGATCGAGCAAGGGTAACCGCTGAATTGGAAATGAGACACATGCTCGCTGCGCGAGAAAAAGACTTCGCGGACATTGGGAGATTAGAGAAGCTGATCATGCAGCAGCAAGACGATCAGCAGAGAGCGAACGCTGCATGGCGTGCAGAAAGAGCAGTTCTGGATGAGCAAGCTGCAAAGCAAGTGCAGGAAGCAAAGGAACTGGTAGAAAGAGAGATCAGTGCTGCACGCGCCGCCAAGAAAGCGGCTCAGAAGGCATTGAAGTTCGCGAAGGCGGATGCCGAAAAGAGAGCAAAGGAAGAAATCGAGGACAATGCAAGAAAGGAAAAGGAAAAGGCGGACAAAAAACTAAAAGATCGCATTGCATCTTACGAAAAGCTTTTGGACACCGCCATCATGGAGCGATCTACGCCACTTATCTATAACGGTCTTCCCATATGTACCGCCAATGGTAAACGTTGCCACGACGCCACAGTATCCTCGGAAGATATGGAAGTGCTAGAACCCAGCTCTAGACTCTCAGCAGCGTCAGCTAACTTCCCGGAGGAGATGCACTCACAAAGGACTAATAAGCGGTCCGGCGACGTGCAACCAATCGTCCCGCCGTCTTTCAAAGGTCGGCATAACATGTCTTGCACCACGGTACAAGCTGTTCAAGCCTCTCAAATGCGTTCACAAAGCGGCACACCTGTCCAACCGCATCAGCAAATCATACTTCTGCCATCCAACCTCAATAGAGCCTCCGCTAAGATTTCGGAGCTACAAACATCACTGGCTGAGTTTGGAGTGGTTACAAAATTCCATGGTTCCGACTTGGAGTCAGTCAATGAGACATTGGAGTTGCAAAGCCCAATGGCCAGAGGTGTAAGATCCAGTATTTTCTGGGAACCTCCGTCTTCTGGCATGGGCAGCGAATTACTCGAAACTCTTAGGAGGTTTGGATGGAGGCCTCCATATGCTCGAAGCTCAGGTAAAGTGACCAGCCCAATCTACATGTCTCCATACTAACCGAAAGGAGCTTCGGGTCACACATATTTCCTCGGCAGTCAGCCAGTACACGCCTATTTCTTCCGACCTGACTACAAGCCCCAGTTCTCGCCGTGCAAGACATCGTCGAATTCTGGTAAAGTCATTATCGATAAGGGTTTGGTTCATGAATACGCATTGATCGAGTCTGGGCTGGCCTTCGAGTCAACCGACGCGGGAACATATCATTTGGACGGCAGACTGCAATACGTATGTTGCTACCATGACCAAGCCCGCAGTGTAAATCATAAGGCTTATTGAGTTTCTAGAGCGATATAGAAGCACTCGTTGAACGATCCTTCTCCATGAGAGAAACCCACCACCGGTCAGCACATAGACAGTTGGAATGGTATTCAAACTCCGCCATCGCACACTTAGATACAAGAGATGCTAGCGATCGTTCCGGATCGCCCATGCCAAAACTTGAGGTCCCAGTGACTGAGCGCGCGAATCCTTACACGCCTTCGTCGCCGAATAGGGAGCATGATGCGTCACCACGACAAATGGCCGGTGGGGACGAGGACTTGGTGCACACCTTTCGTCTACTAGACACAGACGATGAGAAAGCACCATCGCTGAGCGAAGACAATACTTTCGGCAAATCGCCTTCTGTTGCATCTTTGTCATGCAAGTCTAATAACCCGTTCCGCATGCGTATGGAGAAATTGGAAGCACAAGAAGTTCGTTATGGAAGCTCTACCGGTCTCTCTGACAACATTTGGACGGATCAGATATTGATATAGCTGCAGACTATGCATATTTTCTGCGCATCGGGACGCATGTCCGAAGGCTTCGAGGCTGTTGAGATTTCCTCCGACTCATTGACCTTTCCTCAGAGCCTTGCTGGCCAGACAGCCACGGGGCAATTCGAGTTTCACGCCCATATTGACACTTGGGCCACTATGATAGCCGAGACGTGGTATGGTTTCCATAGAGAGAGGAGGTGACGAATGCAACAATTTGTAGCTCGGGGTAGAGCGCGCCGTGCCAGTCCGACCCGGCATCTGCAGTCCAAGACGCAAAGTAGCTGATACATACGGACAGAACATAACTAGTACTTTGGTGCATATGATGCTCCCAGATCTAATCATCAAACCAGGCCTGCCTGACAGACCCCAATTGATAGTGTACCCATGAAGGCTCGGTTGTCCTCGTTGTCAGGCATGAGAAAGATGGCCTCATCTTTCACAGATCATGCACCGTTTGAGCTCGGTCGTTTGAACTTGTATTGCTCATAGTGCTAATCTTCAGTGCCGAGGAGGTAGCAGTGCGGAAATGCTATAAACAGTAACTAGTGAATGCTTGGAGTGATGGCGCGTTTGCCTCCCAATACTGTGCAGATCAGATTCCCTCCCTTTCACCGCAAGTAGGTAAGTAGGTTCGCCCGTTTGTCGTGCTATAACATAGTCCATCACGTGCCCAGTTGCTCGAACGTCCAGTCTCCCACTGTTATTCCCCTATCGCGACCACACCAGCGTCAGCATCTGCCTCAACTCAACATTCGCCTCAACTCAACATCCGCCTCAACTCAACATCCGCCTCAACTCAACATCGCTCGTTGACTTCTCAAC
>TARA_R110002003_G_scaffold184_7_pt1 | contig 16633 bp, 17 predicted proteins | sample TARA_R110002003 | Tara Oceans TARA_R110002003 (sample SAMEA4396441) | marine metagenome | biome: Westerlies Biome; feature: [SRF] surface water layer (ENVO:00010504); material: water (ENVO:00002006), including particulate matter (ENVO:01000060) such as... | depth 5 m
CGCACCCAGCGGCTTATCTGGGCGGGCTTCTCAGAGGTGAGCGGAAGTGACAGTCCCTTTGACATATAGCTCATGAGTTTTAGGGTCCCTCAGCGTCTCCGTGGCCGACACTTGCTACATCACATGCCCAAAGACCGGACTGAAAGTCATTCTCGAATATTTGGAGGAGGGCTGGCTTGGGCGGACACAGAACAAGGTTCAGGGCGTCATCTTCAAGTATGACCCGAGCAACGATACCACCACAAAGATCAAAGACGTGGCAGAGAAAGATGTCACCGCTCGGATAGAAGGATGCTGGCAAGACAAAGTGTACTACACACTTGGCAGCAAGCCCTTCAACAAGGTCGCGGTATGTCGTTCACGTACCTACACCATAGAGCACGAGGCTAATAACATTTTAGGAAAAGAACCTTATCATCGACCTCAATCCGCTCGACCCAATACCCAAAGTGGTCCCGCCACTCGAGCAGCAGCTCCCCAATGAATCCCTCAAGTTCTGGGATAACGTCACCAATGCCATAGTAGGCAGGCAGTACTCCCTCGCCACGACACTCAAGACAGAGATCGAAGAAAAGCAACGACAGAAAGCTGCAGAAAGGAAGGCCGCCAATGAAGAGTGGAAACCGAGATTCTTCACGGGCGCAGTAACACCGGTCGGCCGACCAGATCTCACCGCGGATGGGGAAGAAGCCCTCAAGGGCCTTCACAGCGAGAATTACCAACTACAGCCAAATCAAGAGTATGGAGCGTTCTGATCGCGAGGATCTTAACGAATATCATGAACCGGCAGACATTGAACTAGATTTTCGTTGCAATATCCACTACTTCACTCGGGGATGGGCGTGGCGACACCCTCATTTGGCACCAGTCATATCTTTGTTGGGTAAGAGGAGCATGTTCGTTCGGCGTTCAGTGACTTCGTACATATTTGGAGACGCAGCTTTGTACTGTCATGCTTGCATATGCGTTGCTGCGACTGAATAGATTCACTTTCAAGCTAGCCTACGGGTGGCTTATGATCCCTGCCGGAGGGCACACATCGAACCGATTTCCAAAGCAACACATGTTAGCCCAACGCGCCAGAAGAGTGGCTCAATGGCCCACAAATGACTTCAACGGTCTGAAGTACGAAACCGACCGGAATGAGTCCGAAGTCCCGACCCTGAAGAGTGTAGGTGTCTCGGTGAGATATCAAGACAAGTTCAAATTTCCAAGATTCCAAATCACACTACCGACAACACTTCCGCCCTTGTCCACATCCCACGTCCAAACCCCCATCTCAGTACCTACGTCGTCCTTTCCCCTTCCTGTCCCCAAACATCTCATCCTTCTCCTCACGCTCCGCTTCCTTCAACGTCATCTCCGCAAGCATGAGCCCCACATCTGCCATGACCATGTTGCTTACAGCCTCGGTGAGATGTCGTTTGGCATCGAGGCGCGAAGACAGCAACGCAGACACGCCGTGGGAGTCTTCAGCGTGGGGATCGAACAGGTGGGTTTGCCGGGCACGGAGGCTGTCCATGTCGGTATCGAGCATGCGGCGCTCGTGCGATGAGTGGCGGTGGTACCGGGGTGAGGAATGCGGGCGTGAGCTCCGCGACGGTGGGGAGTAGTATGCTGGTGCGCGATGGGACTGTCCTGGAGAGCCGAGATGAAATGGGTGTGAGTAAGGAGATCGTAAGGAAGACTCTAGATGTTCTCTAAGACTCCGAAGGCGACTCGGCGGCGTGCGAAGCATCGACGGAGACGCGTAACCTTCCAGCATCGAAATATCATCATACCCCTGCATCGTCATCACCTCTTCGTCCTCCGCCTCGTCGTGTTCATCCTTCACATACGCCGCCCGGCCCTTGACCTCCTTCTTCACCTTCTTGACTTCCTTCTTCGTCGCCTTCAGCGCCTGTTTCTGCCCCGCCTGCTTGTCCTCCAGCGCTGCGAGCCGGTCCTGCAGACTCGCTGTTTCCCAATATGTGAAATTGTTTTCTGAACTGTCGGAGCGGGAGCCGAGTGACTGAATCGGACCCGGACTGTGTGGAGGGGGCTCCCAGGCTGAACGGGGCGATGGCGATCGAATGGGTTCTGGGAAGACGGGGGGCGTGGAGTGTCGGTCTCTGCGGCCGCGGCCGCCGCGCAGGTGGGTAGGCGGAAAGCTTTGGCGCCACTCGTCGTCGCGGTAGTCGGCGTCGGGGTCGTGTGTGTTGCTGCTGGAGATGGGCTCTTGATATGAGTGATCGTGATGGCTGGCGTCATGGTTGCAAGGACAGAGCCAGCACACGCTTTGGCAGGGGTTAGGGACCACGGCGTCTTCTTCGAGGTCGCTGAAGTGCGTGGAGCATGGACATGGCTCGATGGAGCTTATGCTGTGGTCGCGGTCGTGGACATGGCTTTGGTGTGAGCACATTGTGTTTGGTGGTTTGGATGTTGGGCGAGTTGGAGTAATTTAGAGACGGGTTGGAGGCTTGTTTTGTTGGGGAAAAGTGTGGACGCAGAGGGCTTATATGGTGGGTAGATGTGAAGTAAGCATTCGTGTGATGAGAGTGAATTGGGAATGTGAAGGCGTAGATGTGAAGAGTGGAGAGTGTTCGGTCGCGCTGAACCATCAATGTTTTGGGTTTGCGTGTTGTATACCGCAGGAATTCAATATCCACTGAGACAGTTTCCTTATTCACGTGCCGACTCGAACAATATTCTTCGGAGAACCTTGTCACTGTGCTCCTGAGCTGGGAACATATGCCTTCGTCGACGGACACGAACGTTCACATCTCAAAGCGCCCTTTCGGTCGTCAAGGTCGCACCAGAAGTACTTTAGTCTCTCGGCCTTTTACTATCGCAGATCAGGTGGAAGGGTTTATCGACACAGCACCTTTTGGACTGGCTTTAACCCTGCCCCAAGCATAAACCTTCGTGAAGAGAGCCTCAGGCGGTGCCTGACCTGGGTCACAGTCCCAACATTCACCTCCTCTTTCGCGTTCGACTTCGGTTTGTAGGTCACATTGGGGGTGGCGGTGACAGTTGCGCTTCACCCAGAAGTCATGTCGACACGTCTAAAGTTAGAAACACAAAGTCAGCGTATATTCTCAAAGTAAGTACAGTTTCACAGAGAGCCTTAGTCAAGCCCCCTGTAGAGCGGCCCAACCAAGCGCAGAGAGAAGATTACGGATATACGTACTATATGAAGTTAGCATACAACATTATAACGGTATTAGGTAGGTGTCTTTAGCTCAAAGGTAGATACTAAGACCTAGAGTATGCACTACTCAGAAGACCTAGGCTATTCTACTTTGACAGCCATAAGAGACTTTGTACCGGGGGCTTAGTACCAATGTGTTTGAGAGTGACTTTGGTGCACATTGTGCCGTCGGCCGGCTCGATTGCTCCTCCGAAGCGGTAGCTGGGCCTCTAGAAGGATAGCGTTTGAAGTCTCGTGTTGTTGGAATACCTTCATGAAGCACTTAAACTATTGGGTCTTGTTGTATCCAGTGTGGCTAACGAGGTCCACGATAAATTGCGAAATTCAGATGGAGAAAATACTTGTGGTTGGAGACACATTGTATGCGACGTCAATAGTCGCGTAGTAAGCCCTTCGACACTTGTAAGTCCCAGACACGTCTCCGACTACCGGTCGGACGAAATTGATGTGGTATTTGTAATCTGATAGATGGGTTGTTCGTAGTTCTGGCGGCTGAAGTAGTCCAGTGTTGGCGGAATTGCTGTCTTCTGTCCACGCAATGTGACCACGATCATGAAAAGGGCTCCAATTGAACGTAAATACAAAAGCTGCCTCGTAATGATGGGGTGTTATCGGTAGCAGAAATGTAGACGTTGATGGAGTCGAAGTCACGGGAATGACCCGATTAGGAAGTCCACGAAGTCCATGCTCAACACCGAGGCTGACGACGATCAGGGTCCAAAGTCCAAACCTTGACAGTAGCTTATCCGCTCTCTTATACATTTACTGAGATACCAATCTCTTGAATGACTAAGCTATGCACTCAAAGGCTCGTTTGAGCCTTTGAAGCAAGATTTTAACCCAGTTCGTAGCGCGATCGCCGATGCACTTGGTACGGGAGTCCCAATCGAGCCTGGGCCTGCTCGGCCGTCAGCTCATATGCAGCCACAGGTCGTCTCATTTGGCGCTTTTGGTTAATCCTAGAGTACTTCAGGGTTCAGAGCCCCGTTGTTGTACCGATTTTGTGGCACTGTAGCTGCGATGAAGCCTCTTGGCGGGCCACAGTCATCGCCGATGAGACCCTCAATTTTCGGCTGTAACCGAGCTCGTGTTGAAATCTGACACGATACCGGGCTGCAGGTGTGAAAGAATTCAAACCACGTATTTCTCGTTACTGTCGAAATCAGCCAGCTTGTAAGGTCCAACAACTCGTCGTCCGCGCTTGATCTCAACTAGTCGCACGAATCGTAGCGAGTACGACATCCATGGCGGTTAACTGTCCTTCTGGAGATGCAGATACGCTGTGAAATGGTTGTGAGGTGCATGAAATCTCGGATACGGGATACACCGGGAGACCAGTCCGGCGGGATAGAGGGACCTGATTGGTAGCTATTGCGTTCCAGTGTGGAGTCCGAATAATGATAGTAAAGAGGCCGAGTCCTAAATTCTAATATGCAAGAGGTTCTCCTACCGCTCTGCTCGAAGACCGATTGTTTTCCCTCATCCGCCAGAACAGCAGAATGGAAACGTTGCCTGTGTGCGCGGTAACTCTTACCTCCTCAACGTCGATCACAAACTCCTTGGTCACGAAGCATGTCGTGCTCGCGTTGCTTATCGTCATTGTTGGTGGATACTTCTACATATTCACGCTCTGATTTGGCCTGCGGCCCACGCATGCATCTGGTAGAATGGGTCTTGCACATGTGGTGTGGGTACCTCAAGAAGCGTCGTGAGTTGCGTGACCTTGCTCGTCAAGACACGCCCTGCCTGCTATAAGCACGGGAACTTGCATGATTCGTATGGCACAAAATGTAACGTCGACAATGTGGTCGTAGTTGTTGTGGCAACTAAGATCATCTCGAGAAGGAGGAAAGGACCCTCGTAGTAGCGCCGACGTTTTGGGCTAAGCGTGTCCGAATTTGGGCTCCGCCGCTTTCTTAAGTTACACTACGCTAGCAGCTAGGCTGTAGCGCTCCTGCTTGTCACAACGAAGCTGAGAGAACATCCCGGCAACCAATAAGATATCCCGAATGGCTACCGTAATTCAAAAGTTCAAGCTCGTCTTTTTTGTTCCTCCCTCTGCCCTATCTGCCTGCAAGTCCGCCATCTTCGCTGCAGGCGCAGGCCGTTTCCCAGGTCCCGCTGGGTATACCGAATGCTGCTTCACTAGCAAAGGCACCGGCCAGTTCCGACCCGGGGATGCTGCAAATCCACACGTACGAGTAAAATGACCGCAAGGCCGCGACCTTGAGGCTAATGCATAGTGGTAGATCGGCAAGGTTGGCGAGCTTGAAGAAGTGGATGAGTACAGGGTTGAAGCAATGTGTCTGGGCAGAGACACAACTATCAGGGCTGTGGAGGCGCTGAAGAAGTGAGTCTCGATCATTCGATTTGGAAGAAAAGCTGATCGGATTAGGGCACATCCGTACGAAGAGCCAGCGTATGAAGTCTATAAGATGGAGGATATGTGATCGAGTAAACGATGACGGCAGATATCTATTACCGCAAAGCATGCGAGAGGGTCCTGAGGCTACAAGCTACGAGCAGGCATACCTCTTTGATACAACCTTTATCATGGGCTATCATCGACACACGCTCTGCAACACTTCCTTGATCAGCGGTAGATCCTTGTCCACATCGGCCCTCCAGTTCGAAACTGCAAATCGACAAGCTGGCTCGCCCTTCCAGGACGTTCCGCTCACATATATCTTTCGCGTTGCTTTGATGCTCTCTACTAGTCTCTTGTTCAACTCCACATTTCGTGCACGGAAGAGCACGATGATGTAAATACCACTCAATCGCTCCGCAATAGATGTTTCAGACTCAGGAAGCAGTTCGTACTCATCACTTTCAAGGATGAACTTGGCGATGCCCCGGGACAGCTCGATCTGACGCTCAAGCATGTCGCGGTAGCCCAATTTGCCATAAGCCACAAGACTGGCATATACGGGGAGTGCTCTGAATCTGCGCGAGTTCTCGAGACCGATGTTGAGCGGCGACATGATGCTGTCTGGCCCGTTGGAGGTAGCCAAGTAAGCGGCATTAGGGTTCTGAAATACGCGCGCGGCAATGTTCCGATGGCGTGATAGGAAGAATCCGCAATCGTATGGGACATTAAGAAGCTTGTGACCGTCACCGGCGATTGAATCTGCGAGCTCGAGACCAGCACATGCCTGTATGATGGCCGTATATTTTGGATTGTCGAGAACGCGTCCCAGGATACCGAATGCGCCGTCAACATGGATCCATGCGCCGTATATATCGCACAAGCTTCTCAACTCTTGCATTTCTTCCAGGCTTGTGGTGGCGAAGAGTCCAGTATTGACTTCTGAAGCAGACACTGCAACGATAGAGGCAGAACTAGGATGCTCGAGCAAGCTTCTCAGCACTTTCATATCGAACTTGTGAGGTGCGTCTTCTCGTCCAATACTCTGAACAGAAGCTCTGCCCAGTCCAAGGATGCTTGCAGCCTTACTGAGTGACGAATGTGGCACCGTTGTGAGTATCTGGATCTTGTCAATACCAGCACGATGCATGGCATCCACAATGCCGTATTCCCCAACACTGATCTCAGCATCTGTTCGATGTGCCGAAGCTTCGGCGATGACGTACTCGCGCCCGCATGCTAGGCCCACAACATTGCTAGCTGTCGCCCCTGTTGTGAATGTGCGATGTGGCCATGACTCAGGATTGAAGTTGAGCAGTTCGCATAGGAGGGAGAGGGCTCTGTCTTCAATATCTGTGGCAACTGTCTCGTTCGGAAGATGTACTTGCACGTTCTGGTCGTAAGCTGTTACAAAATTGTCTGCGATGCTGGCTACAGGTGTGGACCCGCCAGTGACAAAGCCATAGTAGTTCGGCGAGCGTGAAGAAGCGTTGAAAGCGGGCTTGAGATCTTCCTGAAGATGTCTGATGGTCTCCGCGAGGCCTCGTCCGTCTGTGGGTAACACAGATACAATTTGACTGCGTGCGTGCTCTATGATTGCCGGTAAGGGAAGCACTTCATGCGTAGAAGACTCTGTTTGCAACTCCTTAAGCGCGGCGGAAAGTACTTCTTGCGTGTTCGAGTCTAAAACGTGCATGGTTCGTTGTAGGTAGCTCACGAAGGCTAGGTGCTCCGAGGTGGTAATATATCAGGATGAAAGGAAAGGCTCCATGAGAATGACTGTTCTCATAGCGCGCCCTATCCGTTTAGCTTGGATGCGAAGGGCCCTAGGCGCCCGCAAAGCCTTCCCTTAATTGCTCCCTCACCGACTCTCAATAGTTGTCAATTGCGGCACGGAACGAGATTTGAGGCGCCCAACGGATAGGAACGGCGCGGGAGTCGAATGCATGCCGGTGTCGTGATATTTTGCGGTCCTGAGTCAGCTCGAACACATCACGGGCTTCGTCGCTGGGAAGGAAAGAGCCCTGTAAGGGATCATGTCTGCATCGAGGCGTTTGTAGCGGGGCTGTTTCGTGTCAAGTCACGTGCGTCGGTGTGCGGAGGGCGCCGCCAAGCGCGACGCGTTGCACGCCAAACACCGCGACCAGCGACCGCTATCGATGACATCGCCACCACGAACCTCGTAACCGGTGCAAACTCGCGCATAGGCACGCGTAACTTGTCGATGCGGGTCTCGACGTCGACGATGAGACACCCTAATGCCTCGGAACAACCTTGACACGCATATCCAGTGGCTGCTATCCGAAAAGCCTTTCGTCCCGCCCGCTGTGTCGCTCGTTGTATACGACCCAGAGGCTCCGACGAGCTCCGCAACACTTTCACAGCCCTCCTCTTTCTTGGTTGAACCCGGGGTGAACAATGCTCCTGGACCCGTCTCCGCACCGCCACCTGTGCCCTCCATCACTCGGCCGCTGCCACCCCGCACCCTCACCCGCACGAAGACGATTGACATACACAAGCCTCCGGGTCCGGAAGAAACGAACTCTGATATGGCAAGGCTGCGGGCTACACCTGGCAGCGGAAGACCGAGACTAGTCCTAGCTGGGTTGCCACAGCATGAGGCGGAGACGACATCAACATCCCGCGCGAATAGGGTGCAAGGGGATGCAGATGGAGTCGATTTTGAGGCTGGAGAACTATCATCTGGCGACAGACGAGATGAAATTGCCACAGCGCGGCCGAGGACTGGCGCTCCATTCATGCGCAGAGCCGACAACGCAACGGTCCGAAAGCAGCGCCGCCCAGCCGTGGATGTAGAGGCGATCGATCTTACTGGAGAAGACGAAGGCTGCTCCTCACCCCTCGAGAACCACACCAATCGCGGCAAGAAGCGGAAGAGCGACGAGTATGCGGCAGATCTCCGCGGTACGAAATCTCCCAGGCCTGTGCGGGCCGCTCCCACTGTCAGCCCCGAGTCCATGAATGACGACTTCGCCGACATCGATGATATGGTCATGGCGCCGAATGATCCTCCCCCTCCATACTCGACTGTCGCGGCAGATGCGGGGCACTCCGTAGAGCAAGATAAGGATGCTGAAGACGAGGCAAACGCGCTGTTGATGCCATCAGGAAATGGACATCAAGCCGAAGCGGTTCCACAATCTCTCGCTTCGCTACACCCTCGCAAGCGCAAATCACTTAGTCGGGCGGCTTCAGAAACAACAGCTCCGGTGCGCAAATTGGGAAGACAGGCTGGTAGCCCTCCGCTGCCAAAGACTGAATGTGCTCCTATCACCAAGCAAATCATCGACGGCAGCGATACCCGAAGCCCTGTACAACGAAGGGTTAGGCATGCTGTAATGGACTCAGAGGATGATGAGGATTTCGGCGGATTTGACGAAATGGAAGATGTACATTCGACGATCAAATGGCCATCCCCCACAAAAGAGAAGACCCGAAAGAAGACTGCAAGTCGCAGCCCAAGCAAGAGGACGCAAGAGAATGCGCACTTGCCTAGACCGTCTCCCACAAAGACGGCGCGAAGTCCCAGTCCCTGCCAAGAAAAGACTACTTCGATACGGACTCCAGTGAAATCCCAGCCGCCTCAGAGACACGAACAGGCCGCGACAAATCTCGGTAGTGCTCTCAAGCCGGGCTCGCCGCGCAAGGGATCTGTCCCATCATCGTCTGAGCTTTCCAAGGAGCAGAGGGAAGCGATCCGTCAAGCTGTCGAATCTTTTTTGGGCTCGGCAGGTCGTCGTCTGGAGAATCATCTGCATGCCGCCACGTTGGCCTGGGAAACGGCCCGTGGCGCCTTCTTAGCTCATTTAGACGAGGTTGGGATACCTGACGCTAGTATTCAGGAAAAGATGCAACGCTCCCGGTCGCGGAAAGACGCGGTGCAGCAATTGATCGACCTCAAGACCAAGCACGAAAGTCTCATCACACAGCGGCAGAAAGTCAAGCGTAAGCTCGAGTATGACCTGGACATGGGTCAATTCGACTCTGCGGATGGCGAGATGCTCAACAAACTGTTCAAAACTCTAGAGGACACTCAAATACAGATGTATCATCTCCTCGACACTGCGGGCGTCACTCAACAAGCGAACGCAGTCATAAAGACAGAGACTCAGCATTTGAACAACGTGGTCGTGCAGTCCACTCAAGCTAGCCCGGCCTTGAACAACACCCCTGCCATTGCAGAAACTGGACCGAGCCATTATCAACAGACACAGTACGTCAAGCAGACACAGTTTGGTGCTCCAGAGCTATGGTCCCCTAATCATCGAATTCGTTTCGCTGGGGATCAGGCGACTGCTTCTCATGTGCCTCCAACGAACCTGGGGACCAGAGCAACGGCTGCCGTGCAGGCCTCTGCCAATGTGGCTTCGAACACAAGGGAAAGGCCGCACCGAGTACCAGAGACCCCGCAGCGTCGTCGTTCACCTTATCGACCCGGATTCGATGCTCCTCGGGATACGTACCGCCCTGGCGCGGCAGACATTCCCGACGACTTTGAAGAATTGGACTTTGATGAAGACGTGAACCTATTCAATGGCAACATGGGCTCGCCTCCAGGACCGATTGAGGTCAACGATGAAGAAGATAAGATTGACGAAGATATGTTTGGAGAGGATGAAGAGGAGTTCTTGCACGAGATCAGCAATATCGAGAACGAAGGACCAGGCAGCTTCGATTGGAGAGGCGACAGAGCTGACAATCGAGTGGCTACCTCTACTCGAGAAGTTTTCCGCGAGACTACTGCCAACAAAATACAGCCGCGAGTCCCGCAAGCGTCACCAACGAAGCCTCAGCTGGTCATGCCTGGCAAAAACCTTCCTGGCATGAACTTTGCATGGTCTCAAGATCTACGAAATGCCCTTATCCATCGATTCAAACTTCGGGGGTTCCGACCAGGCCAACTGGAAGCTATCAATACTACCCTCAACGGGGAGCATTGTTTCGTACTGATGCCGACAGGTGGCGGCAAGTCTTTGTGCTACCAGTTGCCCTCAGTGATAACGTCTGGCAAAACAAGAGGTGTCACGCTCGTCGTTTCACCGCTACTGAGCTTGATGGAAGACCAAGTCACCTCCGCGTCGCAGCGCTTTGGTGTACAGGCGTTTCTTATCAATGGTGAATCGACGCAAGAGCAGAAGAATCACATCATGGAGGGGCTGCGTGAACGCGAGCCCCAAAAGTTCATGCAGCTTCTCTACGTTACACCGGAGATGCTTAGCAAGAACCAGCGGATGATCAATGCTTTTCAGCAGCTGCATTCTCGAGGTCGCCTTGCGAGAATCGTCATCGACGAAGCGCATTGTGTCAGCCAGTGGGGTCACGATTTCCGTCCAGACTACAAGGCACTTGGGGACGTTGTTCGCCGATTTCCGGGAGTACCAGTCATCGCCCTTACAGCAACCGCAACCCAACTTGTTCGCACCGACGTGGTAGCAAATTTGGGTATCCAGGGATGTCGGCAATTCTCACAGAGTTTCAACCGACCAAATCTCTCGTACCAAGTCCTCCCAAAGTCAAAAGGCATAATCAACAACATTGCGGAATTGATAAAGGAGAAGTACACAGGAAAGTCTGGCATCATATACTGTCTGTCCCGCAAAAGCTGCGAGCAAGTTGCCCAGAAGCTATCCGACCTCGGCATTCGAGCCTACCACTATCATGCTGGTATGGAACCTGCCGATCGATCTGCAGTTCAGCGCAAGTGGCAAGCGAACGAGTACGACGTCATTGTTGCCACAATTGCTTTCGGCATGGGTATTGACAAAGCCGACGTGCGGTATGTGATTCATCACACTTTGCCAAAAAGCCTGGAAGGATATTACCAAGAGACAGGTCGTGCTGGTCGTGATGGCAAGAGGTCCGACTGCTATTTGTACTACCAATATGCCGATTCTAGAACCCTGCGCAAAATGATTGATGAGGGCGAAGGCAGCTGGGAGCAGAAGCAGCGGCTTCATGATATGTTACGCACTGTGATTCAATTCTGCGAGAACAAGGCCGACTGTCGACGGGCCCAAGTGTTGGGCTACTTCAGTGAGTCGTTCGACCCGGAGAAGTGCAAGGGGACATGCGACAATTGCCTATCGGATTCAACCTTTGTCACCAAGGATCTCACAGAGTATGCCGCAAAGGCCATTGAGCTTGTTAGCAAGGTCCATGAAGGCAACGTCACCATGCATCAGTGCGTCGATGCTTTTCGTGGTGCGAAGAACGCAAAAATTGGCAGTACAGGATTGAGGGAGCATGGCTGGGGCTTCGGTGAAGATCTGGAACGAGGCGACAATGAACGAATCTTCCAGTACCTTCTTGATGCCGGAGCTTTCAAAGAGAAAAGCAAAGTCAACAAGGTTGGCTTCGCAACCAACTACCTTCATGTAAGTCGTCTTTGTGGCCCGTGTTGAATTGAAATCTAATCAGCGACAGCCGGCTACAAGAAGTAACGACTATGCGAACAAACGCAAGACCTTAAAGTTGCAGGTTCGATCATCGCCACGGAAACCTCGCGGAAAGGCTCCGGCTGTCAAGAAGGCCAAGAAGCAGCGGACTGATTATCCATCCACGAACGTTTCGTCTCCGATACGCGCGCCAAAACAGACAATTCGCCAATATGCCTACAACGCAAACGATGACGATGACGACGATGCATTTGACGCGCCCCGCCATCCTCTCCGCAGACATGCTCCCCGGGGCTATCAAGATGACGGCTTTGTTGTGGACGACGATTTTGACGACTTTGAACCAATCCGTGAGGCAAAACCGTCCAAAGCGAGGAAGGCGAAGGGGTTGGGCATACCAATAACCGTCGATCAACGGGTTGCTGAGCTAGATGATGCACAGCATTGCACTTTGATCGACTTTGTGACGGGCGCGAAAGCTAAGAGACGAGAAATCATGTCAGAGAAAGGACATAGAGAGCCAATCTTCAACGACACCATTCTTCGGGAGCTGGGGCTCGAGCTTCCTAGCACCTTGAATGAGATGCTTGCTATCCCAGACATCAGACCGGAAATGGTCGAACGCTACGGCAGGCGCTTCTTACCATTGATCGAACATTCCAGGAAGCTGTACCAGGGCAACGTACCGCAGCGCCGACACTTACCAACTCGTCGCGTCGCCACACGTCAACTCGTAGAGGAAGAGGACGACGAAGATGTGGTCATGGACCCAAATCACGCCAACATTATCGATCTTTGCAGTGAGGCCGAGAACGAAGTCGCCGCTGCAGAAGACTTTGAGAGCGACTACTCTGATTCAGACGATGAAGATGACGACGGCGAGCCACATATCAGTCACCACTTCACCACACAAGTCGATCCCGAAGTCGCAGCCTTCAACAATCGTATGTCACAGCTCGGTCCTGTAGTTCCGAAAGCAGCTAGCACTGCGCGAGCTCCTCGAGGCGGCTCGAAGGCACCAGGAGCGAAGAAAGGCAGGACATTTCGACGCAAGGGATCTGGCAGCTTTGGCAAGGCTTATCCGGGTGTGAAGAAGCGAGCGGCAAAAGGTTCCGGCAGCCGTCCATCCGGTGGCACAGGAGCGACTAAGAAGGCCGCACCAAGCGCAAGGGCTGGAGGGGGTTCTGGTGCAGGTGGAACCTCGAATCCATGGAGCACCATCATGCCGATGCCTACATGAGCACTCGATGCCGTTCGATCTGCCTCGGGTGGTTGCCAACGATCTGTAGTGTTGGGAAAGACATGTTAGTTATTTAGCGCTTACGACGACACGTATTTATATAACATCAACTAAGACCACTGCACAACTCTTTGCTCGTTCACTCCCACACGATGATGTGAGACTTCGTCAACAGGCAAGTCCATAGTACCATGTGCGATGCGACACGTCCGTTGCTGAAACAACTGTAGGTGATGCTGCTGGGTCTTCATGACATACGTACACTACAGATGGTAGCAACAGTTGTACATGACCACGAGTAAGATGATCTTGCATTATTCAAGCAGCAGTCCCTACATCCCCTGATATGGTACGAAGGAGCTCGTGTTTTTTTTAGTTATCATCGCGCAGCTTTATCGCGTTGGTTAAGCTTGTATATCCTCAGCAACTTTTGCAGTTAGCAAACAGAGATGACAAAAGTGATGAGGATAGCCAGGCTCTAGTAAACCTAAGTGAATAAGCTCAACATGATGGCAGGATTCGCAATCACAGGGGCGAATAGTTTGCTACCATCTCAACAATCATCAGCAAACACCCACTCATAAGGTATATGAGTGGCCCTTATGTCCACATGTGATGGGCGTTGCAAAAACAGGGTTGTCGACATCCAGGATCGAAGCACGTGGACCGATCGAGCTAGTGCCACGCGAAAATGCTTGGCAAGGCCATCCACACCCGAACCCAGAGGAATATGGATCGTCGGATGGCACAAAAAGACATCCAAGGGGCCAAAAAGAACACGACAACGGCAGGATTCGAACTGATTTGTTTAGTAATTGATTGCGAAGGATGGGAAAGACATATTTACCCTGCGCGCCCGAAGGCATATGATATCTAGTAGGTGGCCATTCGAGTCATACCCATTAACCACTCTGGCACGTTGTCTTATGTGCTTGATGTGCTTGATGGAGGTTTGGCATTCTATAACTCCTATATACTTGTCATCCACCGGAAAAAGCTCGTATATTGTACAGGTCTTCAAGTGGGGTAGTGCGAGAAACTTTGCCTCTGCATGGCCCCACTCACGTGGCAGATGTGGCGGCAAGATTGCGCTATATCACCTTCGGCCTAGCGTGGAACGGGAGATCCACTAGTGGCGGCCTTTCTTCCAACACCATCATTGGCCTCATGCAGGTCCGCAAGACCCCAGCATAGCACCGCCATTCTGACCGCGCATTGCGATCGCGTCCGCCTCCTTGGAGCTCAGCTTTCAGGTACACCTGGGCCTTTGTCAGCTCTCCACGCCATGTCTTAGGTCGTCGTTCTCGCAGGAGGCATCATGGACACAATCGCAGTCGCCCCCAAGGCGACGTCGCTGGCGTCGCCAAAGGTGGTGAAGAATGCAAAAGGCAATATCGTGCCGAGTAGCCAAATGGCGCATATTGCCTATGGATGCGGCAGGTCAACATGTCCTACTAGAGGCCCATAGCTAATCCTGACGCAGAGCACATGGGCGAAATGCTCGAAAATGCGCGCAAGCAGACACTCATCCACTATCGAGAAATCTTGCGCAACATACACGAGAAGCCGAGCATCATCGCCCAAACATACAAGTCATCGACCGATAGCAGTCCGGTTGTATCGCTGCGTCCACTGTTCCTTTGCCTACAATGCCCCAACATCATGACCGAAACCGATCGAGACCAGCACTTCGAGACCAAGTCACACTGCTTTTGTAGGTGGAACAACGTGGTCTGCACGGAGAGCATGGCTGACGCGCACATAGCGGTGGAATCACGAGACGGTCATGTTTACTGTGGCAATTGCCAGGACTTCATCTATGACCCTGAGCTGGAGATTCGTAGAATGCAGAAAGGTTGGTTTCTTCACGATGTCGCCGTGCATGTCCACCGGCTAATGCGTCCTTGGTAGGCAAGAAGCGCAAATACGAAGACACCACGACCGCCGACGACGTCAAGCTCATCGTGAACAACTCGACCTTCCTCCCCTGCCGAGCAATAGGCCTACGCGGGCTCTACAACATGGGCCAGACATGCTTCATGAGCGTCATATTGCAGACGTTAATACACAACCCGTTCGTTCGGAACTTCTACCTTTCGGAGGGGCATCGGCAGCCAGACTGTGAGAAAGAGGCATGTGTCAGCTGCGCGTTGGATGAGATGTTCGTGGAGTTTTACTCTTCGGACAAGAACGAAGGATTTGGGGCGGTTGGCATGCTCATGGGTAGTTGGCTCGCCGGAGAGGTAAGACAAGGGATACGAGTATAAAAGTGACGAAGTTTAACTAACGCATGGCGTAGGCACTGGCGGGATACCAACAACAAGACGCACACGAGTATATGCAATTTATACTGAATACCCTCCATCTCGCAAACGGCGGCTCCACCGACTCGGACTCCGAAGATTGCAAATGCGTGGTCCACCAGACCTTCTACGGCAAGCTATCGAGCACGGTCACCTGCGACAGCTGTCGTAACGTTACAACTGCGCAAGACCCGTATATGGACCTCAGTCTCGACATACGGAACCAGTCAAAGAAGCGGAAGCACAACGGTGAAAAGAGTGAAGAGGCCCCGTTGGACCTGCGAGATTGCCTCGAACGGTTTACAGCGAGAGAAAAGTTGGGCTCGGCAGAGTACACGTGTCGGAACTGCGACAGTCCACAGAACGCTACAAAACAGTTGAGCATCAAGCAATTACCACCAGTACTTGCTATTCACTTGAAGGTTCGTCGAGTCGCAGAAATATAGGTTAACATGCTAACGACAATAGCGCTTCGAGCACAACAAAGCCACATCGTCCAAGATCGAAACTCGTGTCAGCTTCCCCCTCAAGCTTGACGTCAATCCGTACACTACTTCCTACCAGCAGACCCTTAAGAAAGTCATGAAAGCAACAGGCGCCCCGCCCACGAACTACAATACCTACACACCAGCGAGTAGCTTGACATACGAGCTTTCGACTGTTATCGTACATAAGGGTAAAATCGACTCCGGCCACTACGTCAATTATTGCCGCGAAGGCAACGACTGGTTCCTGTTTGATGACAGCAAAGTAGTGCTAGCCACTGAGGCAGAAGTTCTTGCTGCGGAGGCATACTTGCTCTTTTACATGGTTGGCGGACTCGAAGTCTAAACTGACCGAAGTTAGCATCTCCATTGTCGACATCATGGTAGTCGACTTCTAATTCTTGAGGATCCAGCAGAGCGGAGGACTTGCAGGCTGGAGTGTATGCGCACTGAGACGAGAATTTCTGATGGTTTTGATCCCCGTGGTCGTTGCTCCGATATGTATACACGGCTGCATCGCGACATTGCATATTTGGCGTTTGATCTGGAGCATTATGGTGTGGTAAGCATGGCGCTTGGTTGGCATACCCCGCGTGGTAGGCGTTCAATTTTGAAACTTTTCTTCCCTTCGCTA
>TARA_R110002003_G_scaffold279_24_pt1 | contig 16626 bp, 13 predicted proteins | sample TARA_R110002003 | Tara Oceans TARA_R110002003 (sample SAMEA4396441) | marine metagenome | biome: Westerlies Biome; feature: [SRF] surface water layer (ENVO:00010504); material: water (ENVO:00002006), including particulate matter (ENVO:01000060) such as... | depth 5 m
CGCATGGGTCGTGTGTACCAACGACAACTCAGTAAGTACACTTTCCACAGTAGCCACAGTCTTCAGCGGAACAAGCAGTGTAGTCTGGCTCCTCTTCTTCTGAGTCCGCTCCCCAAGGATCACTGCCCGACTCCGGATGGCCATCCAGTGCGAATCCGCCTCCGTCTGAATCGGAAAGGTACAAGTCACCGCCTACCTCGCCAGCCCATTCATCCCTGAGATCAACAGGTAGTGCAGGCTGACCCTCGCCATGTTGCTTTCTGATCCCTAAACCATCGACGCCTGAATAATACACCTCGAGCAAGTCGTTTTCCTCCCTCGCGAATGCTACGATCTCTCTAAGCAGAACGTTCAGGCGACCGATAGCATCGGCGTTGTCTTTCTCCCACTTGCGAACCTCCTCCCGAACATCCTGGACTCTGATGTCTTGAAATAGACCAGCGCCGTCATGGTAGGCAACGATGAAGTTCGGGATTTGCTTTACCCAGAGTTGTGGGTAGATATCGCTCATGTCTATATCGGCTTTGTATTTGCCTGATCGAGTCTTTAGGTCAAAGATGGAAGGTTGCGGAACTTTGGCGCCACCATGCTCGATAGTCACGCCATTGACGCTCGGTGCGTCGGCGAAGTGTGGCTGGGTGATTGTGGCTTTCCCCAAGGCGTCAAGGAGGTTGTCCTCCTTATTTGATTGGTCGACATCGGAGTCGTTGCTAGTGGCTGGATCCTTGATGTAGCCGTCAGACTCAAAGCGGACCAGGCAAGTGAGGCCTCCGAAGTTGTACTGCACGATACGCTGATGCGTCTCGGAGCCCTTCACCTCTTTCTCCCATGTAGTGTAGGCCTCTGGGAAAGAGTGCCCGAAGCCTCTGACGTCCTGAATGATCTCCTTCGGGTCGTTTTCTTTGCGAAGCAGGAATACGGTATTGCCAATTGTCTCGACCGCGAAGCGGAACGGTTTGTCTTGTCCGCGGACAAATCGCAGCAGATTTCCCAAAGTGCTTCCACAAGCAAGAACATCGACGTCTTCCTTGGGAAACCCGGGCTCGGTGTCCAGAATGGCCTGAACGACAGGTGCAATTGGGTACTCGGGATATCTCGCGGCGTTTGGATCTCGGTAGTACTGTCCACTGTCTTCCTTGAGCCGCTGCGCTTTCTGGAGAGGAGTCCATTGCGGCGGCTTGCCTGAGCAGTGTCAGTCTAAGTCCATTGCTGTTTGACACTCTCTCACCTACCTGGCACCACGATAGTGTGAGAATTATCAGTGCGCCAATTGTATGATGCAACGTATCGAAGATCCGATATCAGAATTTCTTGTAGGTCCCGAGTGCTCTTGTTTAGGTCGGATTGTTGGAACGTCTTCAAAAGGGGCCCAAGAGGGTGTCTTTTGGTATCGGGCTTGACGTGCTCACGCTTTGGCTTTTCGAATGGCTTCTTCCATCCGCCACGACCTCTTCGCGGAGCGTAGCCCCCTCGGAAAGACGGCACTGAAGACATGATAATCGATACCGTCTCAATGCGATGTTGATGACAGACCTGTGCCTCACTATCCAGCGGGGCTTAAAAGTTAAAAGAGACGAGTCGAGTTTCAGTGTTCGAATGTGCTGGAACAAGGCTGAGCACAGGTGGCGCTGTTTGTTGGATGTGCAGGTTGCACAACGCACATTTGGTCTGCGTCAATTCGTCCAGAAGGTCCCAGAGCATGCAGGCAGATAGCAGTCTACGCTTTGCCGCATATGCAACTGCAAGTGTCTTCCAATCAGTTTGCACAGCCCGGTGGCAGGAAACAGCGTGGGGATGCTGGAGCCTTGTGCACCCTGCTTGCTGCAAACATGAGGAGGTCTAAAACACATTCGAGCTGCCCTAGAGAATCTTGCACCCTAGTTTAACCAGTCTTATTTTTTCCTTCAATCGAACGCACCCTGTTCCGTTGATCATTCCATTCGGGTCCATGGCAGACCAAGAGGCCAATGCGAAGCGCGTCGCAGGGCTCACGAAGCTCTTCAATGCCGTCATATTCGGCCATCGTGCACTCAGAAGTGCAGCTGATGGCAATCGATTCCTAGAGGCGTTGTGCGCCCAAGAAGATGTTTCGAAAGCCGTCGAGAATCTGGTAGCTGCCCCGGAAGCTCTTGGCGCGGTTGCGAAGGCTTTCCGGTTTAGCGCTGACACCACCTTCATCAACGGCGCTGCAACCTCAGTCATCCTCCATCTGTCGCATCCATCAGTCAAGCAGCTCTACGCTGGGCAGTTTCTGCATCGCGTGCTTGAGCAGATTACGCAACCTCCCACGTTCTGGAACACGTTTGTCGAAGCCCACAATGCACGTGTTCTTACCCCTGCTGGGACGCACGCGTTCGCGTGGCTTCTGCTCGAATTGCTGCACGGCCGATCAGACGACTCGCTAGATGTGCACGACGTTGCTCAGCGCGTCACAAACAACGAGTCGCTTATCAAGTCCGATTCGCTGGAAGTCAGAAACATAGGGCAAAAGATCAAACATGTTCTCGCAAGCACGTCAAGCGACTGCGCGGAAGGTCCTGGTGGTCGGCACGACAACGACTTCGCCGACTTTCGCAAGATCAAAGTTTTGCCTACACCAGATGAATTTGCATCTACCGAGAGGCCCTTCTACAGGCGGGCACACGACGTCCAAGAATGCGAGGTGGAACGTCGTGGGCTTATGCACCTGGACAATCAATTTCGTCTGTTGCGCGAGGACCTTCTTGGAGAGCTCCGCAGCGACTTTCAGATCGCAACAGATCAGAAGAAGGGAAGACGAAAGATTGTCTTGAAAGACCTGAAGCTCATCGACATAGAGTGTGGAACGGTGTCGAAACGCAAACCCTGCTCGCTGAAGCTGCAATGTGCAAACGACATCCCTCAATTGGCGCAACTGCGGGACGTTGCGACGCGCAAGAAGCATGTTACCGAAAACAAGAACTTGTTGAAACACCAATCTCTTGGTTGCCTCATCAGCAATGGCAGCATTGTCGCGTTTGCCACTGTGGAAAGAAATGAAGACTTGCTTGCCGAGATACCGGCAGTTGTCGTACTCCGTGTGGCGGACAATAGCTCGTTCTGCAAAGTGTTGAAGGCCTGCAAGCTCAGCCACAATCTCGACTTTGTCCAGGTCGACACCGCCGTCTTTGCATACGAGCCTATCTTGAAATGTCTACAGTCCATGAGCGTTTTGCCTCTGGAGGAGCAGATCTTAAACCTCAGCCCTGGCTCAGGTGAAGTTCTCTCCGGTATCCAACCCAGCCGTATCATCAATGCTATACGTGAGAAGTGGGAGAGCGATCTGCAGGACATAATTGGAACACAAGCTCCTATCCAACTCGATCTTGCTCAAGCGGAGTCGCTGCTCACTGGCTTAGCGAAGCGACTGAGTTTGATCCAAGGCCCACCAGGTAAGTGATTTTTCCATGGTCTGCGCTCTGGCTATGATCTCTTCACTGCCGAAAGTGAGGCTTGTCAACGAACGCCAAAGGTCATGTGAATGTGGTCGCTGATCTATACAGGAACTGGGAAATCCTTCATTGGTGCTCTAATCGCGAAAATACTGCATGATCATACCAACGAGAACATCCTCGTGCTTTCTTTCACCAACCACGCACTGGACCAGATGATTGTTGATGTTCAGAATGCCGGCATACCAGCTGACTCTATTGTTCGACTAGGCGGTAAGTTTAATGCCAGCACTAAAGGTCTCAGCATGTCCTCGCAGCCCAACAACTATAAGATGAGTAGGCAGACGTGGTCCATGATTGAAGACCAGAAGGCTCAAGCGGAATCATATTACGATGCTCTTCACAAGAAACTTTCGGCTTTCGCGAAGTCACGCATGAATGAGCAAGCAATATTGGATTACCTTGAGTTTTCCGAGGACTCGGAATACTTCGATGCTTTCACGCTGCCCGAAAACGATGACCACATGACCCTTGTGGGTAGAAACAACAAGCGAATTCCGCGATTCTACTTGGCCCAGAGGTGGCTGCGAGGTGAAGATGCCGGGATTTTCAAGGCAGGGGCGATCCGCGACTTCCCCTGTGTCTGGCAGGTTGAGCCAGAAGCACGCCTTCGCTTCCGAAACAAATGGGAGAAAGACATCGTGGAAGAACAAGTTGTCGAGATCGGTACCCTCGCTATGAAGTACAATGACTGCTGCAACAGAACCCAACAACTCTTCCACGAAAAGGATGCACATCTCATAGCTAGGAAGCGAATCGTAGCATGTACCACCACGGCTGCTGCGAAGTACACGGAGGATATCCAGAGGGCTTCGCCTGGAATCGTGCTCGTTGAGGAAGCTGGAGAGATCTTGGAGAGCCACATTCTCACCGCTTTGACACCTACCACGAAGCAACTCATCTTAATCGGTGATCACAAGCAGCTCCGACCGAAAGTGAACAACTACTCGTTGAGCATAGAGAAGGGTGAAGGCTTCGATCTGAACGTCTCATTATTCGAAAGACTCGTTCATGCAGGCGTTCCGCACACGACTCTTCAGAAACAACATCGGATGCGACCCGAAATCTCAACTCTTGTCAGATCACTCACCTATCCGGAACTCGAAGATGCAGAGAGGACGCAAGGTAGACCGAATCTGCGCGGCTTCCAAGATAACGTCATTTTCGTATCACACTCTCGTCCTGAGCTCAACGCAGACCGAATCGCGGATAGGCGTGACGAAGGTGCAAAGAACAGCAAGGAAAACGCATATGAGGCAGACATGGTGCTGAAGTGTGTACGGTACCTTGGACAACAGGGCTATGGAACTGATGACATCGTTATCCTCACCCCGTACCTTGGCCAACTGTCCCTGCTGATGAAGACACTGTCCATGGAGAACGATCCGATCCTCAACGACTTAGACTCGCACGACCTCATTCGAGCTGGATTGTTGTCGCCTGCTAGCGCTGATATTTCCAAACGCAAAATCAGAATTTCTACCATTGGTGAGTCACGCAATCTTGCCTTCGATGGAGCCCACTCTTTCTGCACATAGACAGCAGGAATGGTGAAGGCCGCACATATCTGTACCACCATTGGATGATGTTACTGACCAAGATCCATGGACACGAGACTAGGAGGCTAATAGAGTACAGACAACTACCAAGGCGAAGAAAGTGATATTGTCATTGCATGTCTGACGCGCAGCAACAGCGATGGCGATATTGGTTTCATGTCCTCCCCTCAGCGTGTCAATGTTCTGCTCTCACGAGCCAGAAATGCCTTGATCATGATTGGAAACCCGGACACATTCGTGAATAGCCGTAAAGGTCAAGCTGTTTGGGTACCATTGATCGACGAATTGAGACATAGTGGTCATGTATACGATGGTTTTCCGGTTCGGTGCGAGCAACACCCAGACAGAACAGCTCTGTTATCCGAGAAAGAGCAATTTGACTTGGTCAGTCCCGACGGCGGTTGTTCAGAGCCTTGGTAAGTATTGGAATTCTTTTTGAAATTCTACTAACCGCGCCAGTGGCAAAACTCTCAATTGCAACCTTCATCCCTGCCCTCATCGATGCCATCAGCTCCTAGATCATTCTAAGATGAAGTGTAAAGCTATCATAACATCAAAATGCTCCAAGGGTCACAAAGTCACACGCCAATGTCACAATCAGGCCGCAGCGATATGTAAGAAATGCCAAGCAGAAAATCTCGCTCAGGAGAAGCGGCTTCAACGTAATTTCAGGTTGGACGAAGAACGCCGAGCGAAGCAACAAGCATATGCGAACAAGCTCGCTGAGATTCAGGATGAGATCGAGCATCAACAGCGAGTCCTGCGTGACCGAGTCGAGGAGGAGGAGCAGCGGAGCGCCTTGTTACAGAAGAAACACGACCTTGAAAATATGAAGCAACGTGCCAAAGACCCGACAAAATCGTCAGCATCGCCGACCAGACAATCACGTACGGCTTCGGCTTCAGTAAGTCAAGTCCAGGGCACCTCTACCACAACACACACTTCCGGTGATTCTAGGAGCAATAACACAGCCGTCATATGCAATAAGGATGAGACCGTACAGGATGACGCTCAGCCAGACTGGGAAAACAATGCAGCAAGAGACGACTGGGAAGAACAAAAGAAAACGTGGGGCGCTGAAAATGAGGCCTTGGACTCGTTGATGGCTATGACTGGCCTCGAGATCGTCAAGGAACAATTCCTAGCGATCAAGAATAAGATCGACACGCTTGTTCGTCAGAATGTGCCACTCAAGGGAGAGCGCTTTGGCGCCGCTTTATTGGGCAATCCAGGCACCGGCAAGACCACCGTAGCCCGTCTTTATGCAAAGTTCCTGGTCAAAGTTGGGGCACTCCCGGGTGATCACTTTTTCGAGAGCTCGGGCTCATCGCTCGCCAACGATGGAGTGACTGCTTGCAAAGCGCATATCGACAAAATCTTGGAAGAAGGAGGCGGTGTGTTCTTCATCGATGAGGCGTATCAACTTGTCTCCGGCAACAGCTTCGGTGGTAAAGCTGTACTGGACTACTTACTTGCTGAGATTGAGAACCTGACAGGCAAGGTTGTCTTCGTCCTAGCCGGATATCACAAACAAATGGAGGCTTTCTTCGCTCACAACCCTGGCATCCCAAGCCGGATCCCGATACACATGGAGTTCCAGGACTACAGCGACAAGGAACTTCTACATATTTTCTGTCATTACATCACCATCAAGTACAAGGGCCGAATGCAGCTAGAGGATGGAATGAATGGTCTCTATGCTCGTATCGTCACTCGTCGCATTGGCCGTGGTCGTGGTCGCGATGGCTTTGGAAACGCTCGGGATGTCCAAAATAAAATCTCTCAGATTACGGAACGCCAAGCGAAGCGGTTGCGCAGGCAAAGGAAGGCTGGGATGGTGCCAGACGACAATATGTGGACAAAGGAAGACCTCATAGGACCTGAGCCTTCGGCGATGCTTAATGGCAACACAGCATGGTTGAGGTTGCAAAAACTGATCGGACTAGCTTCTGTGAAGCAGTCCGTTCAATCACTATTGGACGGAATACAGTTCAATTACCAACGAGAATTGGAGGAGAAGCCGCTCGTTCAATACTCGCTCAATCGCTGCTTCATAGGCTCTCCTGGGACCGGAAAAACATCCGTCGCAAAGCTCTACGGGCGAATCCTGGCAGATATTGGGCTTTTATCGAACGGTGAAGGTGATTAACACATTACGTACTGCGCTTGCTCATGCTGATGTGTCACAGTGGTTGTCAAGAACCCTGCCGATTTTGTAGGCAGTGTTCTTGGAGGTTCCGAGGCTAATACCAAGGCCATTCTAGCATCGACTATCGGGAAGGTACTCATAATCGACGAGGCCTATATGCTCGCGACAGGTGCCTCTGGTGACCCCTACAAAGTTGCGGTCATCGACACCATTGTGGCTGAGGTTCAGAGTACTCCAGGTGAGGATCGGTGTGTGCTTCTCCTAGGGTACAAGGATCAGATGGAAGAGATGTTTCGCGATGTCAACCCTGGACTTGCGCGACGCTTCCCTCTTGAGTCAGCTTTCGTATTTGAAGACTTTGACGATGACGAAATCCGACTCATTCTGGATCTCAAGCTGAAGGACGTTGGTTTCAACGCAACCGATCAGGCGAAGAAGGTTGCGATGGAAGTCATACGGCGTGCGCGTAACCGACCAAATTTTGGCAACGCAGGCGAGGTCGACATTGTCCTTGATCGAGCAAAAGCACTGCATCAGAAGCACATGACGGCTGGTAAGGTCAAAGATTTCGACACGTTGGAGGCAATCGATTTTGATCCTGAGTTTGACCGGGGCGAGCGTGCTGCGACCAATTTGCCCGCCTTGTTCCAAGATGTTGTTGGATGCGAAGATCTGATTGAACAATTCCGGAGCTACCAGATCACGGCAGCGAATATGAAGGAGATGGGAATGGACCCGAGGGAACAATTGCCATTCAATTTCCTGTTCAAGGGACCTCCAGGTACGTGCGAACATGTTCGTCGACGCTAATGGCTAACGTAAGCGTAAGGTACGGGCAAGACAACGACTGCGCAAAAGATGGGCAAAATCTTCTACGATATGGGTTTGCTCAGCCATGCCAAGGTTGTAGAATGCTCGGCCACGGACATGATTGGACAGTATGTAGGGCACACAGGACCTAAAGTGCAAAAGCTGTTGGAGAAGGCCATGGGTAAAGTCTTATTCATTGACGAAGCGTATCGCCTCGCAGAGGGTCATTTCGCCACCGAAGCTATGGACGAGCTTGTCGACTGCCTCACGAAGCCAAAATTCGCAAACAAGCTGGTAACTATTCTTGCTGGCTACGACAAAGATATCGACAGGCTCATGACCATCAATCCTGGCCTTACCAGTCGCTTTCCGGAGTCAGTCATCTTCAAACACCTAGAGCCGGAGACAAGCCTAGAGCTTCTCGGAAAAGTTCTCACTGATCTTCGGAAGCGTAAGAAAGCCCCGCTAGATCTCTCCGTGCTCGAGCCGCCCTCTCCGGAGCTGCACTCTCGCATCATCGAACTGTTTAGCAAACTCTCGACATTGGATTCCTGGGGCAATGCGCGCGACGTCAAGTCATTGGCCAAAAGCATGTTCGGAAAACTCCTGTCGACCGCTGTTCCACCGGTACAGAGTCTCATTCTTACAGAAGAACTCATATTGGTTACTATGGAGACCACACTTAGGGAGCGCTCGCGTCGCAATGACGCTGTTGGGACCACTCGCTTTCCTAATCAGCTGCCGATGCCTCCTGCCCCACCACCCCAGCAGACGCCACCCAAACTGCCGACCACCGCCTCGAAGTTGGCCGACAAGGCTGCCACTAAGGCACCGCCTCCACCGGCTGTTTCCCTCGAAAAATTAGAGAAGCAAGAGCAACAATCAGAAGCCAAGAAACCCAACCCTGCCGAAGCAGCGGAAGATCCTATGGAGTCCATCTTCAAAGTTAAGCGCGATCCAGGTGTATCTGATGCGGTGTGGGAGCAGCTCGAGCGCGATAAGCACGCCATGATCGCGAAAGAACGCGAGTTTCGGCGTCTCCAAGAAGAAAAGCGCCAGGAAGAGCAGCGCATCGAGGACTTGAAGCGCGCTGAGAAGGCCGCTGCTGATGAGGAGGAAAGGCGCATTCGAGAGCAAGAGAGGATTGCCGCTGAGTTGGAGCGAAGACGAAAGGAAGCAATTCGGCAGGCAATCGAAGAGGCGCGAGAAAAAGAGAGGAAGAGGCAACTGAAATTAAAACAGCTGGGGCCTTGTCCGATGGGTTACACGTGGATCAAGCAAACGGGTGGCTATAGGTGCGCTGGTGGAAGCCATTGGCTTGCGGATGCAATGGTGGAGGGGTATTGATCCCATGGCTGGATGAGCAGAGTATCTTATCCAGACAGATATCTGGCCATAGAAGTTCGCACGTGTCGAGGACAAATCTCTCAAGTTTACAAGGAGATCTTTGTGGTTCAGCCGTGGCATCACTCGCTGCGGCTAGTCCCTTGCTACTATATGATGCTTCTCGCACCACGTCCTCGTCGCAGTACCACGCGTCGTGCATATAGCGTGCAGTCAAGTGGGGACAAGCAGAAGAAAAGAGCATTGTTGTGACGGCAACTGTGGTGTATACTTTGGAGAGATCGGAATTGAATCGCACACGGCCTTGAGGCATAGCGATAAGCGGGGAAGATCAAAGTCAAAGGATTTTGGGACAAACAGAAGGACGATAGCAATGTCATGGGGAGAACGACATGCACTTGTTGAATCAAAGCATTTAAATACAAGGTTCGCTGACGGATAACAGGCATTACTGACAAATGAGGATGATGAAGGTCTGGGGATGTTGGGGGCGCATCTCGCGACGCGTTCGCAACCACGCCAACGATCTAGCGCCAATACTAAAGCCACCTATCAAACCACTTCAACGCCTGTGCCTCCGTGTCCTCCAAACATTTCCTCTCCTGCGGATCATCTGGGTTTCCTCTGACTGCAAACCCGTGCCTACCAGGCTTATAGGCTTTGTGCTCCATCTCTGGCACTTTCTTCCCGGCCTTCTTCGCCTTCTCATGCAATGCTTCAATTTGGCCCTTCTGCTTGAAGCTCACTGCGACATCCTCCACACCCCAGGCGTAGCTCACCGGTACGACCAAAGACTCGACGTCCTCTGGAATGGCCACGTGACTTGGATGTAATGCGACAACCGCGTCAACTAGTGGCTTCTTCTCGCCATTGATTTCGATCATGTTGCTTTCGAGTCCAGCGCGAATGGCGTATTTGCCGCCCCAGCAGAAGCCTGCCATCCCAATCTTCTGGCTGGAAGGTGTCGCGCGTCGCAAAGAGCGGAGAAATTCCATGCAGTCGTGATCAGTGGGTCCGGCTTTGTGTCTTGTCGTCCACATCAGGAACGTGGGCATGCTTGCCAGGATGCCAGTGTACTTTCCCAGTGTCGACTGCTTCGATGCGTCGACTGGCAGTAGGGCGTCGGCCACTTTCAGACCGACAGGATCGCCTTTGAAGAAATCGGGTAGGTAGACGAGCCATTCGCCGCTCTCAGCATAGGCATCGGCGATGATTTTGTTGTTTGGTAAACCCAATCCAAATATGTCGGAGTAGATGACCACGATGCCTCGCGGGTTGGTGCGGTTGCCGATCACGTAGGTGTTAAGCCCATGTATGAGCTCCTCTTTCCCTTTCGGCTGACCTGCGTGGATAGTGCCCTGCGCAACATTGTTATTCAAGGTGTGGAAAACAATGGTGTTGAGGTCGTACCTTGATACACTCCGTGCATGAGGCGTCCATGGCTTTTCTGATGCGCTGACGAGGTCGAGGAGAGGAGAATAGGGACAGATGCTGGCGGAAAGTAGGCTATTCTTTGCTCTTTATCTTGCTGGAGGGCGTATGCTTACCGCACCAACACGATAGCGACCCTTCCAAAGCGGTAAAGTTTACATCTAACCCCTCCAACCAGCTCGATCCAACGGCGGGCTGTGGCATAGTACAAGGATACTCGCGCAATGAGCCGCAAAGGGTATAGCGCTTACAGTTGTTAGCGTGCCGCTCATCGTCCCCGCTGGTTGGGAGATCTAGCCGAGTCGGCCAAACAAACGCCGCTCGCTTCCCGATGAATTTGTCTAGCACAACGAGCTGACGGTTATATCCCGAGGAACAAACTATCTGAGCACTGTTGAACTGACGTTCTGTTTAGTCCTTTAACACAACGCCTCATCACTATTCTGTGCGACTCCAGGCAGCCATAGCACTGTTCGCATGTCCAGACCCTGTTTCTCTCCGATCGATCACCTACCAGGCGGAAACCGGAATTTCTTACTGAATCCAACAGCTTTGGCGCAAATAGCAGCGTCTCAAAGATCTCGTACTGCCGCTGCTTCATCCCACGAAAGCGATCTGACAGCGATATCAAGTCTGTTGTGCTATGTCAAGCTAAGAAGCAGCTTTATACTGATCAACCGCGCTCTAGGTGATTCTGTTCGCCGGGCTGCCAGAAATTGTTGCAATCTGCAGGACAGAGACGATCAGGGTCTCTGAACCATGACTGCGTGAAATCCAGATTCTCTCAACCAAGCTGCCCCACCGTACGCGATGTAATTTCCTAACAATCGTGATGTCCAGCATGATGCGCCGTAATGAAGGAGGTTTTGCCATTTAAGGCCATGGAAACTTACCAACAGATCCATTACACGTCAAGAACAGAACTTTATTGGACATCATGCTGAGTTGGAGGTGGAAGACGCTATGGACGAAGTGCTGGACGCCTCTACAGACGCTGCGACGCCTCTTTGGAAGGCATTCGACCCGTATCAGCCCATGATGCTCGAGCAGCAAGTCTTAGATTGCATTGTGAATTCGGGTGGCAATGCGAGAAAATCGGTAGCCTTTAGGGCCGCAGACATCGACTCGCCGGCCGCGATAAGCAACAATGTGGTCGTCTTCATTGCAAAGAGTCGAGAGTCGTTCGAAACCAAAGATTGAGACAGCAGTCAATGAGAGTGACGAGTAAGATGTGAGATGTCTGGAGTTGATATACTGTTGCTATCGGCCTTGCGTAGTGAGTCGGTGCGCAAGGCACCTACGCTTCGGAGTGAGACGGGCATTACAACACATTTCGAGTAAAGTTTCGAGCGATAAGACCAGCCAAAAGGTATCGTTATACTTACTTAATTCTATTGCCGATGCCCACTGATGACCCAAAAAATGCTCCGACTGATCATAGATCATCGCCAGCCGTGGCCTTGTCGCAGCTAGATGACCAGTCATCCATCTCGTCATTTAAATCTCCTTCCCAGACGGCTATGCAAACACTGCTATGCATGTATGCTGCATGCTTTACTGATCTCACCAGCCGTATTCCTCCCACGTGCACCACGCAGACTGGTAAATATCGGCGCACAGACAACCGCTTCGTCCTGCGATCCTGCAAACATTAGTAATACTCTGTCAAAGAATCTCAAATCGACCTACACGCTCCTCGGAGGCATGCTGCCATCCGCGTGGTATTGAAGTACCAGCCGTAGATATCGTAGTACTGACGCGGCTGATTGTTGTAAGGGTACAAACTTCCGAAGTCTTCGGGTTGACAAATTTTGCAACGATAATCTCTCCACCCGATACCTTTCAACATGTCGATCAGGAAATCAGGTGGTTCCGCGATGATACCGCAGTTTTCCAGCAACGGACCGTCGGCTAAATCCGTCGCTACCACGTCACCGAGCCCGTTAATCCAAATTTTGGGGCAGACGCGGTCCACAACATGCGCATGTGTCGGCATAACCTCCACCAGGGCCTGATAAACCTTGCTGCGAAGATCTTCGAGACGGATGTCTTGCGACGCGTCGAAGTTGCTATCCCCGGCCGCAGCTGGATTTGCGATAGAGATTGTCACCTTGCGATCACCGTGAAGAGAGGATGTCGCCATGACAAAGGGAAGAATATCGATACGGAGTTCCCTCAGCTGCATTGATGAAGTGAGCTGGAAGTTCATCTCGATGTTTATACGGCCAGGTCTCCGTGCGGCCGCGAACAAGTGCATACCGCCGTCGTGAAATATCGATGGCATGACTTCAATGGAGAACAGCGAACGGGCATTCAAGTGCTTGCGCAAAAGGTTCTGAAGCGGTTTGAAGTCCGAGAACGATGTTGTTGGCTCACTTGACCCGATCCAAACATGAAACTCGGACTCCCGGATGAATGTGTGCCAGTAACGGATGTAGATATCACGATGGACGTGAAGCAAGCCTTGCTGGAAGCCAGTATCCCGGTCAAGATCGATATTAATAGGCTCAGTGGGTACGATGATTTTTGCGAAGATCTTGTGTTGTAATTTCGATGGAAGAGACATGAGCGAGGCCTTTGGTCGATTATGCATTCGAAGTCGCGTGCCACCATGCTCGGCGATGAAATCTTCTTGGAACTCTAGACAGGAACTGAGTCCGCTTATTCGAGCTCCGCAAGAATGGCCGTAATCTTTGTCGTGTTGATGGCTTGCAGTCCAGGTCACTGAGCCCCCAGACCCATCCCGCTTGATCCCAACACCGCCCAAGAGTCGTCCGTACTTCTGAAGGCCGAGCTGATCCTTCATCAGAGACTCAAAAACCTTTGTGATAATGGCGGCATTGCACACGAAGCATCGTAGCGCTAGGTTGCTATGGGGGTATTCTGACGCGCTATGTCTCATGTGTTGAAAGGCTTGCGACTGCGGTTGTATAAACGTGACGACGACGTCCATATTGTGGTTCCAGACAGCGCGCAGAAGATCTTGCACCTCGATCAAGCCATCTTGTGACTTGAAGCAGCTATCTTCCATGGACATAGATCCCCAGCTACCGCGGCAACCAACGGGACAGAGTGCGTCGAGATCGATTACCAAATTCCGAATCAGCGAAGTTTGTTGTCCGATATTTCCAAGCCAAACCGAAGTCAAGATGTTCATAAAACTCCCGAAGGGATCGTGTAGGTTAATGTTCTTCGACAGTACGAAAGTGTTGCTCTTGTAGAATCGTGACATTACCGCATCATGAACGATGCGGCAAGTCAGAGATATCTTGAGAGAGGGTTTGATACCAACGACCCCAGCGTTAGGACCAAATTGGAGCGAACAAGGCCATGGCTCCCGTGTCCGACCTAGTTTCGGTGGCTGATAGGAGATGTTTGGACCGACGATTCGGATTGGCTCGTCCTTTTGCAATGTGAGATCGTATATGGTGTTCCGAAGCTCACCAGGAAGGTCCAGAAAGCATGCAAATTCTGGGTTTGCCCGCAGTGAGCTGTTCCCATGTACTGTGGTGGGGAGAGCCATGATTCAGAGGCTCAGTGAGTTGAAAGCGGTGAGCTGAGAGTGGTGAATTGAGACCGGCGAGTTGAAAACGGTGAGTTGAGGGCAGCGAATTGAGAGCAGCGAATTGATAGCAGCGAGTTGCAAGCGAAACCAAGAACTTGTAGTGAGCAAATGAATTGCAGGAACAAAATTACTTATACACCTGAGAGCTGGAACCTACATATGCAATCACTCAGGTCACGTGACTCCAGTAACCTAAATATCCCGACCGCCACAATGAAAGACAATCACTAGAGCACAGTCAGCCCCGAAATCATACATCAGGGGTTCACCCGAGTGAGACGAGAACGAGCTTGGGGTGGATCAGGACTCCCGTTTCACTGTTGAGCAGACACTATAGCTACAGCAGACGAGTGTAGGCGGACTTGCGCGAACAGCAACCGTAGCACTTACTGGCTGGTCCAAATATGAGACGGCAAGGGTCATTCCGGTTAACCCTCGCGCACGCAGACAACGTAGCAATCGCTATAAACGACTCCCAGCACTCACGCAGCACATAATAACTACATCTGTCATGAGTTGATAGCTGAACTGCTCACGAACGGAGGCTGGACTGCTACACCGTCAATCATTGATGAGCGTGCTAACCTCTAGCTGACGCTTTTCATATGCGATGATTCATTTGTTAAGATGTTTTCTACCTCTCCAAGCCAATCGGCGTCACAAGCCAAATGCAATTTTCCAATGCTATGCAATTCACAAAAATCGCCCAATGATTACAAGCCACACATGCAAGCGAGTGTCCAGGTATAAATGCACTTCCACACCCCGTTACGCCGATTGTGATGAACGCATTGAAAACTAACCACGCGCATTTCCCCTCCCTGCAATCTTCCTACAACCTCCCATCCACAGTCCCGTACTCGGCCAACTGAACCTCGTTCAGATGACTCCTCGTCCTTAAACTACTCCTCCCACTCTCTGGGCGCGCTAAGCTCTGCCTCATGAGTACAGCGCGCCGTGGGTCCATTTTCGGTACCGCGATTTCTCCCTTGAAACTCCAATCTCGCTCGAAGCCACCGTATCCATGGTGAACGGGTCGTTTGCCACGAGCAGTTGGCGATGTGGGTGATGTGGGCGAAGCGTGTGCGCGCGAGTGAGCCTTCGATGGTCGAGTGACTAACGGAACGTGTGATGGCCATGCTTCCTCGCTTCCCAGGGATTTTGTGTATTTGGTGGATGTTCCCGGAGTATATGGATCACGCTCCCATTCTTCTTGCTCCCAGATGGGATCTGAATATGCTGATGAGCCCGATGGCGGATCGACATAAATGGACGAAAATGATGTAGCATTCGAGTGATGTCGAGTAGCATAAGGGCGTCTCGGGTGCTGCATTTTCTCCAGTTGTGGATCGAGGGTACTCGATGCGGTCTCGACTTGCTGGGTGTGTACTGTTCGATGACGCAATGATAGCATGCGCGCTGGATTTCTTGGTGGCGGGACGCGTTTCTCAAGGCCGAGCATCTCGTAGCAAGCTTTACCAATCCACAACATCTGTTCGTGCTCACGAAGATATCGCTCTCCTCCGAACGACTTCTGGACGATAGATCGCGCCATCATGCCGAGCTTGCGTCGTTGCTCGGACTTCTCGTACATGCGCCGGGTGATGATCTCGACGTCTTTGGGCGTGGGTTTATGTGGCAGTATGGGTGCTTGTTTGCCATCGTCATCTGCGTACTGCGCCCATTCGTCGAGCATGGCCAGTAAATTGATTTGCGCTCGGGCAAGACCATAAGCATCGTTCGGTGCGACGACTTCGCTATACCGCTTGCCATCGTCAGGGTCCGTGAGAACTCGAAGCGAAGCGCCAACATCCGTGCACACTACAGGCGCGCCCGTTAATGCAGCTTCGCCAAGCGCGAGTGGCAGACCCTCCGACACCGACGAGTTGAGGAATACCCAAGTGTTCGCCAAGACCATGGCTGGATCTGCGGTGCCTTTCAATGCGACACTCCCACCAAGACCTTTGCATGCGAGAATTTCTTGACACTCGGATGAGTATACGGGTGATTTGTTGAGCGCACCGTAGATGTCGAGCTGGTAGTCCTTGAAGCCCCACTCATTCGATATAATGTCTGCCGCGAGAAGTGCGGTCTTGATATCTTTCGCAAACCACACGTGAGAAAGCATGGTAACCGTGGGTTTCTTCGTCTTGATCTCTGTTACAGGGGCAAACTTCTGCATATCAGTGATGCCGTTCACGATGGGGTCGACCTTCCGCTTGAAGACGTTACGGTGGGTCAATTGGCCCTTAACACTGCCGATCTCGACCTCCCAACCTGGGTTGAAGAAGTCTGCAT
>TARA_R110002003_G_scaffold107_2_pt1 | contig 16615 bp, 21 predicted proteins | sample TARA_R110002003 | Tara Oceans TARA_R110002003 (sample SAMEA4396441) | marine metagenome | biome: Westerlies Biome; feature: [SRF] surface water layer (ENVO:00010504); material: water (ENVO:00002006), including particulate matter (ENVO:01000060) such as... | depth 5 m
TATTGCAGTAAGCACCTGGTATCCGCCGTACTGCCCAGCTTTTGTGTTGAATGTCGCGAGAGCATTGACAATCAGCTTCACAAAGTCTCCGACATCCATCAAAATCTCGAAGTTCTTATCGCCCCGATCAGGCTGGTTGTACAGATGGATCCTCCCCATAGCCGGAGTGGCTTGTCCATGTGCCAGTGCGTTGCGAAGCATGCTTCCAAACCAATATGTTTTGGAGTTTGATTGCCATTTGTTGATACTAGCAGTCGGAAAGTCGTATTGGAAGATGGCTTGGCCGCTTGTACTGCTATACTTGTCCAGTCCAAGCAAAATGCTAGGTTCCAGATAATTCGATTGAGTCAGTCGGGCCGGCTTACGGTACTCTTCCCACAGGCGGACAAAGACGGCATTTGCCAGAGCGTTCAAAGCATGGAACCTCAGATCGAATTGCAGCTTGCTGGTGTAAAGAGCTGGCAGAAACGCTTGGCCGGTTTGGTCCTGCAGTTGCAGCTCTCCCATATAGCCGTTTGCGTTGATCTGGCGTACGTTCGTCAAGCTCTGGAATACAGCGAGAGCCCGTCGAGTCGCTGAGTAGTCCGGCGAGGGTTGTGGGGAGGAAACGAATCGGCTGGGTCATATTGCATTCGTTGGTGAGGTGCACCCCTCGCAAGATCGATGGACTGGGGCACACGTCTCGTGTCTGTAGCGTGATAGCAATGTATGTCCTAGATAGAGGACCAAGAAATTGAACGGGATGGTGTCTTAAGCTTCAGTCCACCAATATTCATGGTTCCGGGAAACTGAGGTGTGGCTGTCGCGGCCTAGATAAGTCGAATCATTTGCTGACCGATCAGATCATTTGCATGTGCTGTAACGCCTCATCAGGCATCAACAACAAGGCTTTGCAGTCCGAGCAGCCAAATACCAAAGGTAGACTTGGCGCATGTGTCATTGGCCTGGAAGGTTTTCAGCTCATGTGCCCTGCTGCAGTCCGAAGCAAGTCAGCTCCAGACGAACGAAAGGCTGCAACTAAGGCTGCATAGTGCCACAACGCCAGGGCACAAGGTGTCAGAACCGAGGTGGCGAATCATACTTGTTGGTTGTCGAGAGGTCGAGTTAAAAGCTGGAATCTCTCAAGAATGGTGAGGTTGAACCAAGGAGCAAGGCTCAGCGTAACCCGCCCCACTTCCAGTGACTTTTAGGCAACCCAGAAGCGAGGATATCTTTTACATCGGGTTACCGATCGCCTCTTCAATAGTCCTCTGGAATGGCCACAACAGGTTGAAGATCGTAGGCCGTGGGTATCTACACAAGACCGCGTCTCAAAGGAAGAGGTCGACATCGCGAGGCGACAAATCGATTTCGCTTACTGGGTTAAAGAGAACAATCCACAGAATCTTACAGATTCTGATTCTGCGGATGGAAGTTGGTCGCACCAGGAAGATGATGTAACAGATTTGTTGTCATGTATGAGGCTGGCCACAGCTCTTTAGATCGAGCCGTCGATAGCGTGTGCTTGCACCGTCCATGTGTAGCGTCCGCTTCCCGATGCGCCTTCCAATTTCGCAGTGAGCTGTGGCATGTTACCGATGGTAATGCTCCGGGCTTCATCGCTGAGAGTGTATGATGTCGCACACATAGCTCTATCCTTTAGACACGCTCCCCATGCTAAGCTCTTGTCCGCAAAGACACCAATCCATGACGCCAATTGAGATCCCTTACGAACCGCCAGAAATACCGAATCCGTCTCAGTGTGCTCTTTCAAGCTGTCGTTCTGACTTTCTGGATGCGGTATATCCAGCCTGACGTGTTCACCCTCCATACTTCGACTTCGCTCCGGAACAACCGCTCTTGTACCGGAAAGCTGCACAGTTGTACGAGCGATCTTGATCCGGCCTGTAGGGCTCAGATACTCGGAACCGTCAAGTAACCCCTCTCGAGAAAAGGTATATGCGCCATATTTCAAAGCTCCGAGAGTAACTGCATCAAACGTAGAATACACCCCCAGCACTTTGCCCGGCTGGGAGCAGTTCGGATATGGCTCGAACTCGAGGACAAAGAGATTGGGAGCAGCCGCAGGTTTAAGTGCCTGTTGCTTGACACTTTTCCGTAGTCGATTTCGAGGGTTTTCAGAAACGGTGCGCACGTTGGTTCTCACTTGCGGTGGTTTGTGTAGTTTGCCGTACCCATGTTGACGTCCAGCGCCAGTAGGTTCGCTGTGCGAGCGTCGCCTTCTCTTTTCTTCTACCCTTGCCTCATATTTCGACTTTGCATAACCACAAATGCCACCCATAGTTCCATCGTCTTTGCGGCCCATTGCTACTAAGTTAATGCCGGTATATCCGGCTAATCCCAGCGAACGAATGTGATGACGCACTGTGCGAGCGAAAAGAGCGAGAGCAGCAAAAGCTCCTGCAGATGTGCGTGAGGGAAGTCAGACTTCTTCAACTACGAGTGAACGCTCCAGATGTTTCAGGATACGAAACTTGTCGAGACGCGCAGGAAGGCTGTGGTGCAACAGTGCTGTCATTGGCAGGTGTGCGTCATCCAACTGCTGCGCCACCACGCACTAGCTACTCACAGAATGGTTAATTGTTTACCGTTGGCTGACTTCAACCACAATGCAGATGAATTGTAGTCTCATAACGAGCGTCGAAGCAGTCGTGTAATTCGCTCGTTGTGCTCATATGCCTGGCTTCATTGCACCTGCACAGCAACGCTTACGTGAGGTCGGCGAAAGTGAAGGTGCACATTGCCGGCCTCGCCGGGGTTCCTAATTTCCTGACCCACCTGGCCAGAACTTGTCGAAACGTCCTAGGAACACTACATCATCGGCAGGCAAGGTCTTTCTCGACCAATTCAATGACGTACTCTTAAAAAACATATTGTTGGGGAACCAATGCCGTGGCTGTTGGGGTCGGTGCCGTGCCTGTATGCACACTTTTGAAGGCAGATCCCGACCTCTGAAAAGTCGTACAAAAGCGCCCCACCACGCATCTCATGCACTTAAGGGGTAAAATATGCTGCAAGCACAGGTCAACAAGGGACATTGCCTGGAGTTACGCATGGTATCTCCGAGGTACGTCACATCTATAGGTTCATCTGCTTTAAGTGCTTTGCCGCCCGTTCGAGCACTCAGTCCAACTCGGAAAAGCCCACCATGTCGCAAGATCCAGGTCAGAAATATCTGAACAGTGGTAGGTTCATGAAAAGTTGAAAGAAGGACGCTACTAAAACAGTCAGGTGTAAACTTCACGTCGGACCGGCATGATACATATTCCTTCATTGACCCATTGAACTTCGACCTAAGAGGGAAGCATGTTCTGATCACGGGTGCATCGAAAGGCGTTGGGAGAGCGGCAGCGATCAGCTACGCCAAGGCTGGTGCATCTCGGATTGCTATCGCTGCCCGGTCTTCGCTCGAGGTCGTTACAAAAGAAGTCAAAGAAGCAGCAGAGAAGGCTCATCGACCTGAGCCAGAAGTGCTAGCCCTGAAGCTCGATGTCACGGACCGGTCCAGTGTGACGAAGGTCGCCAAAGAAGTGTCTGACGCCTTCAATGGCCGTCTGGACGTCCTCGTCAACAATGCAGGCTATCTCTCCAACTTTGCTGGCATTCCTGATACCGACCCCGAAGAGTGGTGGCGCGACTGGGAAGTCAATGTGAAGGGCGTTTATCTCGTGACGCACTCATTCTGGTCCTTGCTTCTGAAATCCGAAATGAAGATCATCATCAATGTCTCTTCCATTGGCGCAGTTGCAATTCCACCTCTGAGCTCCTCATATGGCTCCGGAAAACTCGCGATACTACGCCTCACCGAGTACATTAACCAGGATCACGGCAATGGCAAAGACGGAATGCTAGCTATCGCGGTTCACCCTGGTGGCGTAAAGACGGAGTTGGCAAAGGGAATGCCGGAGGCATATCACGGATGGCTGATCGATACGCCCGAGCTTGCGGGCGACACCTTTGCATGGTTGGGTGCCGAGAGACGAGATTGGCTTGCTGGAAGGTATATCAGCGCTTGCTGGGACATGGAGGAGCTGAGTGCGAAGAAGGAAGACATTATAGCTGGCGACTTATTGAAGGTAAGGCTGGCCGTCAATGCATTCCCAATGTATTTACATGCTCCAACACTTGCAGCTAGCCATCGACCTTAAGCTGCGCATACGCAAGCAGCGTCCGCAAGTTCTCTCCCAGTGTAGTCAGACCTTCATCCCATTTTGCCCCTAATTATCTGAAATCACCAACACACCTTCCTCTCGTCAATCATGCCGCCATATCAAGCATAGCCCACGCTTGTGTCGCATCTGGCTCTCAAATACTCCCGCTGCATGGGCGGACATTTTTCGAGAAGACTGGAGGAACTGGTTGGCCGTTCGTCATGACATTCGGGCTATCCTAACTCTTCATTGCCGGATCGCAGTCTCGAACGAGAGGTGCTAATTCGAAACCATTCTTCTTGAGAGATCTACACGAGCGCCAGGATTCTCTCTACGGCTCTTTCTGCGATAATCATCGTCCCCATAACTGGATTCGTGGTCAATGGAGCACTGATAGATGCGTCCACCACGAACAGATTCTTCATACCAATCACCTTGGCATCCGTATCAACGCACGATTCAAGCCTACAGCTACTGCTCCAGTGCTGCACATTGCCCATCGTATATGGACTCGCACTGCTCACCCAGGTTGTCAGCTGCTCTAATGTAGAGTTCCGCGCGATATTAAGCGGTGAAAGGGTCGGCGGTAGAGCGGCGAAAATATCATGGATGAACGTCGCCACAGCTTGGGCATCGCGCTTATCGGCGTAGAAGTTGGATGTGGGAAGCGCGATGCCATTTGTGTCGAGGCCGACGCGCCCGAACGAGCGAAGACCAGATGTGCCGTATACGTTCAGTGTGATGGTACCATTCTCGGTATAGTCCATGGCACCTGAGGAGTCGATGGTGCCTTGCACGCCGACAAGATCCTCGCCCTGCTCGATGAAGTCCCAGAATGCGCTGGTTTGCGAAGCGAAAGAGTATGGCCCTGAGCGAGATTGGAGATACAGGTCGCGATCTTCCGGTACTGGATCGCTGTAATTGTAGTTGTATGACGAGATTGACTCTGAGAAGAGCTCGATGAATGTGTTCGGATTGTCGAAAACCTTGTCACCGACAGCCGTGTTGTTAATCCAGTCTTGCGACGGAGTCTTGACCAAGCCAAGGCTCGAGATTCTGATCAGGGTTTCTGCATCGCCGATGCCAGACCACATCAGGAGCTGAGGGCTGAGCATCGCTCCGGCTGACAAGATGATTCGGCCCCTTTCCTTGACACAGTACTCTGTGGTTTCTCCCGCAGCCCCATCGTTGTTTTGTACTTCAACACCCGTCGCCGTATCGAGATCTCGAGTCACACGCAGTACACGTGCCCCTGTCATAAAGGAGAAGTTCTCTCGCTGTAACGCTGACTGCAGGTACGTCTTCACTGGGCCACTTCGCTGACCTCCTTCGTAGTTGTAGATCGGGTGGCCGAACACCTTGCTCTTACTGTGGCTTTCAGGTTCGTTGTTCAGCCCGACTTCCTTGAACCCAGCACCATCAACCAGCCATTGCTTCGCTGCTTCGTAGCCGCTTTGAAGATAGCGCTTACCATCTTGCGATGGGTTATCGGTAGAAGATTGCTTCGTTCTGACTTTCTGAATTGCGCTTTGCATGTCTGCATTCTTCCATCCCACGGGAAAGTATCTGTCCCAATCGCTCGCAGGTGGCTGAAAGAACAGCCCAGCATTGATCGCGGTGCTTCCACCGACGGTGCATCCTTGGTATGAGTTTACTATCTCTGGCGGGCATGTGAGGTTGCCATCATTGTTTGAGAAGATAGACTTGTAAAGACCTGGCACATCGACGCGACTGAGTTCAGTGCCGTTAAGCCAGCCCGGGCGTGCGCGACCGCCAGTGGAGAAGTATGACGGTCCACCTTGTTCCAGAAGTAAGGTTCTCTTGCCAGCTTCGCTCATGCGGTCTGCAACCACAATACCAGCCGGGCCAGACCCTTCGCGAGGTTAATGGGGGTGCTTCGAAGTTCCTCATGACTGTACGTACCGACAATGATGACATCCCAGGCATCACCACTGCATACTGCCGAAACCGCCGACTCTAGGATTGCAATGGAAAGCAGAACTCTCCTAAGTGCTGTGCTAACCATGTTTTATGAAGGGCCGAATGATAACACCAATGTGTCGGTCCGTCGACAAAGCTGCGATAAGCGCAAGGGAAAGCAACAGGCTGCTTCATGATGCAGTTGCGCTTGCAGCACTTTACTATTTAAGCAACAACACATTCTGTACGTTTGTGGCGTGCGGGTAAGCCCGTATTATCGCAGATCTATTGTATCTATTTTGGGGTCGAAAAGAGAGAATGACGATGGATCCGGAAGTGCAGGATGAAACTCTGGAACGTGCGTTGCGCTAGGTCTTACTCTCCGATGGGCTACGCTTCATACGTTGATGATCGACATGCGGGACTCACCATTATCATGCTGCAAGCTAAGTCAGCAATCAACCGTCTTACGGGTATTGGCCGACCGACAATGTGGTCGGTGAGTTGTGTCCAAAGAACAACGAATCAGAGAAGTGAGGTGGTGACGCATAAATTTGCGGCTGAGGTTCGCGTCCTCGCGAGTGGCAACCGTGCATCGGTCAACAAACGCAGTAGAATGTCACACAGATCGGAAATTATCATGGTCATTTTACTTTGGTGGAGACCACATCATAGCATCAAAGCTCGAGGCCAACCATGAGTTGGCCTTCATGCCAACAGTGTCTATATCTCGGGGCCTCGCTTGATAACTTCATGCCCCAAAATCGAACATGTGGCTGCGGATTGAAAAGAGAGGAAGTTACGATCAGTGAGTTGGACAGCGTTGCAAGCATATGCCTCGGTGTCAAAGCAATTACCTGCAGGTGCAGCTTCAACAAGACAGCAAAGTGCAGTTGCCATGTCACTTACTAGTTGTGTGGCGGCCAATTAGAGAACAGACCCAACTATATGTATGGTATGACAAGGTTAGCACCAGCAATACAACTCAAGCACTTGTGGACGTTTCCACACTTGGCCTCGCAACCATGAAAATGTTCAAAAGATGTACCGAAGCACGACTTGACACAGAAAGCGTCCAGCATGCCAATATTCTGACTACTAGGTCAGAAACCAATAATGACTAGTCATTTGTTAAAGAGTTATAGTCATGGTGATGACCCATGCAAATCATATGGATATATGTCTCTAGGTAGAGTGCCCGGGAGCAACCACGCCAAGCAGTATTCCTTTGCCAACGGCAAGGTCGCATACACACACCGAAGCTATGGCAGCCGAAGTTGCAGTCGTCGTGATAACCTGATACCTTCCGTCGACAGGATTGGAGACTATTCGAGTTCATCTCTACCGACACTTCTAGTGACCACGCATACCCAAGTTCAGTCAACGAAACGTGGGCTCGTTTCCTCCTCATTTGAAACCATGTAGTCACTTTTGTGACTATTAGTGGATCAATTTGCCTTGTCAGCAACATTATGAGTATGGCCGGTTCAATCGTCATAGCTTCAACGTTGCTTGACTCGAACTGGACATTTAGAACGAACACAGCTATAAATTCTACCCGCGATGAGCGAGTCTGAGTACTCATATCCACTATTACATTCAACGTAGAAGATAATAAGCCATCACTGTACTAAGCATACAACAGAAGATGTCGGACGTAGCCTCCGGGAGAAGCGGATCATCCAAACCAACTCGCGTAGATGATGAAAGCCGCGTTTACTCGAGTCCAAGTCCAAACGAAGGAGAGCTCACGACAGAGGTTGGAAGTACGATCAAAGTCGAGGTTGAATATACGAACGAAGATGAAGTCGAAAAAACACCGGAGCAGCTTAAGGAAAACAAACCCAACAAGGCGTTACCGGCCAAAATCGGCCTAGCAACTGGGGTGCCAGCTCAAGGCACCCCATTCAGCGGCGAAAGGACCATAACGTTCCGTGGCACAGAGCCAACAAAGCCAGAGGATGAGGATAGGAGCTTCAGATCAACACCGAGATCTCCGTCACCAACATGCAGCCACCGGTCTGAAAGGCATGCTTCTTCCACCATTTCCACTAGCACGGACAATAGTCGTGGGACGGTTGTAGGGCGCGATAAAATAAGATGTGTAGATGACACGGGCCGCGATGCATTCAAGCATTGCAGGAACATGGACAGAACAAGGGCCATACAATGTAAGTTTGAACGTTCCGATAAAGGACGTTTCACTTACAGGGTCTGTAGCACTTGTGGCCATGCTCTGGCCTACACAGAAGGAGAAGTATCCGTATGTAGCGCTTCAAGGCCAGCGCGGAGCATGCATCGCACGTGTCTTTGACCACAAGAACAGACTGATGTTTGATGAGGGAGTGAGGTGGCATTTGTCATCTGGAGATGCAATCAAAGAACTCAAGTACGCACTGGAGGAAGAAGCAACTCGAAAAGGCTTGGTGCCTGAAACACGACATGTCAGGATGCCTGACTCCAGTGGCGTCAAAGTGGTAAAGCAAGGCAAAAACCTTGCATATGTCCGAAGCAAGTAGAGAAAGGTGGAGAAGGAAAAGGGAGGATGGGTTTTCGTCAATGTACATGACATCAAGTTGTATGGGTCTGGTCATGCCGTCTTAGCTTTTCAGCATAACTGGATATCATGCTCTGCTACCACTACGAGTAGCTGCGTCACTACAATGTGACCTGGACCGTCCGCGCCACACTCGGCACACCCTGCGCCGAGATGACGAACAAGTAGTATGCGCCTGGAATAAGGATGCCGCTATCATTTGGCAGAGTAGCAGTATACGATGTTCCACTACCAGTTACACTCGTCAAAGGAATGCGTCGCTGATCACTGTTGACAGAGTGCGTGACACTGCCAATTCGAACAAGTACAAACTTCAATCCTGTAGCCGATGTGCCCGTGGTGATGGTCAACCTGCCACCAACCTTGACGCTAGTAGCGCTCAGAGACGAGATCGTAGGTCTTGTGGCTGCCGATCCATCCGCGTTGAAGAGATAGGGAGGCGAGAAGACCTGCCCGTCCGCATGGTCGACGAGCTTATTGCAGTTGGCGGAGGAACTGCCAACACGGGCGATGTAGCAGAGGCCACCGCCACCGCTGAAGACACGACCGTCGGCGAGTAGGATGCTGACAGAGTGGTAATTGCGAGGTACGGCCTCGGCAGCTAAGGTCTTCCAGGTCTTGGTCGCAGGGTTGAAGAGTTCAGCGTAGAGAATTCCGTCCGTGTCAGTGAAGACGAGCGATCGACGTTGTCCACCGGTAACAAGTACTGTTCCGTCTGGAAGAACGACAGCGTTGGCAAAACCGCGCGGGTATGCCATGTCCGCCACGCGCTCAACTGCCGCATTAGTATTGGGTATGTTGATCGTCGTGATGTGCGCCCGCGCATTCGCATCCGAGTTGGTGTAGTCGGGAGAGCCACCTGCGCTTAAGATCTTGCCCGGCTCATACATGACGAAGATGCCGCACATGGCATCGTCAATTGGATCTCTTGTTCCTGCGGCAGTTTGCGTACCGGTGCCTGAAGTTCCGTACCAGTTCATGGCCTTGCTAGGTCCAGCTTGAAACACAGACCCATTCCTCCACGCAAACAACCAGGCATGGTTATCTTCGCGCCAGATGCCTTCGGCATCAGTGGTCAGCATTGGGGCGACTTTGGCGCCGGGAAGGGCGGTCCAAGCGTTCGTGGTAGCATTGTAGACTTCGCCGTCCTTGCCTTGTCGTGGGCCTGAATATGCTCCGCCAATTGTATAAATGCGATTGTCCGAAAGTGTTACCGAAACCTGGTAGCCGCGAGCCATTTTCATGTCGGGTCCACGCGTGAATGCATTAGTCTTTGGATCATAAAAGCTAGTGGCCGCCGCGTCAGAGCCACCTTGGATGAGGATACGCCCGTCCTGGAGACTGCTGATGGCAGGACAGAACATATCATGTTGAGTATTGCTCACTGTACGTGCTGATACAGCACCACTATGCCCCAAGTTAGCGTGTGCAGGGAGTTGATGACAAGCGGTGTTCTTACGAGTTAAAATTATAGTCAGCGAATTGAGTCAATTTACCTTCGCCACCGAATGCATCAGATCCCCAGCTTGAGAACACTAGTAGTCTTTGTGCAGATGGATATTCTGGAACAACGTAGGCAGCAACTGGAATGACTGGCAAACGGATCATGTCACCCCATTGACCATTCGTTGCCGGTGCAGCGGCGATGTCTTGACGGATCACATCAAAGCGCTTGTCGGTCGACCATATGAGAGTGTTGGTCTTCGCATCGGCTTTGATGTGACATACCTGGGCTGTAGGATCGTACACAGCCTGAACGCACGCAGCAGTTGTTGAGCAGCGTTGTGCACAATCGTTGAGTGTAGCCACATTGTTGAGCATCTGTGCGCTTGCACCTCGAAAGTCAGTATCTCGGCAGATCTTGAAGGTGCGCTAGAATTGGGTCGTTAGCAAGGGTGGTGCGGTACGATTTCGCATTGGCATGACTTACACCACCTCCGGTATACGTTGTCTCAGTATAAGGACATCTGGCGATGTTGACCTGCTCGGCTTGAATGACATCGAATCTGGCGTTGTCGACCCAGTTCTGATTTCCATTGGCTTTGATATGGCAATCTCGAGTCTGCGTGTCGTAGACTGCTTTAAAGCAGTTGATGTTTTGGTCACAAGCCTGGGCGCATGCTGTGGTAGAGGCGATATTGGCAGTGATCGACGTTGAGTCGCCCACAAGGTCAGTATCAGGGCATACCCGGTAGCGAATACCCTGGGTTCCTGTGAATACAGTGTCGGCGACAGGACAAGCATTCAAGGCATGGGCTGCCTCGAAGAAAGTGACCGCGGCAAGAAACCCGAGAATGTTGAGGCGCAACATGCTCGATGTGTGCACGAGAAGAAAGTGACCTGCAGAGAGGGACTGGGCACTCGTAAATAACGAAGTGCTCGACACTATATACACCTTTAAACTAGCCTACAGAGTTTTCAAACTCCTGTGCGCAAGAATATGCCCGACCTACGGCGGACGCTACGTGCATTGAAGGTGGCCGACGTAGCGACAGAAGTAGATAAAGTACCAAGACTAGATATCGTTTGCTGCAGCCACGCCCTGCACCACTTTTACCGGAGGCTCGTGTTAGACCCGTGATGGCCTTGGGCAAGACACCAGCCCATACTTTTTGCGATCTAGGAGAAAGCACCCATGAGTCGATGTAACCTCCTTCAATCGAAGAGAAGACAAAGGGTTTGGTGAGAGCGTTTGGAGAGAGTGGTGACTTCCTGGCTGTCGATCCCATGCTTGACATCCTCCGGGGCTTTGCAGGCAAATTCGCCATCGTGGACTCGCATCCGCTGAGCGTATAGATTATAGACCAATGTGGTGCAAACACCATGGCACGCTCCAAACCGCATCTTAGCTACGGACCTGGTAGATGGGCCACGGCACGCGTGCAGCGGAATCACAAGCCAGGTTGACGGTACAGCAGGGGTCGTAGAAGGCGAGCATGGGTTTGGTCCACTAAAGACAGCCTTATTTCAGTATCGCCAAGGCGACAGATCTGAAGGAGGATCGCGCTCCGTCTTGAGCTTCTTCTGTGGGTTGCCGTTAGCGGCGATGACATGCACACACGGACGTGCATCAAGATCATGAGGCCAATGAGATACTGGATAACGGTTGTACCCCTGCATGTCACTTAACCGGCCGCTTCGAGAAGCGATTTGGCTCGTGTGTGCTGGTGGTCGGGTATCTAAATATAATCTAGCGCATCTAGAACCCGCCTTGTAGACGTGATCGGGGGCAAGTCCGTCGTTAGACGACCTCAATGTCCGGAGTGACAACTCTAGAGGCGATACGAATGTTGAGACGTGCAGAAACGTAGAGTTTTGTGCCTGGGTACCGAGAATTGAGCGGGAGGAGAAATGGATTTTCAACGTGGCTTTGACTACGTGCACGGGACGATGCCGAAAACCGATATCTCGCTGAGCGAGCACCAAGTCTATTATATCTCGGCGATTGTGTATGCGTAGCGCTCTCTTTAATTATTTCACATATCATGCTCCATATCGACGTTGCTGTGGATATTCGTGATGTTGGCCGTGTTCTTGGGCGGAGGTTCCTAGTCCATCGTGGCTTTGACGTCATGCTGTCACTACGTGATGAAGACGCGATGTTCAGGACTAGACCCGCAATGAGTCCAAATCTCTATTATCGGCTACGACAACAGTGTCTAGCAGGAAGAGGAAATCAGTAAGAATATAATGCATCGATCTCATATTCGAGGCGTGGGTAGGGAGATGAGGGCAACATGAAGGCAACTGCCACATGATAACAAGGGCTTACTAAGCCTCGCTGTCGCTGAACATCAACAACTCTTGAAGAGGGCAAACGTCAAGTCAAAAATATTAATGAAGATTCGCATATTGAAAAAGTTATGGATATCAATTTGAAGTAGGCGTGCTATGGTCCCAGCGAAGCCAAAAGACTTCCATTCGCCCTCCCGGAATTGCGATTGTTCCTCAATCGCCCGTTGAAGGCAGAGCACAAGATGAATGCTGATTCAGACGCAAGAAATCCTCCACCGACACGCATGTCCTTCTACGTCTACACACAGGCAGCGACGCTCAAGCCGGACGCCCGTCCTCGCGAGCCCATGACTCAAACTAGAACAGGCACCAAGCGTGCATCAAGCCACATCAAGCTCCTTTTTTCCTTATTCCTCCGCCCATGCGTGACACTGAAGTCCCAGGGCTGAGCTATGTTGAACCGATCCAGCGTACTGCAAAGCTGACCCAGCCGAGTCAGTTCCGCACGCCTTCACTGCTACGAGTCCGAGCTCAGTTGATCCCACGCCTCCAGCCGGTTACCAGAATTCTTCGTCGTCCGAAAGTTGTTGGTGTTTACAGCGATCGCATCATCGTGCTGCAGACGAATGGAGTATGCGCAGTTCATGCGCCGGGGTTTGTGTTTGTAGAGTACTGTATTGCTATGGACAAAAGCCCAACGAGCAGGAGCAGTCATCCATTCTGCAGTTGAATGCATAAGCCAAGCTGTCCGCTACAAGAGTGGAAAGGTTGATGGAAGTGGGAATGGAGTGGAGATGTGGTGACAAGAGTGCGAGAAGAAACTGTCATGGATCATCGTAGTCGATCTTTCCGTCGAAGAGATCCATGACAACCTGCAGCATAGGTTCAAGAAGGCTTACTTCTTCGCCTGGTTCGCCACCAAAGTAGCGAAGCCGCTGAGTCTCCAACATCTCCTGTCGCTCCTGCTCAAGTCGATGCCTGTTCTGCCATAGAAGATACGTCTGGTCCCAGTGGTTGGCCGGCATGTTCGATATCGGAAGGTACGTGGGAGGCTGAAAAGAGGATTGGCTTGTCGCATACGAGGATGTCGTGTCGACTGAAGTGCTTCGAGTATGATTTGTGTTCTGTAGATTGCCATCGCGATGTCGCGGACGACTCCTCGTCCGCTTTCTGTTGTGCCGTTTGCCCATGTTGATGAAGTGTGTTGGCCCCGTTGATCTGAAAAAGGAAAGGAGAATGGCGATAAGCCGCCTTCGCAGAGCGAAGACTACTGATGATCTCGAAAGTGCAAGCCGGAAACAGGAGTACCTACCGTGCCTTATATAAGACTACTTTGTGATGCTAAACAACTAATCAGTCACAAGGCTGCAGTGACTCAGAGCCGCACGCAATTGTGTGAGGGAAAATGTCGGCATGACAGCGTATCAGGACCCGCTGATGATCCGTGCCATCTCATGATTGGTCAGATGATCCGCGCTGTGGCGAAGCTCGCTTAGCCGATGTCGGTTTGGCAAGGAGTCACCAACTTCAAAGCTTGCACAACTCATCACAACGATGAGTTTTACACCCCTATTTCCTCGACTCACACCGTCTGGCATATTCTGGAAGGGCGCACTGCCCGCTTGATACTGATCAAATGGCCCTTTCGTCGCTTCTACGCTCTCCTTTTGATTTTCGAAGCCCACCTGCCTGTGGCTGTGCAGTGGACGGATGACCGCGATAGCACGCGGGGAGTACGGTTATCTCTGATGGGCATCGTGTGGCCAGTGCGGCGTCTTTTTGGAGGCATCATTGACCCACGTAGCCTGGGGTGGCTGCTTTGACGCTGTTTGACCGTCGTGTGAACTGGTCTTTCAGGCGACAAGCATCCCGTGCCGCCGGCGACTTGGAAGCCTACTTGGTCCAACGTAAGGGACCTGGTTAAACGTGACGAGTCTCAGTCATTCAAGAGGCGTTGCGACATCATTCCTGAAGGACTGAGTCAGCCTAGATCTGACAGGTGCCTCCTCGATGCAGAGACTTGTGGTACGATGGATTCTAGGCTGTGCGAAGCGCGCAGCTCGTTCGATCGCTGGGATCGTGCCTGTACAGGCAGCCAGTCCTGTGCTGCTTGAGATGGAGGAGGCATTACGTACCGTAGGCACCGGCTGCCCCACATTGAGCTCGCAACACTGTTCCACTATGTGAGCGACTTTACATGACAGCACTCCGGACCTTGACGCGAGCGTCTGGAAGTATGAAAATTTATGTGAGCGCCGAGAGATACGAAATGGAAGTTGGTGAAAACGTTGTGTTCATCGAACGCATTGATACAAGTCCTCACATCTGTCCTGACTGACGGAAGTAAAGAGAAGACGTTCGACATGCCGATACGACATGAGAGATATGGAAGGCCCATCCTCTGAAAGCAGTACGCCGAAGCCTCCACGCTCTGCGCAGCCACTACGATGTGCCCATTTGGCCAGCCGATGTTGATTTATGCGGCTCAAGAGATATCGAAGATCTGGGCAATGTTAAGTCCCACTCCAAGTGCTCCATTCAACAAGTCTTTCAGATTACCGGAAACTGCTGCAGGGCAATTAAAACTGCCAGACTTTATGCATTGCACAATGCGATAATACTCTGATTGGTTTTTGTTCGTGCCACCATCGAGGTTTAGAACGAGATGCTGGAAGTTGATTCCACTCATTATCTCGATCTTGCGTTGATGCAGCCAGGCCGTTTAGAGATGGCAGAGCGGGTCGCCTTCGATGCTGAGCGTGATAGTCCAGTCATATCAGCAGACGTTGTCAGAAAGATGTGGTGGTCGCGCACGCTCACGTGAGTCAACAATCCGGGCGCGTGTGAGCCTGCGCAAGGCTGTCCTGTACCACACCTTCGTATGTGCACGTCTGCTTTCAGTACACCTAGCCCTTTCGGCGCTAATTCCACGTTATTTAGCGGAGTTCGCTGCGCTACATGATGGTGCTCAACACGTCCTCAGGCGAGCAGCATCGAAGCCATGTCGGCGCTCTGTTCCGCCGACATCTCACAACCGGCTCTCCACCATGCGAAGACCGACCCCAACACGGCTAGGCTGTCAGCCCCCGCCCAATCCCACCGCTCCCATAGGCGTTGACGCGTAACCTCGAATATCTTATGCTACAAAAGTCGTCACTTGCGTCACAAATGCTCCGCCAAAGGCTTGTCGGAGCGTGTTGGCACAGCCTTGGCTACAGTGGGCGCTGCACTTCGCTGACAGACGTGGATGAGGGGTGCGGAGATAAGTAGAGCGGTTCCCTGTGGACCTCAACGTACATATTGCTGCCCTTCGCATACCAAGTTCAGTAACTGGACACTTGCAACACACGATGTCATTCAGCACACGAACACTCTTTCTTGCTCTAGGCAAGTCATCGCTTCCAGTGACCTTTGTATCCTGGCTAATCCTCGATTAGTAGCAGCAAACACAGTTTCCGCTGGCTACGGCGGTTACTGGGGAGGGGGAAGATGGGGCGGAGGAGACGACTCGGACGACGACGATGACAGCTTCGGCGCATATAGTGGTCGCTACGGAGGCTTTGCATCCCAAATCACTCTCGACAGTCGGCGGAAGATCCTCATTGCCCACGGAGTCCTGGCCGCACTCGCATTCGTCATCTTCTTTCCTGTAGGAGCCATCATGATTCGACTAGGCTCATTCCGAGGTGTTTGGCTCGTTCACGGCCTCTTTCAGCTCTTCGCGTACATTGTTTACATCGTCGCGTTCGGTCTGGGAGTCTGGATGGTCAACAATTTACCTATTAATCTGCTTGACACCTATCATCCGATCATTGGCATTATCGTCTTTGTTCTGCTGTTCTTTCAGCCCATTCTTGGATTCGTGCACCACGTCAAGTTCAAGAAGCACAACCGTCGCACTATCTGGTCCCACGGACATCTCTGGCTCGGGCGCATTGTAATCACGCTCGGCATGATCAACGGCGGTCTTGGTCTGTTGCTAGCCTCGGATGCACCCACCTTCACCGCCTTCCGATCAAACAGCGGCCAGATCATCGCGTACGGCGTTGTTGCGGGCATCATGTGGCTCCTTTGGGTTGCGGCCGCGATCATTGGTGAGAGGAGGAAGGCGAGAGCACCACCTGCTGCGAGCAAGGAGGCCGAAATTAACGACGCAACCTCAATTGCATCTGGCAATGAAACACCACCTCCCTACAAAGAACATTATGCGTATGTATCTCACCGATTGTGGTTTGGTATTTGCTAACATGGC
>TARA_R110002003_G_scaffold626_5_pt1 | contig 16614 bp, 18 predicted proteins | sample TARA_R110002003 | Tara Oceans TARA_R110002003 (sample SAMEA4396441) | marine metagenome | biome: Westerlies Biome; feature: [SRF] surface water layer (ENVO:00010504); material: water (ENVO:00002006), including particulate matter (ENVO:01000060) such as... | depth 5 m
ATCATTTGTCTCGGATTCAGAGCTCTCTTCCACTTTGCACTTAGGCTTCTTGTATTTTCTGCTCTTCTTGGTTCTCCGCAGCTTCTTCTTTCCCGCAACGACTTCGACTTTACCATCATCAACAACTGGCACTGGGACGTGTTTGTCGTCGTCTTCCAGGGTATGTTTTTCAATAACCACCTGAGCTTCGGCGTTCTCCTGCGAAGCTTCCATCCTGAGATCGTCCCGCAGGGAGATGTCGTCCGGCTCCGGGGTCACTGATGGCGTAGGTACGATGACTGGCGACGACGACGAGGCATCTGTCAGCTTGTGCTGTTTAGGGCTTTGTTGTACTGGTGCTTTGGTCGTCTTCTGGCCGTTCATGGATCAAGAGCGGGGAGAGCGGGTTTGTTGTGGCGAATGGCTAATGGTGACTACAACGAAAGCGCTTAGTCGATTTACTTGAAATGGGAATACTGTTGGATCAAGACACGCGAAGGCTGGATAGGTGGAGGCTATGAAAGTGCATCGCTCACCTTTTATCCGCACGAGCGACGAGCCTCAGGTGCTGCCTAAACCAGTTGGCTGACTTACCTCCTGCGTCTATACTAATCGCGCTCGCCTATCGCACGTAAATGAAGCTCTCCTTGTATCTAACGTCGACAAGACTCTTCCCCACAGTTGATTCGATAACGACTGCTCGTGAACCCTGCCTCTGCCTGCGCTGGTGGCTTTGGTGTTGCAGATAGCACGAGGCTGAACGTTTGGACTGGCACTCTGCACCTGAGAACTCTGCCTATCAGTATCTTACTCCTTTTGTTGGGGACGGAGGCTGTACACACCTGGCGTCAGCTTCTCAGCCAAGCTTGCTGCCTAACCGGTCACCACCCTCTAGAAGGAATATATTGATCTTGTATTGGCTGTATTCCGCTAAGTTGCCGCAATAGAGAGGCGGATGCAGTGATTTTACACGACCGGTGAGAAGAACAACCAATGCGAACGAGTCTCAGTTGCTAGCCTTCTCTCACGCGCATTCAGCCTCGTCTCAATGTTGCGCAATTGCCACTCTGAACTTGCGCAATGCGAACTCGAATATTACTGGAAATATTATCTTGCGGGTAATCTAAGGCGGAAAGCACAACGCTGGCTGTACGCGTCTGCTCTTATATATGCTGGCTGTTCTGGCTTAACGCCACTGCGGACGGGCGTGTCCTGCGTTCCCCATCCGCACGGGCACCCTGTCCCTCCAAGCACATGCCATGTTCGCTCATCCAGACTTGTGCTGTGTTACGGAAGTGCTGCGAAGGTGCAGCAGTTGTACGTCGTGTAAACCATCCACTGGCACCACCGACCACAGACACTGAGCTAGTGATGCAGGAAGTAATCCACTAGCTGCATTCTGTGCATACGCTCACCGCCCGGGACAACAATGAGGAAGAGTTCGCCTCACTTTGTGCACTATGAATAGCTGTTCCGCGTCTCGGCTGATGTCAAATGTCGAGAACAATGTCCGATTAAGGAAGCAGACTTCCACTCGTGTGACCGGTATATGGTATCTCTAAAGCAGTGCAAAGCAACAACGTCGTCCCAACGATCCGAATGGCGTGGCAGAAACTTCATGTACCTCAGTATCTAACGCCTCGCCAATGCATCCTGCAGCCTGCACCATGTATGAGCACACGCTTCGTGCACGTCTGTCATACGATGCGCCAAAGGATGGTTTTCGCTTCGCCCGATCGTGCATGTATGTTGCTCGACAGCGCCTCGTGCTGTGGCAAGACGCAACTTCTAGTGCTCGAAGTCGTCCACGCTCGGCCAACGGAAATGCTCCGTTCTCACGAGCTGCTCTTCATTTTGCCGAGATGGCCCAGGGCGTGTTCCTTCACATTCTTCATCTCAGACTCCGGCTGCCCGTCCGGCAGTTGGCCAGTTGAAGCCGCTCCAGAAACATGGTATTTCAGACCCTGCATGACCCCATCCATATGGCCCCCGCCCTTGTGCGACCCGGCACCGTGTATGAACGATCTTTCAGTGATGTTCGTGCCAGTTGTACCATGACTGTGGCTTGGCGAGTGGGGCTGTGAGGCACTTGCTCCCGACCCGCTTCCACTCCCGCCAACTTCCGCGCTAACCCTGGCGCTGACTGGTCCTTGAACGACGTCTTCGCCATTCGGACCGTGGGCTCGAATACATGCTACGTTGTTCTCGTCGCTCTCTTTCCCACCCGGCGCAGTGACTATGGTGGGATTTTGTCCGTTCTCGCTGCGGATGCTATTTGCTTTGCTGAGATTTGCCTCGGACGTTTCTGGACTGGCCGTGCGCAGCCCCAAGTCTTTTCCTTCGCTGGGCTCGACACCTTTTGCTCCCTTCCAATCTGCGGGTCCGGACTGTTGCACTTCTTCGCCTTCTCGCGGTTCGGTGATGATTACGCCAGGGCGCCCCTCATCAGCGGACAGAGCCCGCCACACCACTGCGATCCGCTCGAAGGCCTGGGTCCCCTTTCGTGATGAGCCCTTTATACCATCCATGGCGTCCCACTCTATTTGGAACATGCCCGACTCGTCAGCATTGCCGTTCTGCTCAGGCCCGTTGCCCTCAAAGTATGCGTTGAACCAGACGTGGGCGACAGCAGTGACCATGGTGAGGTCGAAGGCGGCATTGTTGCGGCGCTCGACATCAATGTTGATGTCATTGGTCGGAAGGACCACGCGCTTGGTTGGGCGGAAGACGACGTCGCCGGTGCCAAACGGGAGGCTCTCGCTGGAGGCCCTTCTCGAGACAGCCGCACCGTCGAGGCTGCGTGGTTTGTCCTGCTTGTCCTGCTTGTCTATCGAGGCCGTGCTGCCGTTCTTGGAGGCCTGCGCGCTCTTGGCATCCTTCTTGCCTGCGGCGCTGCCCCAGCCGTTCTTGTACATGACCTCTTGCACGGCCTGCGCCATGCCTGTCGTCTTGACCTCGCCCCTGACCACCTCCCTCTCGTCTCGCGTGAAGGTGTGGAAGTTCTTGATGAGCTTGCCGTCCTCGACAAAGCCCTCGACCTGTATCTTGACGCCGTCTCGCAACCCCCAGCAGTGCACCTCGAGCACCTCGACCTGCCGCTCGACGTACAGCTTGCCATGCTTCGCCCAGCGGTCGACGTAGCCAATCCACCGCAGCTGACTGGGGATGCTGACCCCCTTACCCATGTTCGGCCGCATGCGCCGCTCGGTGAAGCGCTGCAGGGCCTTGTGCACCGGCCAGCCCTCCTCGCTGATGAGATAGCTGCAGCTGGCGGTGCCCGAGCGGCCCTTTCCGGCCTTGCAGTGCACGACGACGACGCGCCCCTTCTTGGCGCGCAGCCAGTTGCGCATGCTAGCCATGATGTTGGGGATCAGCGCGAAGGGCGGCGGGTGGTGGTCGGGGAACGGATAGTGGTACACGCGGCCGTAGACGTCTGAGTCGGGGTATCCCGTCCCCTCGGCGCGGAACTCCCAGATGGCCCAGTCGGCGCCATGTTTGGAGTCGAGGAACTTGACGAGGGCGTCGAGCGGGTTGCGGTATGCGCGCTGCGGGTACGTGCCGCTGGGGCCGGACGTGGCGATGACTGCGACACGTGATCAGCGTGCGACAACGGAAGAGGGCAGTCTTTGCGGCGGCGATTACTGTTGTCGGTGACATAGCAGAGGTCGAGGCCGGCTTCAGCGTGTCTGGCGCGAGGCCCGGCTACGATCTGGCGCAGGAGAGACGCCTGCCGCGGTTAGCATGGGGTGGGCATGGCCATGGCTCGTGCCGGCATGCGCACCATTATCACGGTCGCAGTGTCGAGATGGCGAGGGTTATATGTGATCTTCCGCGCATGGCGATGGCGATGGCGTTGGCGATGGCGATGGCGACGGTGATGATGTGTGTCGAATGTCGAATGTCCAAGTGTGGCCGTGCGAGGAGACGCGACGTCACCGGCATCCCTGTTACGCTCGCGCTAACTTAAGGCGCACGAACAAGCTTTCCTAGCGCTGGCCCTTGCAGCTCCACCAGTCTGCCAGTCTGCCAGTCTCCCACCCAGATCCGGCCGCAGTCAAGATGCACGCGGCGTCGTGGATGCGGTCCAAGGCGCACCGCTGATGACGCTCTGTGGCCAATCCAACCATCCAAGTAAGTCGGGAGTCACTGCCAGCAAAGTCCGCGTGGCAAAGAGCAGATATCGAGGCCATTTGACAACCCACCAGACGGGTCCCGCTTGTGCCAGCAGGGCCGCGAAGTGGACAGTGACTATACAAGCTACAGGATTATGGGTCGCAAGCAGCTCAAGGAAGCGGTTCGTAATTCTGGCTGCCCACATGAAGAGGAAAGGATACTCGTCGCGATCCGACGAAACATGTCGAACACGTCTGGAAATATCGTGAAGCTCTTGTATGGCTTCGATGCAGGCCGTCTTATCCAGCGTATCCAGCACCAGCTCAGTCAAGTCCATGAGACGAAGAATTTCCGGTCGTTTATCATCTTTGGCAAGTTCGTCAAGAGTTTGCAGCGTGGCTTCTGAAGACATCTCCGTCATTTGGGCGAGTATAGGGTCATCTTTCAACTTGTCCCAGTGCGACCCAATGACAACTTTGATGCCATTCAGCAGCATGAAGCAGTGATGAAGAGAGCGTATCGGATCCTCTGGCATCTCCTGCACAGATCCAAAATTGTACGTGAGCAGCACTGACGAGAGGACAAACATGGGAATCGCTGTTTCATCGCTAGGAACCTCGAGATGTCTTCTCATAGTATTCAGAGCTTGACTGATGTGGATGTCGGCCTGTTGCAAGAGGTCCTGACGGTCTCCGGGCAACAAAAACGACGCTTTATGCACAGCCGAGAGAGCCAAAATACCGTGAAGAAGAAACGTGTGCTCGAATCCAAGCTCAATTATTCTCGTCTGCCACATGTCGCTCTTCCTTGAAAGGTTCGGATGCAGAGCAATATATCCTCTGGCAGTCCAATGGTGTAGCAAGCGCATATCCGAGAGGGAGAGCTCGAAGACGTCCACGTGCTCAACTTTATCGGGGCTTCCCAATGGACGGACATCCTGGACTGGAGAAACATGCCCGCCCGGGCTTGGGTTGGGTGAGGTCGAGTAGCCATTCGTTGTGGCGGGCCACGTGCAGGATATATCTAGACGAATGCAATTGGCGCAACGTGGTTTTTCCTCGCTGCACTGCGGTCCTCATATCAGCCTATCTGTCTCCTCGAAGAAGGTACATTGCGAATTCAAGTTGCATGGGACCGCAAAGGTATGCCAGCCATCGCGTGAGCACGGCCATGGGCTGCAAACTCTCATATCAAATACAAATTAACGCCAATTTCATATATCGACCTTGATCACTGCCATCCTAGTCTTCGAATAGCGAATTCGAAGGGACAGCGCCAGCACCTATCCAGTTGGTCCACACGGGCGCAAGGAAAGAGAGGTCTGCGTACCTTGGTATGGCGCTGCTTGCATGGGAAGCAACCCTTTCGTGACTTGGTATGCGTTTTGCGCTTTGCGACCCGCTGTTCGGGCATTTCTGAACAATCGTATGCAGCGTGTTTACTTTGGATTCTCAGTCGGAGATGTGCAAAGTTCGATGAAGGCGCAGCAATTACGTAATATGAGCTAAGCCACAAACATGCCGATGTTACCAACTAACTAAGTTTGCACCTACCTTTGCGTCCCGCACCGTCCATGAGAGCACAGGTCCCCTTGGGAAAAACACTTGTTCGAGCATGTTCGAGCATAACCTATCGAAGCTTCGTTCCTGCTACAGACAGAGGCCAATTCGCACTGGCGCCATGATCGTGATACCTGTTGGATAGTGCAATATGTTCACTCTAGAGCAGGGAGCACAGCGACTCTTTCCGTGTCCTCAGATCTGATCCTGTGTCTCTTCACGCATCCTTCTGCTCTTTCCTTGTGTGGTTGCATCCTCGAGTTTAATCACTCCTAGGACCTGGATGCTGCAGCCGTCCACATCTCGGCCCCACTCGCGGTCTCTCAATCCCATCGTCTCAGGTCCGCCTGCGCATCCGCGTTGCGCCAACCCAGATTCTCCTTGCTCATTTGCTCCAATGCGCTCGGTTTCTTAGCGGTACTTGTAGGCTGAGCTGCCACTTCTGCTGCTGGCGTGGGCTTCTTCTGCCGAGATGCAAGACGCTTATCAAGCGCAGCTTGTTGTTTTGCGCGCATCTCCTTGATGTCAGCTAAATTTACCTGAGCGATTCTACTTTCTCTCACCTCTGCTCGAGCTTGTGCCTGCTCATCTGCGCTGGACTCTGGTTCCGGTGTTGCGGCACGCTGCTGCTGAGATGAGCCTTGACCCATGCTGACTTCCAAGGTTGACTCGTGTGCTGCAGAAAGAAGCTGGTGGATATGTTCAATCACTGTTTATAATGTTCGATATTCACGGCCTTCGGTCTTGATGGTTAGATATACCTATTAGGCGCCCACAGTCCATGCGCCAGGCAACGACGGACGCTAACGACCACGGCCACGTGATATGCGTCTCAATCGATTACCGTATTGTCCCACCAATTTACAAGACTTGAGCAGGGGTATGTTTGCCGAATCCTTGATCCGATGGCACCTGATTGGCAAAGGCTGCTGTCACATGACTGTCGGAAGCGCGCCTATTCCTGCTCTACGATTTTCTAACCGTGGCTCAGACAACCGAAGCACTTGTATGTTGTGAAGCGAGTGAAGACTAGCCATTATGAGCTTGTCAATTCTTGAATACAACAACCTCAGGCCGAATTAACGCAGTCCAATGGAAGGTAGACTCTGCTGAATATAGTGCTTTTCATATGCGGACATGTACACAGATACTGGCAAGCATACTATGTTCAAGTTATGCTAGGTAGGGCCTATAGCGCCTAGCGCTTTTGCTAAGGTGAAGGTATGACACATGTGCTTGAATGTCCGTCAGAAGTGACAACATGCTGCGAACGTTATGATGACCGATTCTAGACTTAGTAAGATTTAAATTTGCTTCAACACGCACTTGCCATCGTGTAGACTCCTACCGTGAGTCTGACATGCATTACTGTGTAGGCCTTCACGGTATGCAGCATACCACTATATATACCTCATGGCCACTCCGGGCTTCTTTAGTAACCGAATGAAATCCGCCAAATCCGAAAGATGCGAACTTACGGAACATACTCATCATCGTTAACCTCGCCTTCTTTCTCAGCTACTATCTCCAACGTCAGCGATCCGGTGAACGGTTGGACTCGCGCATAATGTCTGGGGTCGATCTGCCTTCCGAGAACATCGTCTCCCGCTCCTCCAGACTGTGACCCATGGTCTCCGGGTAGGCTAAAAAGACAGCAGGCACAATGATTGCTGAGATGATGAGGAAGAGGAGATACTTAGTAACGCCAGCCGATAGTGTTGATGGTGACCTGAAGATAGCATCAATACCCATGTATAGAGAAGCAAAGCACTATGGAGAACTTAGCGGAGTCACCATATTGACAACAAAAAGTCCAGAGCCAATGGTTGGCTGGATTTGTTTCAGTCATGACCAAGCCTTGTCTGAACGTCGATAGTTGGACTAACGTGTACTGATCCCCACCATCGGTACTCTCAACCTGGTTGGGGCAACATCTTCGCAGTACAGGAAATTGACGTCCAGGAAACCGATCGTGATGAAGAAATTGAATAAGAAAACGAAGAACGCCGAGGCGATCTGGGCCAAGCGGTTGCGTTTTAGGAAGCTAGACGCCAAAGTCAAAGCCAATGTACAAGCAGCCATTCCTACGCCGCCAAACATGAAGAGCTTATGGCGACCCAATCGATCGACCGTAAAGAATGCAACGCCATTCATACCAAGACCTTGTTGGAAGATGATCTGTGTTGTATGGTCACCCTGAGCAGAAACGCTTGAGATCTGCAATTAGGAACCCATAGTGGAATATGTGGAGACAAGGTTGCTACCACACACGTGCTGCAGAAATTACGGGAAGATGCAAAGAGAGAGCGATAAAAGAGTCTGTCCTTGCCCATGGTGATGTATCGCTGATCTTAGCGGCGCTACGACCCTTCTCTTCATGGGCTACTTCGATGCCACCGATCTCAGCGCCGATTTCTATATCGTGAGAGGTCTAGTCCCTTAAATGCTGATAGGCTAGCTCACGCTTCCTCGACCTTGCTCTTATCTACACGCCAGCTTGAACTTTCGGGACTATAACACACTGCAGCTATGGGGATCACGGAGATCAGAATGGGAATGGCCAGAGGTATGCGCCATTGCAACGGCGCACTGTCAACTTGAGCAAACTCGATCCAAGCCCCCGAGCAATTAGCCCAGACTGATAGAGAATCCATCGTACACAGCATGTTTCCCACGGTTGGCAGCGGACGAGCGTTCCGGCTGCCACATTGGAACTGTCGCGCTCAATGCACCCATACCCCAGCCAAGATGAATCTGCCGAAGACGAACTGCCCGGAGTGGAAGGCTGGTGTAATGTAAAACTTCTCCGACGAACGTCAATATCGCAGCACCGAAGACGATCTTTTGCCTTCCGAGCAAGCCTCCAACCCAAGAGCAGGAGAGTGCACCGAAAAGCGCACCGATTGTGAACATGGATAGCTACCACAGCGCCCCGGATGGTGGACTTGTGGCTCTTCTCGGCTCCTGCAGTATCAAGAGTGTCGCTCTCTGGGAAATGTTCATTCCAATCGGGGGGCGGGAGAAGACCTCCGACACCAGACTGGTTGTAGCCAACAAGGACGAATGCTGATAGAAGGACAAGCTGCATCTGAGCCGTCTGTAGGAGCCTTGCCCATGAAGCTCATCTTCTAAACTGTCGATAAGAACCGAAACCAGATGTGACGACTTCGTACCATTGATAGAGAATCTTCTGGGTTTGCGACAGTGATACAGAGGAGGAAGGAGGCTGCAGACAAATCTCGTATCACCTCGGGATGTACTTGGCCGGAAAACTGATCGATTGTGCAAGTGACAGAATCAAAAGTCTGCTGAGAAGAGCACGGTACCCCCAAATGGTAATACGGGCGCCTCAACGGAGCTAGTCCTGGAGCGTTATCTCGACGTCTATACCTTGGGGTCAATGGAGAGGGAGCACCAAGTGATCCGAACACCATTAGAAATGCCCACCTTTGGACACAGCTTGTGTTCTCCCACAACATAAGTCAACTCTGGTACCAGAAGACGAAGGACGGATTTATACGGGCTTTCTTGAGGGCCAAATTATGCCCCGCTAGATAGCCATAAACATGAACCGCAGTGAATGGTCAATGACTTAGACCTTGACCACGTTGTGTATGAATATTTCAAGTGGCAGCAGCGCTGTGTGGTGCCCCGACGAACCCATGTTGTGCACTAAATAATGCGTGGAGGTATCTTTTGACTACCTCACAATCGAGTTGAGTGTTGTGGAGGAATCAGCCTCCGGGACTTCGGTTGAGGCGTGCGGCTCTGCGGTATGGGCAAAAGTTAAGCTTTTGCATTTTTAGCTTGACGAGCTTGGCCATTAGTCTCCTACCATTCGTTATCCGTCGCAATTCAGCACTCCACAACAAGCCCGTGCGACGACCCTGCAATCGTGTCCGGCGGAATGTAGGATGGATCTGACTATCTGGCCGGCGAAGACGCTTCGAGTGGGTGTCAATGAGCACGCAATTAGTACCTGTGTACAGTATGGGTATGCATGGTGAGACGTCTTATTCGGCTTCACATTGTGGATCGCTTAAACCCCGTGAGCAGCCTCGGCTCATCGTGGATAGTAGCAGCAGCTCCATCCGGCATCAGTGTTTTGCCAGCAGACTCTAGCTCAGTCTGTAGAGCAGGTACCGCGGCTTCTGTGGAATCGCGAGGAACTATGCCTTCAACGAAACGCTCCTTGACCGCTCTTTCCACTGCTATGCGAGGCTCCTCCTGCCACTGCTTGTACTCTTTGAGCATAGCAACCGCTCTGTCATCGCCCACTTTTGCACATCGAATGATCAGCTCCTCCCACGTGCCCTTACGTGGCCTCATCATCTCTGCGGCCCCAGGATTTGCTCTGAGCGACCTCATTTCTTCGTAGTACAGCAGAGCATCTTCCAAATCATCGACCTGTAAGCATACGAGTATGAGTCGGTCATAGGTCAGGCGGTCGGGCTTGAGACCAAGCTGGATCATTTCATTGGCGAAGAACATGGCAAGCTCTTTGCGATTGTTCATGTGGCAGCCCTTGAATAGCACATTGAATGTCTGCGTATCAGGGCCTGACCTGGATACAGTGTGTAGGGCTTTGTAGATCTCGATGGCTTCTTCGAGGCGGTTTAGGGCTATACTTGCCTGCATGCATGCATTGACAGCGGCCGTGGGCACCTTGCGGCCGGAGGCTTCGAGATCCTGTAGCATATTGAATGCGGCCATGGGTCGGCTCGTTTCAGCTGGCTTTTCACTGCGCAAGTACCAGTATAGAGGCTGACAAGTCCCGGTGCTGACCCTCAGGTTTGCATCAGCCATGATAAGTAGGACGGACAATGCAGCGGAGAGGTCGTTGGCGGTGAGATGGGTGGTGAGCAGGAGCTCGTAATGGTGCGTGGTGAAGACCGCCTCGCGCTCCGTGAGCACGCGAAAGACGTCGGTAGCCAAGTGCACGTCACCGAAGCGCGCGGCGAGAGCGAGCACGGCATGGCAGGCGCCAGTGCCCGGCTTCAAGTAGCCAGGCTCGACCTGCGTGCTCCATACCCGAGAGACGGCATCGTGCTGCAGGACGGTCAGTAGGAGGGCTGCCATGTATGTTTTGCAGCACTCACGAGCTGTCGTCGCGCGGCCGCGTCTAGCAGTGCGCCCCATAACGCGCTACTGAGCTTCACAGAGCCTGCACCGCTGCTGGCTCGGCGCTGGACGCCGGCTTTGAGACTGAGCACATAGAAGGCCTCTTCGACCTCGCCAAACTCCAGCAGCGCCCACAAGGCCTGGTCAAACAGCCAGTTCTCGATGCGCGTCTGGGTGCGCACCATGTCCTCGAGCGTCTCGAGGGCCTGCTCGAAGTGGCGCTCGCGCAGCATGCCCGCCACCACAAAATTGTGCGCGCGGTCCGACAGCGTGAACCAGCGCGCCTTCATGTAGGCGAGCATCTCGGGGCGCAGCAGATAGTCGGGGTGGACGGCCAGCACCTCGAGCACGCACTCGCAGGCCCGCGCATCCAGCTCGACCTTGGGGTGGCCGTGGCCATGGCCATGGAGGCTGCTCCCCGCGTCGGCCCAGAAGCCCATCTCGTCGAGCACCTTGCGCACCTTGCCCGCCGTGCCGTTGGTCGAGCTCACAAAGCTGTGCAGGATGGCCGTGTACATTTCCTTGTTTGGCGCCTCGCCCCTGTCCTTGACCAACACCCTGCAGATGCTGAAGACCTCATCGAAATGGCCCTTGGCGCCCTCGTCGCGCAGGTGCTCATAGAGAATGTGTGCCGGGAGCTGGGCCAGCGGCGGCTTGTCGCCGGGACTGCCGAAGGAGCGTGGTACTTTGCGCGCCCTGAAGGAAGGCGCGTTCGGCTGGGCGACGAAGGTGTCGTTCTGCACGGAAGGCGCAGTCGAGTAACTGTGGCATGGAGGCAAACGAACCGTCCGAGTTCTGCTCAGCGTCCGCCGTGCCGCAGGTGCAGAGCCCGGCCTAGCAAGAGTCGATGCTGACACATTGCGAGGGAAGCCAGGGCACAAGCAACGCCAGAGCGCGTCGTTGACAAATGGCCGTGGTGGCATTGGCGCTTGGTGTGGGAGCTCAAACTCGCGAGATGCGATGCGAGGCTTGAGCCTTTCGACACGCCAATGCGCCCGGACTTCGGCGTTAACACCGCTGCATGTGCACGTCATCCAGGCACGTGCCAGGGCACCGTGTTGGAGCATCAAATGATATTGTTATGGTGGCAGAAATTGCCTGTTCGTGCTAAGTGGCCCATTCGAGCTACACACCACCCTTCATCACAAGGCCCACTTCGACCTCGCAGAATTAATTACATGGAAAACATATTGAGCCAGTCGGACATCGGCCATGTATGCCCCGGCTGACCACATCTAATACGATGAACCGTCACATTTGGCCAAGCAGTATCACCTCCGGTGTAATTGCGTGGAAAGATATTCGAGAATCTGTCGCGCGTCAGCTGGAGCACACACATTCGGGTAGCAGGCCGCCGTGTACCTTTGGTGAAATTATATCCTGGTTCACGAGGTTCTTCGCCAGAATCTTCACAACCTCCATCTGTTCCTCGGCTGTGAGACCCTGGACGGCCAGCTCGATCACCCCGCCTACAGTGGTGTGGTGTATAGCGATAAAGCTCGAATAGTAGAAGAATGCAATTGATCCCATGATGAACTGGCAGTCCATGCGGTCTGTCATGCCTCCATGGCCAGGAATAGAGTCGCCAAAGTCCTTAATCTTGAATGTGCGCTTGAGACCGGAGGCGAAGAAGCCGCCGAAAGGTGCCACCAGAGAGGCAAAGGTCGCGAGGATGAAGACGTGGAACTGCACCGGCATTATGTTCAAGGTGCGTGGAATGGGCAGGCCGGCAGGGACAAACGGCAACGCATAGTCTTGAGCAACGAAGACGGGGTTGGGCTTGCATTCGAGGCTAGTGTAGATGTTTGCGCCAAGATCCTGAGCACATTAGCTGGTGTGCCTGCTATGCATGGGCAGACGTACATTGACGGGGCAGATGAAGTACTTGTACTGGGCCAAGAAGTGTGTCAGGCCAATGCCCCAGAGAATGGTGAAGAACCACGCGCCGAGGAAACCCTCCCATGTTTTCTTGGGCGAGATCTGGATGAGCGGCGTCCGCCCGAACGTGATGCCGCACAAGTACGCGAAGATGTCGTTGGTTATGACCATCGAGACTGGCAGGATGAACCAGATGAATCCCTCAAAGATGTTGTTGATGACGAAGTGCGCCTGTCCGACAATCAGGAACAGGGCCATGTGGGTCCACGCGAACTGGGTAAATTGGAACTTGTAGTGGCCCTTTTGGAGGGAAAACACGAAGAAGATGAAGCCTATTGCCATCAGCAGTGCCACGGCAAGTGCCCAGCACGGGTAACCCACCGATGATGTACAGCATGAAGGAGATGAACCTGTGGTGGGTAGCGAGCGGGAGCAGGATGCGGTCGACGAGCAGAATGTGCTTGAAGTAGTAGATGACACTCTCGCCGTAGAGAAAGTACATGGCCGTGCCCAAGAAGTACCAGTTCAGCGACTTGGTGAAGCGCAGGCTGCGGGCTTTGCTGGGCACGTTTGCAATGGCAATGACCTCCTTGAATGATATGACCTGCACCGCCGTGACGATGATGATGATGTAGATGTGACCGGCGCCGAGGACCCAGAAGAAGCCGGCAATCATGGCGAGCGTCCATACTGTGCGCGTGATGAAGTTGGCACGCTTCTTCTCGTACTCGGACAGCTGCGGCGGCTCTGGTGCCTGCGGCCGTCAGCGGCGGCGGGAGCTGGGAAGGGGGTTAGACATACGGAAGGCGCGAGGGAGCCGTTCTTGGTGGGACTGCCGGGCTCTGAGCCATTCTCGCTGATTTCTGACATGCTCTGCGACGGCCGCCGAGCTCGTCCGCTGCTTCCGCTTCGGTGCTGGAACTTGACGTCTTTGCGGGGGCGCGTCATGCTGGCGGAGGCGGCGGTGCGGAGCGTGGGCAAGGGCGGATGGGCGACGAGACGATGGGCCCGCGGGAGGGGAGGAGGGGGGGAGGGTGGTGCGAAGAAGGGGGGGCGGGTGGATTTCGAGATGGGCGTGGAGCTCGGTGGAGAGGTGAAAACGGCGGACCAGCAAACGCAGTCAACGTCACAGCGTGGCCCAAACCGGTCTAGGAGGCGAGCGGGCCGTGCATGTGAATCTCGCGTCGCGTCCCACATGAACATCCCAACACGCACCTTCGCATCCGAGACTGGGCGAGGCTCACGCAATGGAGCAGCAGCAATGGACCACGACGATGACGACTTCGACTTCTCCGACCCCGACCTCGACGACCTGCCGGCCCACGCCTTGCAGCACCTCGAGGCCAACGCCATCCGCGCGACGCAGCACCCCGCGCACGCCGCCCAGGAGTCCGACTATGGGCTCGACGACGGCGACGAGGTGGTGAACCTCGACGACGATGCGGCCGCCGCCGGCGCAGGAGCCCCGCAGCACACGCCGCCCCGGCAGCCCTACGAGTACCCCCACGACTACACCCGCCATGGCGGCGACGAGCCCGGCGACGACGACATGGACGTCGACGAGCAGCCGCGCCGGTCGCAGGCAGGCCCCACGCAGCTGCTCTCGCGCATCAAGAAGGTGGGCGGCGGAGACGCTTCATGAGGGCGCTGCTGATGTTCGCAGCTAGAGCAGGAGAAGGCGCGCGAGAAGAAGGCGGCAGACGACCTCAAAGGCAAGCTGCAGACCAAGGCGGGCGAGGCCGACACGCTCAGACGCCGCCACGAGGCCGACAGCCGCAAGTATGAGCGCCAGCTTGCGGACCAGCACCAGCTGCACGGCTCCGAGCTCGCCAGGATGCGCGCCGAGCTGGAGCGGCTACGGCGCGAGAAGGAGCAGGCTACAACGGACAGCATGTTCAACCAGCACGATGCGCGCGAGGCCGGCATGGCCCAGCGCTCGCGGAGAGCCATGCCATCGCGGCCCAAGCCGACCGTCACGGCCGACACGAGCCCGGCAGGAACACCACGGCGCGCGCAAAAGACGCGGGGCCCGCTCGGCGACGGCTTCGACGACGACCATGTCCTCATGGCGTCTCCTTCCAAGGCACGTGACAGACACAAGACGGTGACGCCGAGGCAGCCCGGCAAGCGGAAGAGGCAGCTCGCAGATCAGAGCCCCATCCCTCTTCCCGCGCTGCAGTTGAGCGAGCCACGCAGTCGGTCCAAGGACAAGGTGCCAGAACATGGCCAGGGAGCGAACATCGATGTCGCCCTTCTGCGCTTCTTCCGCGAGCACGACCAGCGCTTTGCCCTGCTGCACCGGCTGCTCTCCCAGCCCTCGTCCAACGGCCAAGACCGCATATTAGAGGCCTTGACCCTACACGCCTTTCCCGCGCAGCCCTCGAAGAAACTGTCCTCCATCGTGTATGATGCACTTGCTACTATTGCCGCGTCGGACGTCCACGAGCTCGCATTGCGACTCTGCAGCATCTTTCTCGACCTGTGGAAGCGATGCCTCGACGAGAAATACTACGCACCGCTGTGCCTCGTGCTCGATGCTATGCACTTTATTCTCTCCTGTGAGCCCGCTGAAATCGCCGTGCAGATTGCCCCGCGGACTGTTCCTCTCATTGTCACTACCGTTGATCTAGTGTCCTCCCCCATCATCAATGCCGCGAAACTGGGTGGCAAGGCCGTTGTCAGCTTATACTCTGCCGCCCAGCGCGACATCGCAGCCAAGATTGACGTGCTGGACTGTCTCGAGTTGCTCAACCTGCTCGCCACTAGTTGCGTGTCTATGTGTCCACAAGCTGTGCTCGACTTCTGGCAAGGCATACCGTCCGGGTTCACACTGATGCTCCTCAACAAGGAATACCCGCAGTCTCAAATCGCGCTCGTACTACGTATACTCAGTACCTCAGCCCTCCCAACTTCGCTTGGACCCATTGCAGCGCACGACGAAAGTCAGGCCAACATCGAGGACGCGCTCATCAGCCGGCTCACAAACATCTTCACAGAGACACCCAGGCCTATTCCCGATCCCTCGGAGTTGGCCTCGCGAACTGTACCAGCAACGGAAGCAGGGGTGTGGGAGCTTCGCCTTCTGGTTCTCATGGTACTGACACAATTCTCTATTCAGGTGCATGGCTGCAATCGACTGGCGCAGAATCGCCTATGTATTGGTCGATTGATCAAGCACCTTGACTACAGTCTCAACGCACTGTATAGACAGCCGCTCTCACCAAGCCAGGATCAAAAAATTGAGTCTATCAACAAGACAATGAAGCTAATCCATCACATCGCCACAAGTAACCCGGACTTTGACATCAAAAGCAAGCTGGTCAATACCCTAGGGGGACAGCACGCATATTTGGTTGCGCTGACTCGTCTGGCATTTAGCGAGGGCTTACTGCTTGAAGCTGGTATCGAGGACGCCGTGGTTGACATGGCCCATTCTATTCTGGACGAAGGCTTAAGCATCGAGGAGGGCGAAGCTTTTGGAATGGTCTTCAGCAGTGGGAGCAGCATTTGAACAGCCCCAGACCTCGCTTTGATACACTGATCGGTCTTTGGGCTCGTCATGCAACTGGCAGACAGCACTTGAGCTGTTGCCCCATAGGCGATCTATGTCTTACCAACGGCATATCCAAGAATCCCAGCGGGTCTGAGGGCAAAGATTGGTACTGGCGTATAGCGTGTACAGAAAAATCGTGGAACGAGCCGGCATACCCATGGCACTGTCGAGGAACCGGGACGTACACAAGGCTCATTTCGAAATGATCTAGTGCGAGCTGACGCACGCAAGGCCCACCAGCCGACCCGCAACACCGACTCATCTATAATTGCTTGAGAAAAGAAAACCTTGGTGCTGTGCGCGATCAATGATTTGACGTTTCCGGCAGAGGACTTTGTCGTCTATGTCACAGCTACTGGTCCGTCAAGGTTAGCCTGCAGCCAAGCTCTGCTTCTACGAAGACATCAACTC
>TARA_R110002003_G_scaffold1193_4_pt1 | contig 16607 bp, 22 predicted proteins | sample TARA_R110002003 | Tara Oceans TARA_R110002003 (sample SAMEA4396441) | marine metagenome | biome: Westerlies Biome; feature: [SRF] surface water layer (ENVO:00010504); material: water (ENVO:00002006), including particulate matter (ENVO:01000060) such as... | depth 5 m
CTGATGGAACCGTGCTGTCGGACAAGGCTCATGGTGATGGCGACCCTGATGGTTCAATATCACGCCATTCCGCGTGCGGAATAGCACCACATGACACAAGAAGCACGCCTTGAGCGCAAGTTGTTCGAAGCCAATGAGCCACCATAGTAGTAAGATGATAGTTGATTGGGTATCTAGTCACAAACGCCAATGCCTGAAGTGTGCGCAAGCGGTTTTCGCCCCTAGTCATCGGGCAGAGAGGGCATGGTGCAAAAGCGCCCATGTATACAACGACCTATCCGTGCGCCGTTTTGCCATGGGGACGCCGCCCGAGTAGTGCCAGAGCGCCTTGCTAAAGTAACGTTGGTGTGTACCACGGAAAAGTAACAAAAATCAACGCTGCGCTGGATGTGTAGGAAATGCCTCCGAAGGTCTCGGGAGGTTGTGCATCCGAATACGTTCAACATGCCGAATTGCATCATACAAAACAATGCACCCTCACAGTGCCATCTTCACTTCCACTGACTACTCTCTCATCGCTCAGGCCCACACACGTGACTGGTCCGGTGTGTCCTGTCAACGTGCGCTCGTGCTGGCCAGTCCGAGGATCCCAGATCTTGATCGTCTTGTCTTCGGCGCCGCTCACCAGTCGCAACGAGTCGGCAGCTAACGACCAGATGCCTTCGACGTGGCCAAAGAACCGATGCACACATCGGCCCGAGGGCACGTGCCAGAGGCGAATGGTACCGTCGAGCGAGCCTGTAAGCATGTACGACGGTGGATTCGGGCGATTCGGATCGTCTGGGAAGAATGACGTATCTTGGTAGCATGACGTTGTCGAAGATTGAGGAAATGACATGTTGCCATTGTCGGAGGCGAGGGAAGCACTGTCGGAAAAGTCGTTGTTTGCATTGGCCACGAAGTCGTCTTCGTCGATCTCAAACTCGTGAGGAAGCGGCAGGACTTGCTGTACTTGACCCACATGCCCCTCGTAGGTCTTGAGGCATTGGTGGGTATCGAGATCCCATAACTTGACCGTCATGTCGTCGGATGCTGAAAGCAGGGTGCGCGATGAGGGGTCGAGCTTCACGGAATTGACCCAGTCGGTGTGTCCCTGCAGGCGGATGCGGTTGAAGTTCTTGAAGTCGTGTACCATGATGGTGTTGTCCGACGAGCCCGACGCAAGCAGTTTGTCGGCCATGTGCAGACCAATGACGCCGTTGTTGTGGACATGGAGCGTCTTGATCAGCTGGCCTGTCCGCCAGTTCCATACCTTGATGGAGTTGTCCAGACTGCCGGTAATCAGCTTCGAGTCGTCAAACTGCAGACATCGTATGCCGCCTGTGTGACCAGTGAGCGTGCGGATCACCTCGCCGGTCTTGATGTCCCAAACTTTGACTGTGGCGTCGTAGGATCCTGTCACGAGAATCTGGTCGTCGAACTGGAGACACATGACGCCATTGGTGTGGCCTTTGAAGATGCGTGTCGAGTAGCGGCCATACTTCCAGTTGGTGCCGACCTTGAAGCGGTCCTTGTAGACGTCCTTCCACGGTCGCTTCTTGGGCTGATCGAAGTACGTCGCTAGTTGATCGGGAGTCGATTCTACGATTGTGCATGAGCGCTTGCTAGCAGACTCGGGGCTCGCTTCATCGACGTCGTCTGGAGCAGACCGTTTCGTGCCCGTTGTCGAGTCGGACGTGTCAGATGTGCGATGGACGAGGGTGGTGGTTGGTGCTTCCGTTTCGGGCGTGGGTGTGATGTCCGGCGACCACTCGTTGAGACCTCGGCCTGAAGCCCGCAGCTGTATGCGCCTTTTCTCGTGCCGCAAGCGGCGCTGATCCAGCAACGGCAGCCCCCAGCCGCACTTGGTGCACTTCCTGTCGATGTGCTGTTCACACATCTTGTGCCACACCACGTCGTCGTCGGCGAGTGATCTCCACCGCCGGCTCACACGAGCAGCGTTGCATAGTGAGGTCGTGTCGAGGTAGCAGAGAATCTTGAAGCCGAGCTCGGTGGGCAGGGCGCTGAGAAAGTCGATCTTGATGAGGTTACGGACGGACGAGGAGATGAAGGAGAGCTGGGGGAAGCAGCATTGGGCGAGGATGCCCTGCAGCATGAGGTTGCGATGCCGCGAGGGGGCGGCGGAGAAGAGCGACCAGACGTTGGAGATGCTCTGCTTGTCGGCCTGTGATTCTTTGGAGAGTTCCTGCAGCGGTCAGTGACGAAGTGAAGCGGCTGAGGAGATGCTTACAGCCTGCAGCTCGTCCATGGTGGGTCCGTCCGCCTCCCTCCTGCACAGCATATCTGGGCGATGGCGGTAGCAGAACTTGGTGTTGGCAGGCGACTGCGGCACATCACGACCGTCTCGGTCACCCCCAAGAGGATTGTACTGGGGCGGGATGTGTCGTGCGAGATACGGCGTGATCAGCTCTCCCATCTTCTTGGACTTGCGCTCGTCGTCCTCTACGCTGTCTCCGTGTGAGTGTCGAGTGCGCTCAGAAAGACCCTCATGGTCGTGGCCATGCATCAGGGCGGTGTGCGGGTCGATTGAAGTACTCGCAGTGTCGCTGGGGAGCACAGGTGGCATGGCCTGTGTGCGGTACGAGGGCCGTCTCCGTCGCGCAGTATTGGAGGGCGGTTGTGTGTAATCGCGGTCGGTTGCGACATCGATGGTGTGCGTATGAGTCGCCATAATTGACGCAAGGTACCTGGCGGAGGCCCGAGGCGAGCTGTGCGGACCAAGGATATCTAGGGAGGTGCTGGCCCGTCAGACACGCTCATGTCCAAGGTGCGGTGAGACTCGAGCTCTTTGCAATTCTGCGGCGAGAGCACGCGATTCCGGTCCACGGGCTCGGGTGTCACTGCCGGCGGGCGGGCGTAAGCGATGCAACGAGAAGGCGGAGACGACGCAGGAAGATGCTCTGAGATGTAAAATGTTGCACAGAGATATCAGCGATCATGCGACGGCGTTGCTTTTAGGTGCGGGCGTGGATGGCGACGTGGGGTGCAAGATGGGTGCTGAAGCCCGGCTCGTCGCTAAGTCGCCGTCCTCCCGAGCTTTGACGATGGCGCAAGAGCAGCACGCAATCGCTCGCAATCATGCTTGGCCGCAGAATTCTGCGATTCCGTGACTGATAGTTTACATTTCTAACGGCTGTGCGGGCGATAATGGTGATTATGAAGCCTCGGGTCCACTCCCTCACATGACTACTCCTCTTGCCTACTCGAGTGCGTTGCGATACGCTTCTTGCCATCCTGTCACTGATAGGCGGGAGTCTGGTGGGTCCCCGAGACCCTGGTCGGCTGCCGATCCGCCAAGGCCCTCCAGCAGCTCCCAGCTATGACATCGCAGTCGCGACACCTTCACAGTCACCAGCAGAGGTTTTGTATTCTTGCCATCGCAGACTGCTCCATCGACATGATGCTCACTGTAGTGCAAGTGAGGTAAAGGCGTCTTGATGCCAATGTATCGTCTTTGTACCGCACTGTGTCACCCACATTCTCAAGCGACTCCCTCGCCTAGGCTTCAACAATGACATCTCCACCGTCGCCCGCTTCGTCCACAAGCAGCGCTGGCTCTAGAAGGTCGTTTGATCAGAACCGTCCGCACACCCTTGAAGATCTCGTAAACCACTTTGTCGCATCCAAGCGCGCATTGAACACGCAGACGGTGCTATGGCGCGCAACTGATATAGTCAACACAGCTCGCGAGCTGCTCGAGGAAAATGCAGTCCTCGCCGCAAAGAACACTTCCATACGTAACATCGTGGAGCAGCAGGTAGACGCGCTGGAAGCCGTCCGGCGCGGGATTGACGTTGTCGAGGCTGAGATTACTGTCGAGTTCAAGGTACAGTCCTTGACCATTACTCTATGACTATGTTAACGACTGCCAGCAACTGCTGCACGACGTCGACACGTCCTTCACGGGGCTGAACTCTACGCTCGCCGTCCTCCGCGAAACGCCGATTGAACAGGTCTTGCAGCCTGAGAACACGCCGCAGAAGCACCTCTACGACTTCATCGACAGCGCCACCGTATCAAACCTCGAGGGCACGCTGCGCGCCTGCATCGACCGGTACAACGAAGCCCACGCAGTACTCGACGACAGCAGCGATGCCTTCGACACTGCGCTCGACAACCTGCACTCGTCCATCGAGAATGTGCCCATGACGCCGGCGAGTACCTCGAATCCGAGTCCCATACCGAGTCTATACCAGGATCTCGAGGTGCATGCAAAGGAAGCTGCGCAGGCCTTCCAGTCGCTTGTGCAACACTATGATCTCTGTGTCACTGCGTTGCGACACACAGAGGGCGGCTCTGCGGCTGCGACACAAGCTACAGGTGATGCGCCTGTGCACTCAGGCAACGAGTTTGCCGCGCCACCGGAGCCTTTGAGTGAAGAAGAGCGAGTGGAGATGGTTGCAGTTCTAGTCAATGATGCACAAGAGGTCGACGATGTTGTGACGGAAATTCGGGAACGAGGCTCCGAGATGGATTTCCTCCTCAACCAGATTGAGAACCACATCAACCAGCTCCGTAACGAATCATCGGCGCTGTCGAGCATACTGCAGATGATCTCGCAGATTACGGGCGAGGTCAAGTCACACATCGCCACATCACGAACATTCCATGCGTCCTGGCTTGACGATACCCGCCCCACCCTGCTCAACGGCATCGAGGAATGGGAGAACCAGCGCGAGTTTTATGAAAGATTCGACCTCGCATACGCAGAACTGCTCGTCGAGATATCATCCCGACGGCGGAGGCACGAGAAGGCAAAGCGGAAGGCCGAGGAAGCACAGAAGGAGCTTGATAGGCTGCATGCAGAGGACGAGCGCGCTCGCGAACAGTTTGCAATTGCGCAGGGTGACTTCCTGCCGTTAGACATATGGCCTGGTTTGAGGGATCCGCCGCGACGATACGAGGTCAAGGCCGTTGCATCGCATACTGGCGAGGAGGATGAGGCCGCGCACGACGAGGCTGAGCATGAAGGCGGAGGCGTGAAGAGCATACCGCAACTCGGAAGGAACGTAGTAGAACGAGCGTTGACAAGGGTGAAGCGAAGGATGTAGTTGCATTGCTTGACCAGACAACTAGTTGGGCTGTGCCTCATCAAGGATGCGTCTTGATGTCTCTCACATAATCGGCTTGGCTGTAACTCCATGTTGCTTTCGTGATAAATGGTCGTGCCTTCCCTGTATGGTGAACACATAGAGAGATCGGCAGCCTCCTCCGAACGATAGCTCGGCCCATTCTACCAACCTAGCGAACTTCACAGAGACCCCGCCATTGGTCTTCGCGACCAGCTGATGAAAAAGTCCAGAGATGAACCCCAAGACCAAGAGCAAGGGCAAGCCCACTGCGATAGTGCACGACCACTGTCAATAGTTGTAGGACTCCACCAACGACATTCATCACTCCGGTCCGAGAAGGACGCAGGCCACCGCTGTGGAAGTGCTCCTTGTCTCCTGTGGACGCGACGGCCCGCCCAATGAAAAACGCCCCTGCTGCACGCCTCCCCGTACTTCGTTTATCGCTATCGTCAAGGATTAACCTCAAGCGCTTAGCGTCGACACCTAAAAAGACGCACCGCAAGCCCAATTTCCCCAAGCGGCCTTTTCAACAGACGTCACCTCCTCAGCCCCTGGGGGATCTTTTGCGCATCCAGTCCCAACGCTTTGCTTACGCCATCAGCTCGGCGTGAGAGCGCTGAGATGGAATATGCCGACCATCTCCGACGCTGATGAGCATTCTCGCCGGCAAGTGTTCAAGGGGCAGGAAAGGGAAGGGTCAAGTCAAAGAGGCGTCCATTGGCATTGCTAGCCAGGCACATGGTCGTTGGAATGCCGAGCTAAATGCCACCCCCCGATGCAATTCAACATGATTAGCGGGTCCGACGGGCTGGAGGCGTCAGCCCATTGCAGCGCTTTTACCCTAATAGTGCTAACGGGCAGATGCATTTGTATCCACTTGCCCCAGCAGCTTGCGCACCGACATGCGACCGTACAATAAATCTTCGAAGATCGCCATCTGACGCGCCTTCAGCCGTGCCCCCTCTCCGACTACCCTTCGCTCCGTATCTTTCATTCTGTTCATACACTCGTTTAACAAAAATGTTAGCTGCTCAGCGATACTACTTCATTGCGCTCGCCGTCTTCCTCGTCCTCGTTTCCTTCACATTCTTCTTCTTCCGGCAAGATGAGCCAGCCTTCTACGAGAAGATCGCAAAGGTGCCGTACAGGTACACATCCCGCATCTCTCAGGTCGCGCTCACATTCTAATGCATCCCCAGGTCCTCCAAGCCGTCGTTGCGCGACACAATTACAACGCTCTTCGAATCGATAAAACACGACCCCTCCGTCCCAACTTACCGCGACGCCACCGGGCAATTCTACCTCGCCAACCAAACAATATGGCCGAAGCCCCTCGGCAAGAAGGTTCTCATCGTCGACATCGACACGCGCGTGCCCACTGGCGAAAACCAGATCCTCAACCCGGACACGCTCGACTTTGAAAACCTCGACATGCACGGCGGCGGCCTCGTCTCCAACGCCATCATAAACCACTACTTATACGCTTTGATCCACGGCTACGACTACAAATTCTACCAAGCGCAGCACATCCCCGATCACCACGATACATGGATCCTGCCGCACGTATTTCGGGAGCTCATCGACGATTACGACTTCGTCGTCGCCATGGACGCCGACGTCACAGTCGCACATCTCGACCTCCCGCTCGAATGGATGTTCAACCGCTGGGGCATCCAAGCGCACACGAGCATGGCGCTGCCTTGGGACACTGAGGAGCTGAGCGGCAACGTATCCATCAGCGTCGACAGCAAAGGCCTGCGCGTGCTGAACACGGGCTTCGTCGTCGCGCAGAACTCCGAAACGACGCGCGATCTACTCGAAAAATGGCGCGACTGCACGACCGAGGCACGGTATCCTGGCTGCGCGCAGTGGAAGGAAAAATGGAGCCATGAACAACGCGCGTTTTCAGAGTACATCCGGTACGACTACAACAACACCCCGGACAGCGTTGTGAGCATCCCGTGCGACGACGCGGTCGGGTGGCCCGGGTTCAAAAAGGACGCGGTGGAGTACAATTCGGGCTTGTCGGACTGCAACGGGAACTTTGTGCGGCATTATACCCTGGGCAAAGCCAAGGCGAAGACGGCGGGCAGCTTTAGCGTCATGCAGTTGCTGGCCGAGGTGGTGCAGAAGAATCTCCTCCGGGAGCAGGAGACGCTGTGGGTTAAGGAGCCGGAGAGGGTGAGGGTGGATGGGGATGATCAGCCCGAGGGGTTGGCGGCGATGCAGAGCGAGATAAGGAAGGAGGAGAAGGAGAAAGCGAACGAGGCGGGAAATAAGGAGGATGCTGTCCCGGCGATATTGGAGGGCATGGTTCCCGCGACGAGCGGTTGAGTAAGATCTCGAGCGAGAAGATTTGACGACGAGACGAGCATGTTGGGCATGGTGGTGAATGTGTACATATTGTACCTTCTACGGCATTTCGGAACGGCGTTTAAAAGGCATAAGCGGCGTTTTAGGAATGATACCATGTTTTGAATAGTATTGAGTTTAGAATTCACTCACTCAATCCCTTGCTTCAGCAAACTCACCAGTGTGCTTACCTTCGAGTCCGTTTCCGACATGTCAAATGCGATCCGCGGGTTTTTTCCAGTAGACCGAAGACAGTGGCGAAGCGCCGGCACCTGAGGCTACGTGCTGCCTCCATATCACCCACAAACACAAGATCAACAAATTCCTCCCTCCCCTCACTTCATCACCCATCCCCATCGCCCATCCCCCATCCCAACCCCTACACCCAGTCAGCACAATCCCATCAAACCCAAAACACCACATCCACCCCCCACCCCCATCAACACACACATCTCCATCAGAGCTATCTTATCCTCGCCATGTCGCGCCCGTTCCTCACTGCCTCCGGGCTTGCATTTCGCGAACCACGAGACAAGCAGCTCGGAACCGACGCGATCGGGTCAAGTGTAATTGGCGTTCATCTTGTGGAGGCGCGCGCTGGGGAGGGGGAGGGGGAGGGGGGATTTGTACGTACATTTGATTTTATAGTGGGCTGCGGTGGGAGGATGGAGAGGTTGAAGGAAGCTGTGACATACAAAGGTCCGGGAGGGAGAAGGTGGGTGGGTGGAAAGTGGCAGGTGGAGCCGAGGGGGGTTAGTCAGCTAGCGTGGTTTTGGGGGGAGGAGATGGGAAGGCGCATTGTTGTGAGCGCGTCCTTATCTCATCTCTCTTTATCATGCGCCAATTGACACAATGAATAACTGTGTAAATTAGACATGTTCAGTTGTTTATGCGTATTTCGCTGATGCTCTTACTTTGCAAATGCGGCAGCGCGTCTACGGGACAGAAAGGAGACAGGATTAAAGAAATGGATGTATTACTTGCTAGCTGCTAAGTATACCCCAATATTCCCAGGGCCAGACACACGTCGTAGCGACTGAAGATGACGAGCTCTAATGCTTCGACCGTTGAGATGTCGTCGCAAACAATGCTCATCCAATACATATACCGGATTGGTTACTCCGTGATTACAAGCGTCGACGCTAGATTCAACGTCGACATGAGACCATGATACCCCAACGCCGTGCCCATGATCGCAGCAACGAAAAGGACAGTACCGCCCACAGAAATGAGAGTCATAGCCAATACCACCCAGGAAGTGGCACCGAGCTTAGACATCACGATGCTCGCGGAACTCAGTTCTCGGCACGCGAACACCTGACTTTTCTGCCTCCATGCTGCTGACCTCCGCTTGATCAGCGTAGGTCGTGTGTGGGACCCATTTGGCGGACTTCTGGGGCGTAGTCTCCTCTAGCATGCGGTCAACCTGCTCCAAGCTGAGGCCCTTGGTCTCCGGGACGAAGTAGTAGGCAAAGAGGACGCACGCAGTGCACGTAGCGCCCCACACGAAGAAGACCTTAGTCTTCAAGTTGCCATACTCGGGACGGACCATGTAAGGGGTGATGAAGCCGATGACGAAGTTCCAGAACCAGTTGCTCGCAGTGGAGAGGGCGACACCCTTGGCGCGGATGGGGAGCGGGAAGATTTCGCCGATCAGTACCCAAGCGCCGGGACCCCAGGTGGTAGCGAAGAAGAAGATATAGATGCAGGTGAAGACGATGAGGCACGTCGATGCGGCCTTGCTGCCTTCAGCGGCGGTACCAATGATAGCGATGAGGAACTCGCAGATCAGCATGCCAAGAGCACCATAGATGAGTAGGGCACGACGGCCCAGCTTCTCGATGGCCCAGAAGGAGATGGGTGTGGAACCGACGTTCACGGCAGTGGTGATCATGGAGACGACGAACGCGTTCTTCATGCCCACGGTCTGGAAGAAGGTTGAACCGTAGTAGACTGTGCGCTGTTAGTAACATTTACTTGAATTGAGACTTGATCGCTTACAGATGAAGTTGACGCCGGTCCACTGTTGGAACATCTGCAGAGCGACGCCGAGGAACACGCGACGCAGATTGCTGGAAGGTTTCCATCCACCGCTGAAGCAGTCCGCCCAGCCGGCCTTCATGTGGGTCATCTCGTACTTGTAGTTGGCAACAAGCTCGGCGAGTTCATCCCTGACGTAGGCAGACTCGACTGGCTGGCCACGAAGAGTGCTGAGCGCACGAGCAGCGTCATCATGGCGGTTCTTCTTGACGTAGTAGCGGGGTGACTCAGGGAGAAAGAACAAGCCGATGCCGAGGATCAGAGCGAAGAGCCACTGTATGGACATGGTGATGCGGTAGGAGCCGGAGTCCATCATGTCCTTGGTGGCATTCGCGACGACGGCCGCAAGAAGCAGCCCAATCGTGATGCAGAATTGGTAGCCAGAGACGATGGCCTAGAGAGCGTTAGCACATTGCTGAAAGGTTCCCATGCATGAAGTACTTACACCGCGAACACCCTTGGGAGCAACCTCGGACATGTAGAGAATAATGATTGCCGAGACGAAGCCGACGCCAATGCCGGCAATGAGGCGACCTGTGACGAGCAGGGCGACCGTGGTAGAAGCGACCTGGAGGACGACACCAAGAGAAAAGACGCCGCAGCCAGCGATGATGGTGGAGCGGCGACCAATCCAGTCGGCGAGAGAGCCTGCGAAGAGCGCACCGAAGAAGGTACCGGCAGACAAGATGGACACAATCAGCGACTGCTCCCAAGTGGCGTACATACGGCCGTTGAAGGCATCGGGGGAGTCGGAGGGACCTGCATGGTTGTTAGCGTTGTTGTCAATGGTGCAGTGAGCGCGAGTGAGTACTTACGTCCAAACTCCTGCTTGAAATAGTTCATGGCCAGGACGCCATTGATGTAACCAGAGTCATAGCCAAAGAGGATACCACCGAATGCCGCGAAGACGCAAAGCAGGTAGCCTCGCAATGTGACCGGCGCCTCAACGCGGCCAAGCGCGCCGCCACGCGAGGCGGACGAAGGAGCCCAGCGGGCCATGTCGAATCGGCGCTTGTTGTGATTAAGCTTTTGTGTATGCAAGGGCGCGCTTCGTCAGTTGTGGTTGAGTGGGCGTGGGTAGCGAGGTTGTGGTATGCAAGGGCGGGTGTGGAGTCGAGTTGTCGGCGTGGGCGTAGGTGAGACTTTTGTACTCGCAAGCCCGCAGCAGATTATATCTTGTGTGGGGCGACTAGCGTGGCTGTGGTCACTCCTCGCTGGGAACGGCAGGCACCTGTGTGCGCGTGAGCTGCTCGAGGTGAAAGTGAGGAAGGAACAAAAGCACAATGATCGTGACTGCCGGATTGGGACCGCAGGAATGAAACCTAGACCGGATACTGCCACGCTCTTTGGAACTCCGTCCCGACGAACATCGATGGACGATTACACGACAGCATGAGCGCGTGGCAGGACCTGCTGTACCTGCTGTTTGGGAGTGGACGTGGAGCGCCTACTGACGGCGCGGTGGGACTCGACAAACGGAGGGCCGCTGGCGCAAACAAACGCTACGCCACCCATGGCTGGCTTCGATGAGGCGACTGAGAAAGCCAGTCTAGACAAACTCGGCAGTCCACGATGTTTGCCCAATGCGGTGCGCTGTTTTAGTGTGAAACAAAGCATTATGACGATGTTCGCCTTACCACTGCTACGACTCCAAAACACCGACCAGCTGACCTCTCGGGTCGCTTCCGAGACCGTTTGCAGGGTGGAGTTTGATGTCAAGCGTAGAGGTCAACAAATGACGTGACTGACGTAATCGGAACGGCCCGTGATTAATGGCTGAGAGGGCTAAAGAAGCAGTATCTGAACGTGATCATAGTGCCATTGGGTGGTGACTTGGCCAAAGAACCAAGGAAAATATACGGTAGAAGCGACGACAAAGCAATAAAACAGACGAGAGAAAGCCAAGGAAGAAGTTCAAGGGGCCTGAACATCTAGTTACGCCGTTGATCCGGTCTCACAACCTCTTCATACCGCGGCGGTGGGTCGTCTGGCAGCAGCGTCCTCTCCGAACTCACACTGCGCCGTCGTTCACTGCCAGACTGCTCTCTCCGCGCTTCCTCGCTCTTTTTAGGCTGTCGTTCAGGCCTAACATCTCGTGGGTTTTGCGCTGCACTCGCTGACGAAGACTCAGCATGGCCGTAAATAGCCTCACGCTGCTACCATCAAGATTAGCAGTGAACCGTCACGTAGATCGCATGACATACCTCAGCAGTCTTCTTTTCCTTACGCTCGAGTCTTTTTTCTGATATTTTGCGTCCCAGTTTCTCCGCGCCCATCCCAAGACCGATGACGAGCATGCCAGCCATTGAGCCGCACGGTTTGCGATATGTCAAAGGCGAAAAGTTTGGTTGTTGAGCCTGGGATCACCCAGGGGAGATGGGAGATTTTGTGCCGTGAGATTCGACTTCACGAATTAGGCGTTGTTGTCTTCGCGAAACACAGCAGCCGCGTTGGTGAGGTGCAACAGGAGGGCCGGACTGGAAAACCTCCTGTTGTTGGGGAGGAAGCCGCTGTCTGCGCTTGCTGCAGCACATGGTGAGTATACGTTGGAGATTGTGTTGATTGTTTAAAGTGTTGGATCTAGCCTGGTGTTGTCGCGTCGTCGTGATATGATCATTCATAGGGGCAAATGCTCACCTTATAACGCGCGCGTTGCGATGAGTCTACCTCCAAACTCCCAAGTATGCAATATCCGGAAACGCGCGTAAGATTCGGTGCGCAATGTATCGCAGGATCGATCTATACGAAATTCGTGGGAATCGTGGTTCAGATGCTGTGGTTGCGCCGCTGGGGTGGCGCTGTTACGGCCGAAAGAGTCGTGACGTATGCCGGGGTGATGGGAAGAGACTATGTGGCGTCGGGAACCATCTATGATTGGCTGTCAGATCGCATATTCGAGTACTACGCCAAGCGAATGCGAAGCAGTGTATTATTGTATTAGCAGAAATAAGAACAGTAGCCTAGTTGAAGTTGACCCAGCTATCTTGATCCCACTCCATACCCTCAAGCCATCGCACAAAGTCGCCGTCACTGGTAGGCTGTAACAGCGGAGCTCCAAACATTGGATCGTCTTCTCCTGTCGCGCCCTGCAAGCTGCTCACGGTTGCTGGGCCAGAACCAAGGATCGTATCGAGTATCTTTTTCAGAAAAGTGCGGCCTCGGTCGCAACTTTGATAGCCACTAGCATCTGGTCTGACGGTGCCAAGACACGATACAAAGACGGAGAGACTTTGGATAGTGTCAGAGCGGTGCAGTGGAAACGCGACTGCAGATGCAGCTGTCGGATACTGTTCTTGGTGTAGCAATTCGACTGCTAGCACCGCCGCCGCAGGGATACCATGCTTCGCTAAGATCTGGACAAAATCGACCTGGAAGTCTCTAAAATGGTCTTTGTTGTCGACCAGAAGTACGACAAAATTGAATATCTCACCGCACACGGACAGCAGTTCCGTGTTCGGAGTTGTGGCTTCGGTGTAGACCTTCTTGCTGAGCGTCCGTTGGAGCATGAAATGATGATCCAGATGGTTGAGTCGGATGAAAGCCAGGAATAGGAGTTCAAGCGGCGCCCTTCGATGACCCCAGGGGTCGTTCGTGTCGACGCGGAGGAAGTATGGCAGCTCATCCCAGCATCTGTCCGTTCGCATCTCAATCTCGATTGCGCGCCGGACGATCTCATCGCGTGGCATGTTACCCAAAGATATCTCGAGGATTTCTTCGGTGATGAGAGCATTGTTAGCGGATAGACGTGCGAATGTTGACCGCTGCACCATGCCTTGTTGGTTCCAGCCCGCTTCGTCGAGTTCATCTACCGCATCTTCCAGGTCCTTGCCCTGCGACATAGTTTGTGCATCGGTAAGATCGAGTGGTATCTGTAGGATACAATAGTGTCTTGTCAACCTAGGCGGCCTACCACTAAACGAGGCAGTGTACTTGTCGTTGTCGTATGCACAGATGAACAGTCGCTTCCGGAGCTCTGCCATGAAGAAAGGTGTGCGGTCGTCCACTTTGATTTCTTGGTGCAAATTGCAACTCAAGAGTGCAGTGGCGAGACTTGCATTCTTTTTCGAGTTCTCGTAGCCTACAAATTTGTCAATTGCCATCATTCACCCACAGTTCGCCATGTGCAGAGTTGTTCCTGGTATCGAGTCGACATGTGGGGTGTAGACTTACTTCCTTTCGAGCGCATTGAGCAGTAAGCGACGACGTTCTCATACAAAAGCCATAGGTACAGATCATTGAGTACCCTGAACTCGTCGCAGAACTGGACGCACATTTCCGACGCATTATGCATCTTGAGAGCGAGTGCCGCTCGATCGACAGGAGCATCATCGTGGGAACAGAAAATTGGATCGCCGTCTGAGCGCAAGTTAGCATCCTCTTCTACTAATATTCTGTTTTTGCCAGGCATGCGAGCGTTGTGCGGGTCATGTTGGGGACATGAATGGAAACGAGACGCGACGGAGACTTACCTTTCAGGGATTGAGCCAAGAGCGAAACCAAGGTAACAATAATGCCTACCACTTCCCATCTCAGAAAGGGACCTGTACTGCTAGTACAGAACTCGCGCGGTGTCGTGTGTCTGTTGAGAATTCGCGAGACTGGTGTGAGCGTATTTTCCCAAACCTTTTCGGACATCAGCCGCAGATCAGTCGGCTTCTGTGACTCGAGAAATCTGTGCCATGTTGAAGCGAGGCCATCGAGCCAGATCTTCACCATTGGCTCAATAACAACAATTCCCCCGGCAAACGAGAACCATCTGTAGTGCGAGGTCAGCTCGAGTAGGGAGCACAAGAGGAAAGGCGTTTAAGACCCCGTGGTGATCTAATTCTTCTGGCTGTGTAGCAAAAGACACTGCGTTCGAGCAAACTTACTTGTCGATATACTTCTCGATTGCAGGGAGATCGTTCAGCAATGTAAGGACAGCCGCACCCCGGTCAATTTGCATCTGCGTGGCTTTCGACATGGGCATCGCACCGCTGTTGAGTGACTGTATGCCAACGCTGAGCTCATTTTCGGCAAGTACCGCAGAATGACTGATGAAGTTCGCATCTTGGTCGAAGCCTAGCGAGTTCGCCTGAAGGTCAGTAGCTGGCAATTGCTTGCGAAGATATTCGACACTCTCAGGTGATGACGGTAGTGCCAGAATGCTTTCGGGTGCGTATGGAGGCTGATGGGCTTCAGTGTATTTGACACGTTTCGGCTCGGGGCCAAACAAATCTCGAGGAGCAGCGTGGTCGGCAGGCGAATGGTAGGCTGTGCTGAAGCTATTGACACGAGGATTACTGGCATCTGAGGGGGCATCTTGCGGAGTGGAAAGTTTCGTCAAGGGCGCAGGATGGTAGACGCATTGTTCCGGCTTGCTCCGCTTCGCACATCTGAGGTTGTTTAGCACTGCAGTCTTCCAGAAGATGGCCTGGTAGCAATACCGGCCGCAGATTGGCATCATGTGATCGCATCGCAATTTGCCCTTCCTGCAAGGCTCACATGCTTGCAGCTTCCCATTGCGGCGAAAATTAGGGTTCTGGCGCTTGTCCTGGTGTGAAGCCCGTAACCGCGCCGGAAACAGATTGCCTGTCTACTGAATTTAGCGACTGTGCGGGCGACATTTAAGATGAGTTACCCTGACCATCGTGCGATAAAGAGGCTCGCCTTTTCCGTTCCGTATGACCGTACATCAGCTGCAATAAATCACGATACCATCGGTAGCTAAAGCAGTCGCACTTGGCTGGTGTGGAGGAGGAGTAAAGAAGCGTGGAAGGTGACGGTTGAGAGACGGAGCTGGAACCCCGAACGCCGGCAATTTGCGGAGTTCGCGTCCATGTCCGACCTCGCTTGCGTCGGCCCATTCTGACCACCATGATGCTTCTAATCTTGCATTACCACATGTACTTCATCTCTGTTTGTCTCAATAGCTAGTTTCCAAAATAGACGACAAGTCCAAACGCGTTGCAGGCACGCCCTGGGCGAAGACCGCAGCCTACTACAAGCACTTAAGTTTACTAGAGCCTGGCTATCCTCATCAATGTTGTAGTCGCTATTTGCTAACTACAAATTGCGGAGGATATACAAGCGCGATAAAGCCGTGGACCGAAACCTGAAGAGATACGAGCCCCTTCGTAGTCTGACGAAGTTTAGGATACATCACAACGGTCACACCAGTCGTCTTCAACCAACGAACGCCGTCGACACTTGGGTATACCGGGTGTTGGGTTTATGAACAATGCAGTACGACATTTTACACTTTCCCAATGCTGTGTCAATTCACGATATGTGAGATGAGCTAGATGAGGGGATGTTTTTCGTCTAGGCAGGTGCGACTTCCCCGCACGTTGCGTTTGTCTCTCACCTCAATCCACGAAAACCCTCAAGGTTTCTCTCACCAGCCCGGAACTGGCCGGAGATACTGCGCAGGCAAAGAGACTTGTTTACTTCATTTCAACGGAGCGGCCAACCTTCGATCACTCTCCCAGCTGTCATCTGAGATGTGCGACAACTACGAAGCTACTGGCAAGACGCCAGCACCCGGCAACGAACACGAGAGCACCAACGATAGCAATACTATGGAGCTCAACACGACGCGCGATACCAGCTGTGCGACGCCAATTGAAGCTGATAACGATCGCGTTGAGATTCGAATCACCGGCCAAGGCAGACATATCAGTCTGATGTTGCCGCGCGACATCTACAATGTTTTCGTAGCCTCTGACGAGACAGCCCTCGTTCACATAATTCAGAAGTAGAGAAACAAATTATGCTACAACAATAGGTAATATCTCTCTCTGCAGTACAGAGAACTCTGTATACTAGAAATCTAACTACTTTCTATACTATAATAAATCTAATAATAGCTAAGAAGTCTAGATATACTTAGAATAAATACTTTAAATCTTAGCTTTTAATTCTACTTTATAGATTATTTTAGAAAATTCTACTATACTAGTAATATTATATTTTATTATTAATATATATAATAGTTTTAGTCTAGTTAGCTTTAGATCTATAATAGAGCTCTAGTATTTTAAGTAAATACTTACTAAGCTATAGATAAATATATTAAAATAATATTCTAAGTACTTTACTTAAGCTTAAAAAGCTATTATACTTTTATACTAATTCTAAGTCTACTTACTAAAAGTATTAAAT
>TARA_R110002003_G_scaffold127_7_pt1 | contig 16600 bp, 24 predicted proteins | sample TARA_R110002003 | Tara Oceans TARA_R110002003 (sample SAMEA4396441) | marine metagenome | biome: Westerlies Biome; feature: [SRF] surface water layer (ENVO:00010504); material: water (ENVO:00002006), including particulate matter (ENVO:01000060) such as... | depth 5 m
GCACTGTATATGTGTCACTTGTTTATGGACGTCACCATAAGCAAAGCGACCTTAGCCCAGTGGTTAGGGTACCGCCTTCCCAACCTGTTCACAGGGAAGCAGGCGGGGGTCGGGAGTTCGAACCTCCCAGGTCGCATCCTGTTTTTGCAGAGCTGCTCTTGCGTGAGAAAGCTGGGGTGAAATGTAACGTCTTATGAAATGGCAAGTGCTTGGAGGTGGTACTGGTGATAGGCCGGATACCAGTGAGTGACGTATAGATGAGCTGCTATTAGGCAGGACAAAACTGGAATGTAGATCCCTAGTCAGGGAGCTACATGGACATGATGGGGTATATTTCTTTTTCGTCTCTACCAGTCACAGTGTATCCCGGAGCGAACAGACTGTGCTACTTCAAGATGTGCCTGCTCTGATGCAGCGGTGAAATCAGGGGCGGGAGAAACATGTCACGCACTCCATGGTGCCGCGCAACGATTCGTTCGCATCTACGTTATCCGAGTTTGCCCTCATTCCCTTTGTAGCACCACCATCAGCCCCATTATTCCCAACATAACTTGCTTCAACCACGGGTGTTCGCTCAGCAGGATAGTGACGTATCCAACGAAGGGGATGAAGCCGACCACACTTCCGATGACATCTTCTTTGCGGTTTAGGAAGGACTGTCCTGCGGCGTAGAGCTCGGTATCGTCTGCGAGGTTGTTGTCGCCTTTTGTGAGGAGCTTGAGCGGTGTCTTACTGCCAGTCTTGTTAGCGAAATGTCCTGCATGCCGCGATCTTGCGTCTTGAAGGTAGACTTACTTTCCGCCGTATCTCCGTACAACGCGATGCACAATCGGAATATCCTTGCCCTTGACGTTATATACTACAATCTCCCCCACTTGTGTGTCCAGTCCTCGATTCCACAGGAACAACAGGTCTCCTCTTTGAAATGCTGGCTCCATAGACCCGGACAGCACGACGACAATGGGTGAGGGTGAGTCGCTGACGACCGACAACCCTTTCCAGAGCATAAAGGCGGTAGAGAGGACGAGGGCGAAGTTGAGGACTTGTGCAGCTAATTGCCGTGGCTGCATTGCTGAGAGGCCGAGCATAGCTGCGATGTGTCGAGGGTCGGTGGAGGGTGAGGATTTCGGAGACTCGCGCAGGCGTGGAGTTCGGTACACTATGCCCAGTTCGCCGGAGGATATTCAAGATGCCGGTCGTGAAATATCGAAGCGGGAATCGTGGGTGTTGCGCGTCGTGAGCTGCGTTGGTGAGCTTGATGCCAGATGTCCTTCGATTCGTCAACTGGATCGCGGCTGCGGGATTATGTAATCCTCCCCCGAGCTGAACTCCGCATTCACGCTATCATCGTCTCGGCCACGACCTCTTCATGACTGCCACTTTGTATCGCCTCGCGGAATTGCTATGTACACCTCTTCGTGACGTTTGCCCTATCATGTTTGGCGCGGTATCTCGTCGGCGGGCAAGTGAGAGAAGCCTGCCGATGTTGTTCAACGCGCCTTCACCTGAGGACAACGGCTTCCTTGGGATTTTAGGTACAAGATGGTATACTTCAACATTATATCGATCTGAGTGCTTCACTAATACTCACTCTCCTCTACCTTTCATCCATGACTTACCTCCAAATATTCCGCACATTACCCTGCACTGCAAAAGACATTGCTGTACTGCAACAGCTCCCGCACACCATCACAGTCTTACCAATCAGAGATCTTCGATATTTCGCGATCTCATCAGTCACACATCTCAGTCCAATTTCTAGGCCACTTGATTTTCTTCGACCATAGGAAGGTTCAAGCATCACTTCATCATGGCACTAACGCAACCTGGCACCTATGTCTTGTACAACGGCTTCGACTCTGAATCGCCATGGCCCGCCATGATCTACGTAGATGAGTATGCACCTCCGGATGTTCAACGAAGTCGGCCTTCCGGTTATGTGACACTCGTACTACTGTTAGGAGAACCCTACAGCTTGTAAGCCTCCTCTAGGTAGACTTGTTACGATCCTGATTGTCATAGTCAATGGGCACATACGCGCCAGTTGTCGCCTTTCGTCTCTGCTGAGGAAGCAGGCATATCGACACCGTCAGGCAGGCTCCTGCAAGCATACAAGGCAGCAGAATTCATGAGAGACACGAAGCTTGGTTTGGAATATTGGCGGACAGTAGTGGACGAGCACTGCGCCAACAGCGCCACAGAACTGGAATCCGAGGTTGTTGGGACCGAGGAAGAACTTGATGAACAGCTTCAAGAGGCACTTCGCATCTCCCGGGACCAGTATTACAACTCGTCCCATCAAGATTCACGTACATTGTCGTTGTCGCAGTCACCGCCAAAGCGCATCAGGCGAGCTACTTCAGTTATCACGCTCGATGATGACAGCGATCTAGATTTGGAACTTTACGAACAGCCGCGCGCCCGACCGTCGAGGCTGCATAACGCCCGCTCAGACTCATTTAAACAAGGCCAGCGACTTTCAACAAACAAAGTAAATGCGAATTGCTCAAGCAATTCGGCTTTAATACCTGAGGCATCAAAGACTAAGCACCAGAAGAATGGTCGGATCAGTACGCAGGACATATTAGGGTGGGGCAATCTCGGTCAAAGCTCCACCACTCCAACAAGCGACGTAATTGATGGGCATCTGTAAGCTACGCAACACTTCTCCTATCGTAGACCTCGCTAACAGCAGGCAGCTCGGCAAGCAGAGATTTCGTGCAATTGCGTGTTGGTCCCGGGCTTGATGTCCGTACACTACACAAGAAGGACGTCTGGGACAGGCCCTATTTCAAAGATACAAGGACGGGAATCAACTACTTCACGTTCAATGAAGAGGACAATTGGGAGCTGCGCCACCCATGCTTCACTGGTATCGAAGTTGATGACTTTCAGTTTGTGGCCGAGTACCTAACAGATGGCGCATTTGGCATTCGCTATCCAGAAGGGGCGGAGCAGAACAAAGATGCGATTGCGCAATGTGTCTCCGCCTGGGAAACAGCGGAAAAGATTGGCATGGCTGATATGCTCGAACACATTGCAGAGAAGGTGAAGTTCATCGAATGGGACAACGAGGACGTCTTGAGTCTGGCTATTCTCATCTACAGAACATCTGGTCCTATTCCTCACGCTCATGAGATGATGCGTGACTGGATATCGACCTATCTAGCATATCACTATTGGGGATACATCAAGGACGACGCTCTCCGCGACATCTTCATCAAGCGCCTCCGGAATCTCCCAGAGTTGGAGAGGGATGTAACCGTCAAAAGAGGCCAGGACCTCGCGATAGGCGCGGAGGCAGACGAAAACGCAGAGAGCGACGAAGATGAAATAGGCGATGATGACTTGTAGCTAATCTGTGGCATTGCTATCAAGTCTTCACATCGGCTGCGAAGTCTCGTATCTCGCCCGATGTGCGGCCCGTACGGCTGAAGCGTGTATTTTGGTGGCGTCCAATGTGCAAAGGAGCTTAGCGAGGAAAGCTTGAGCATGTGCATGGATCAACCTCAGGAGACCCTGCTGGTCCGGATCGCAAGAATTTAGATCCACAAACCCAATGCGTTCTTTGATCGGAGCGAAACATCGAGCGAGATGGTGAGCATCTTACTCGAAGCCAGACGACGCGGAACCCTCGAAGTAACAGCGTCGTTCATCGCTCAATAGCTGATGATCGACAGCACGGCACGCGAACCGATGTAAAACGCCACATGTCAACTTTGGGCGGTTTTGGAAGTATCCGCTCGTGTTTCGTTAAGGCCTGTTAACAGAGTTTCCCAGTTGAGCGACGCACGAGCTTCAAGTTGCCAGCATTCAGCCACCAATGGATGGCGTTCAAGGTCTAGGCGACCCTCGACCGATGAGGCTCAAGTACTCTTCGACCGTCGCATAAGGCAGAGGCGGTATATAGAAGGCCTTGTGGAACCTTAGATGCGTTCCCAAGAAATGGTTTAGCCTTACGACAAAGATCTCAAATTCAAGGGTATATTGGTCGACGTCCTTGATCGACAACATTTAGCACGCTCTGAGGACAGAGAAAGCTTCCAACACGTTCAAGAAGACGTGTAGTCTTCAAAGGATCCCTCGATACATCCAGCCGTTGCTGTCGCTCCCCGTGTCGCGTGCTGCACCACTATACGCCCCATAGAGGATATCGTTGTCACTCCGGGGACGCAAATCACATCCGGCAATATGGACGGGATCAACTCTGGCTCGTCTCTTGTCAGGTTCATTGAAGGGCATCGCTTCTTTGGGCGACCCAAGAAGGACAAGAGGCAACTCTTGACTTGTTCAGTATGGATATAATTCAGTTAGTCACGGCTTCGGAACTAACATGTTCACAGGACCAAGCAAAACTAGCAGATTACATTACCCGTATCAGTACCTGCAGGACCAAAGCCGCAGGCAGTTGTCAAACACCTGACGTTGGTTTCACATGGACTGGCGATGCCTGTGTCTGCTCCACACTGGGTGGTTATGCATCGAAGTTTTCCACGTGTATTGCCGATACGCCATACTCAAGTTGTTACAATGCCGGTAGGTACACTCATCATTTGGAGCCGCAAAGATTGCTGACATCATGACAAGCGAATAATAATGCAGCGTATGCTTCATGGTCAACCGATCATTGCAAGCCTAGCTCGTCTCCCAAACCGCCCTCGAGTACTCCTAAGCCAGTGGTCTTGACAAGTTCCACTCGCATCACAACGCCTTTGCCCTCTCCAACACCGAAGCCAGACAACAAGCCAGTGACTTCGTCAGACTTGGCACCAAAACCGGCGCCCAGTTCGGATCCGCCAAAGACACCAGATTCTCCCGGTAGGTCCACGCCCGAAACTCCCAACAGACCAATATCCGGCTCTGCACCCTCTGCTCCAGCACCATCTGACAAGCCGGAAGTGAAGACGAATACTATTACACAGACAATACAAAGCACACCATCGTCCGCTCCAGAACTCAGCCTCGTGACTGTTGTCGTAGCTCCGCCGGCGTCCTCCGTTCCAGGAAATGTTGAAGCGTCCGCAACTCCTTCGACATCGCACATCCCACTGGCCCGATGGAATGGCAATGGACCTATCCTAAACGGGTACTGCTCAACTCCAGATTATGCCATTATTGATGGCCCGACGGCTTATTGGGCGCCTGTTGTTGGATGCATGCGAAGCAAGTCAGATTGTTGTCCCTTCGAAATCGCTTCGTCAACTGCGGTAGGCGCAGCTGCGGCAGTCGATACCGGTGTCCCTGCTCTTGGTGCCGCTTCTGGTAGTAATGGCGGGTTTCCGAGCGCAGTGTCTCCAGCTCAAGCGACCCTGAGCAAATGTCCAAGTGACTACCATAGTGTTGGCAACGGTTGCTGTCCTTCGTAAGTTCGCGCAATTATGATTAACCTCACACACTCACCGGATTACAGCAACTACTTTCCGTGGACCACGGCCCTTGGTGGTCAAACACCCTGCTACTCCACTCTCCTCAGCGCCATGACACCTCCACCCATAAGCGCAAACATCCCCTCCAACCCGTCGACGCCAACTTCAGCGATCGTGAACGTAGTATACGCAATGCAATACCCCCTTACACCCACCGAAGCAGCTTCCAAATCTGGTCTCCAAACAGGCGCGAAGATAGGCATCGGCGCCGGTGCAGGTGTCGCCGCACTTCTCTTCGGCCTCCTCACATTCCTCCTCTGGCGGAAGCACCGCGCACACAAAAAGGACAAAGCCGCGCTCGAACAGATGAGTGGAATTGGAAGTACACGTCAAAGCGTCGCGAGTAACGGCTACGGCGGCGTCAAAGCATGGCAAAACAGAGTTGCAGTCTCCGAAGTAAGCTCTGGTCTCGAACGAGTACCAGAACAAGAACCCACTCTTCCCAAAGTTGCTATCCCGCAGCCCCAGTACCCGGCAGAATGGCGGCCAGGCCAGCGCACAGTGTCGCCGCCTGTTCCGGTCCCGCATCCGGGATATTATCAGAGGAGTTCGCTGCCGAATCCTCCGATCCCGGAAAACGGAGTGTATGCTGAGAAAGTATATTCAGAGATGGGCAGCGATAGTGGGTTTGCGGCTGGGAGGGAAACGAGGAGCGAGTTGAGTGGGGAGTATGGGCATCAGCAGCGCACTGTATCGCCGCCAGTGTGGGGCGAGGAGGTGGGAGGCGGAAGTGGGAGGAGAAGTGAGTTGAGTGGGGAGTATCAGACCTCGAGGACGGAGTTGCAAGGCCAGTATCATGGTGGCTATGGAGATGGAGCACAAGGCGAGTGGCAGCATGTGGGCGTTGCGCAGCCGGTGAGGTATTATGAAGCACCGTCTGGAAGGGCGACGCCGAGGGTTGGATGATTGTGCCGTCACGGAAAGTCGATTCCTGGCTGCGGTCTGAGTGCATGAGATGCTTAGCCAATGTGTCACGAGATAATGCGATAATGTAATGGTAGTTCGGAAGAGCTATATAGTAACTCGTGCTGGTCGATGCTTCATTGCTCAAAGGCGGATAAAATTTCAGGCTTGATGCTAAGCTACCACAGCCCCTTGATCTGCGATACCCGCTGCGTCGGCTCAAATACATCGTTGCTACCCACCGTATTCGTTCGCGAAGGGCCTTCGCTTCCACTGTCCCGAAAGGTTGGAAACACAGAAGCATCGTGGTCTGCACTCGCATCCCAACCAAGAGTTTCTTCCTTCTCATAGTCGAGCGGCGCCCAAGCAGAGTCTTCTTCCTCCTCTCGATGCCGAGCTTCTTCACGCTCCGGCACGAATAGGCTTTCTGGATCTTTTTGGGCTGGTTGAGCTTGTGCTGTCGAGTTCTGGCGCGATCCTGGATTCCGTTGGCGACCCGAGCGATCGCGCCGTGACGCAGGTTCGGAGGGTGGGGGCATTTCAGATCGCATGCTGCGAATATTTGTGCGCTCCATGGTCGTTGACGGTGCTCGCGAGGTCTGTCTGCTGCTGAGGGGTGGTGGCGCGGGCGTCGGGGTTGCTGGAGCCGCATTGTAGTCGCCCGATGTCATGAGTGTAAACTCACACAGCAAGCCCTCGCAGCCGTAGCTGAATTGGAGAGGTCGAGTTGGCTGCGAGTAATACGCTTTGAGGCTTGTTTTGAGCGTGTCTGCATGGATGACGATGGCTTTGAAGTCCTTGACACTTATGATGATGTGCAGGCCTGGCTGCACGCTGAATTCGTCAAAGTCGGATGTGTTGACAGCCACCGCCGTGACGAGGGGATGTTTCAAGATCTCTTTTCCGTTTGAGATCTTCTCGGTATAGCTCTTAAACACACATCGGCCATCCTCTCCAGCGAAGATGTCTAGCATCTCTGTCTTCGTGCCAAAGTACTCAATGTACTCTTTTACGGCGCCAGAATGCATGCTCCACCTATTCTTCGCGACGCTGCGATCGAACAGTGCATGCATTACATCGACGGCCTCGTAGGTCAACTTGTAGGTTTTGATAACACCCTGGTTGCACACCATCTTCACGATGAATCGACATTGCGCCTCGTTGTCCCGTTCTTGCACGCTGACTTCGCATCGATCGATCGCCCCATCTCTGCCCAGGGGATCAAACAATCGACTTTTGAAGACAGAGAGAAGTGCTTTGGTGTACATGCTGCACGTGAACCGGCCGTCTGGTCCACCATGGCTTGGTATGCACTCGTAGCTGGTAAAAAACTGTTTGCCATCAAGCGTCACAGCAGCATAGGCAGACTTTGAAGAGTTGAGAGCGGTAAATGTGAACTATGATGAGATGCATGAGAAAGTGGCTCGAGTCAGAAGAGACCTGTTGACCTACCCGTTCTCGACGCGCCTCAATCGCCACAACATCGCTGAACTTGGCGAGGCAGACGAGCAGATCATGAACCTTGGATGCTGCCTCTGGCATCAGAGTGAAGTTGAGAACAACCATATTGAACGCTCCGGCTTCGTTGCATGGCGGTCCGGTGATGGTGTTGAGTGGTTGCAGAACAGCCGAATGCGGCAAGAGGCTCACTAGCGTGTTCGACGCGTCGACGTCATGCAAGATCCCTGTCGCTTGCGGAACCACGAGCTCTCCGTCAACACCGCCGTTGGTCTATCGCAGCACTATCAACAACACATTATGGCGCAGCCAACTTTACCAGACGACATTTTACATGTGCTTTGTGAAGAGCTTGCGAACCAAGATCAGTTCGACACGCTGTTCAATTGCGCCTGTTCAAGTCGTGTCTTGGCCGTTCCTGCGTTGACCCACCTGTATCGGTACGTTACATGCCAAGCTCATCTGGTGATTTCGTTGCGATCGCAATGTGACTTATCCGTGTCGTAGGTCTCACCATCAGGCACCGGTACGAGGCGGAGGCGATGATCTGTATAGTCTACCGCCTGCTATCAAACTTTTAACGATTCAACGGTGGTCTATTTTGTGGAGATCGATCATCGCCTCAGCCCTCGACGCCACACTTTTCCCATACTGTCGATACATCAAGAGCCTTGACTTTCGAGATCTTGGAAATCTACTAGATGAGGACCAGTTTAGGAACAAAGGGGTCAAGTACGTTTTACACATATTGGAGCAGTCGCGAAATCTGACCATGCGACCAGACAATTCTTTGCCGGTCCTCTCAAGCAGTTTGAGAAGACGGAGACATTCACCACAATCCGGGGCAAGAAGCTTACACGGCTTAAGAATGCTGACATCATTGATGCCATTGGAGAGGGTAGAGATGACTCGTTACTATCGGTCCATGAGCTTTCGACTTACACACCACAGTTGTTACGCAGCATACTCCTATGCTCGAGATCATCAGTGGCGAACGTAAGCAACAGTCGGCCTCCATTAGGTGCAACTCTCTAACCAGTGTTAGTTTTGGCGAGTGCTTTAGTCCGCTGGACACCACGCCTTCCTCGACTGCAAAGCCTCGAACTCTTCGATGGGAAACCACTCGAGGATGAGCTCATGCACGCTTCAATATATGAGCACTGTCCACAACTCAAGTCACTTATGATCTATACTTGGACCTCTGAGAACTGCGACCATAAGTTCGCAAAGTTTCTTGGGGCGTTGCGCCCTAATTCTCTCGCGCAACTCCATACCATCCGCGATGTTCGAGCAGGTGCCGAGACATTTCTCGCTTTGAACCAACATTCCAGGGCGCTGGACACCCTCAAATTGTGCGTGTCGAGCGAGTCCGCACCCTATTTGTCGCTCTTAGCGGAATGCACCGCTCTCAAGTACCTATCGATCGAGGATCTCCATGGTCAAATTGACCTTGAGGCCACTCAAAACGATGTTTTCCTTGCGATCATCGCCTGGCTCACGAAGTGTGAGAATCTGCAGCATCTGCAGTTTCCCAATCTCCAGTCCGGAGCAGCCATAGCTACGTCCGTGCTATTGGAGCACAACATCCGACTTGACCATCTGGAGATGGACAATTATACGCTGAAAGACCACAAGACGTTCCACCAAGCCCTTGTACATCAAAAGTCCTCACTCAAATACCTGTCTCTCAGCGGCGACACTGACGGAATGTTCCGGGACGATCTTGACGCACTCGTCGACTCTCTGAAGCAGCTTCACCAACTACGTGATCTCAAGCTCATCTTGCCGGAAGTCCTGAGCGACCAACGCCTCATTGATATCATCGACAATCTGAGTTTGCTTGAAGACCTGTTTGTCAGCGGGCTAGAGCTCAACGACATCGTTCTCGACAGCGTCGCCAGACTACCGAAGCTGCGAAGCGTAACACTCTCTGGCATATCGAAGTTCACAGTCGACGGACTTTTGAAATTTGTTGGCAGTCTAGGTCCTGGAAACTTGGGTATTCGCGTTACCATCGACATGGCAGATCCAGATACCTTACTGCCCCAAGAGAGCATAGATGTCATTGCGAATTTCCTTGCTGACAAGACGGGCGGGACATTCGACTACATAGCACTGAGAGGTAAGATGGTACCAATCCCTTCAATTGATGAACGACAGGACTAACTGTATCTACAGACCCAAGAGTGTCCGAGTGGGAAGGCGAATCTGATTGAGTCTTGTGCACTAATGCTGTGGGACAACAGCTCGACGCGGCAGAATTTATGCACCAACCATTGAGCAAACGTGCTGCTCCTTCCTCGACGAGTCGATGGGCCCAACGTCGCGAGAGTCAGGCTCACACAAGCGCAACTGAAATAAGCGCGCAGGACATGCGGCCGGCGTTGAGCGAGAGGTGTGAGAAGGGTCAGCTAAGAAAAGTTACACGCCGATGACGTGGGTCTCGCCTAGTCGCGGATAGCGGGGCTCAGATGCGGTACCATTGAAATTTCACAATACATCCAGACATTAACAATTACCACATTAACACTGATCATGACTGCAAAGCGTATATTGGTGATCGCTGGCTCGGATAGCTCGGGTGGGGCGTACGCATGCACTCCTCCGCCAATAGTATGCATCACAACGACTAATAGTGCTGCTGCAGAGGGCTAGAGGCAGATCAGAAAGTCATTTCTGCACATGGGTGCTATGCTATGACAGCTACCACGGCTTTGACAGCTCAGAACACCCTTGGTGTCCAAGATATTCATCACACGCCACCAGAGTTTCTTAAAAAGCAGATTGACGCTGTCTGCGAAGATGTTGGGGTGGACGTCGTCAAGACAGGTATAAGTGCTACATTCTATCAATAGCTGGAATTCTGACGTTCTGTAGGCATGCTGGCGTCTGCGGAGTCAATCAGTGTGGTTGCCGATGCTTTTCAGAAATTCAACATCACTACCAGTGTAGTGGATCCAGTACGGTATCCGCGAAACTGATACAAACGAGCAATCGTTCCAAGCATATAAGGGTCTGACGATTTGTTAGGTGATGATCTCGACGTCCGGCTCTCAACTACTTCCTCAAGCAGCAATCTCCACACTTATTAATGACCTCCTTCCCTTGACAACAGTCTTGACGCCAAATCTGCCGGAGGCTAAACTCCTTCTCGAAACTGCGGGCGTCCAAGTCACGGACCCCGAGAACGTTGATGACATCGTCGCTATGGCGCACAACATTCTTGGTCTAGGACCCAAGTGGGTCTTGTTGAAAGGCGGCCATCTACCCTTGACACGAGGGAGGGTAGTGAGCAAGGAGGAGAGCGAAAGAGAAGTCGTGCTGAATGTGTTGGTAGGGGAAAGCGGACTTACCGTACTGGAGAGTGAGTATCTGAAGAGTGAAAATACACATGGTACAGGATGTTCGCTTGCTTGTAAGTCTTGATTGCCGTATTAGAGTCCACATACTTGCCCTTGCAGGAGAAGGTGCTGATGATTCACAGCTGCAATCGCATGTAACCTCGCGTCCGGAATGAGCATGATCAAGGCCGTCAAGAAAGCCAACCACTACATTGAGGCCGGCATCAAGACAAGCTTTAGCTTGGGCAAAGGCAGTGGTCCAATCAACCACTTCCATTCCACGTACACCCTGCCGTTCACACCGTGAGCTCATGGCTGGCTTTTATGAGCTCTGTACTGACTCTAGCAGAGGTGGCTTCATCCCATACTTGCTCGATCGAGATGACATTCATAGGCCATGGAAACAGTACACTGAGCACGAGTTTGTCCGGCAGATGGGTGACGGGACATTGCCGGTAGAGAAGTTCAAATACTACATGATCCAGGACTACCTCTTTCTAGTGCAGTTCGCGCGAGCGAACGCGCTCTCAGCGTACAAGTCTAGTACCTTGAAAGACATCGGCCGATCTGTGCAGCAAGTTGTCACGTTACAGGAGGAGATTCAACTGCACATCAAGTTCTGCAAAGAGTACGGGCTCGAGGAAGCAGACATCGTCAATCAAGAAGAAGATCAAGGTGAGCTGTCGCGCGGAGCACGTTGAGATGCTGCTGACAGAGTACCAGCGACCACGGCATACACACGATACGTCCTCGACATCGGTCAATCGCAAGACTGGCTGGCACTCCAAGTGGCCCTCCTACCCTGTCTCATCGGCTACGGCATGATTGCTCGACGTTTATACGAGGACCCGCAAACCGTCAGAGTGGGCAGCAGGTACTGGGAGTGGATCTTGCAGTATGTCGGACAAGAATACGTGGATGCTATGATGCGAGGCTCAGACCTGATCGAGGAGCACGCAGGTAAGCAATCAGTGTCAAGAGTCGAGGAGCTTGCGCAGATATTCATACATGCAACAAACGTAAGTCATGCCGCTCGCCGACCAGGTTGTTTGCGCTCGCCGGAACTAATTTGCCGCAGATGGAAAGGGGATTTTGGGATATGGGATTACGCGCCGGTGGGCGTTTAGCTAGAGTGGAGTGATGCTGAGGCATACTAGAACGAGACGGAGTCACCTCGCCGTAACGACCAAAGCTGTAGCCGACCGCTGGCCGATGATGGGAGGTTGATGGTGGCGATGCACGTGATGATAAGGCAGAAACTGCAGGTGCACCGTCACCCCCCTGCTAGCGCAGGCGCCAAGACAAAATTTGTGCAAGAGCGACGGGCGAGGCGAAGGCCCTCGCTTTTTCCGTCGCCCTTCCTCCTTCTCTCATCAACATCCACCCCTCTACTTTTCGTGCCTTATAATATCGCACAACTCGCGACCCTTTTCAGTCGCTCATCTGCATCTTAGACACTCTTGCAGCTGCAGATTTCTGTCCACGCTCCTTTAGGCCCTTATCTGTTCTTTGACACCAGTCCCTACTGAAACCCGAACCCGACTCCACAACATGTCCTACGGCGGCGGATACGGCGGCGGCGGTCGCGATGGCGGACGCGGCTACTCCAACGGGTACGAATACAGCAACTCGGGAAGCGGAGCGTACAAGAATCACGACTACTCAAGCCAGCACACATCGTACGGGTAGGGCGATTACACCCCCAAACACGGGAGAGGCAGTAGCGGCGTGATTTTGGCGCCCCCATCCTTCTGCTATCTCTTTTCTCATCACCTCCTGCGCGCAGACTAAGTCCGGCGACCGCGCTTGCTTCGCTTGCTTTTGTAGGTCAAGCGAGCGGTCACGTACTTGCTGCAACAGCGTAGATCCCCTTCTTCTCACCACTCCTTTGACCCGATCATGACTAACAACTTCGCAGTGGCGGCGGCGGCGGCTATGGCGGCAGCAACGGATACTCCAATGGCGGCGGCGGCGGCGGCTACGGTGGAGGTGGCTACGGCGGCGGAGGCGGCGGCTTTGGTGGTCGTGACGGTGGCGACCGAATGTCCGCGCTCGGTCAGGGTCTGAAGACACAAACTTGGGGTGAGTCCCAGCGCTTCCGTCTGGAAACGGCGAAACTAACCGTACTGCAGATCTGGACACGATGCCCAAATTCGAGAAGTCCTTCTACAAGGAGGATCCCGCAGTCGCTGCGCGCACACCGGCCGAGGTCGACGCTTTCCGCAAGGAACACCAAATGACCGTCCAGGGCACGAACATTCCTAAGCCTGTCACAACATTCGACGAGGCCGGTTTCCCAAGCTACGTTATGAACGAAGTCAAGGCCCAAGGATTCTCGAAGCCTACTGCCATCCAGTCGCAAGGCTGGCCCATGGCATTGTCCGGTCGCGACGTTGTCGGTGTCGCTGAGACTGGTTCCGGCAAGACGCTCACCTATTGCCTTCCCGCCATCGTTCACATCAACGCGCAGCCTCTGCTAGCTCCCGGCGACGGTCCCATCGTCTTGATTCTCGCGCCAACCCGCGAGTTGGCCGTCCAAATTCAACAAGAAATCAGCAAGTTCGGAAAGTCCTCCCGCATCCGCAACACGTGCGTCTACGGTGGTGTGCCCAAGGGCCCGCAAATCCGTGACCTCGCTCGTGGTGTCGAGGTCTGCATCGCTACTCCAGGTCGTCTCATCGACATGCTTGAGGCCGGAAAGACCAATCTGCGCCGTGTCACTTACCTAGTTCTCGACGAGGCTGATCGTATGCTTGACATGGGTTTCGAGCCCCAGATCCGCAAGATTATTGGACAGATTCGTCCTGACCGTCAGACTTGCATGTGGTCGGCTACCTGGCCCAAGGAGGTCCGACAGCTGGCTTCCGACTATCAGCAAGACTTCATCCAGGTCAACATCGGTTCCTTGGAGCTGTCCGCCAACCACCGCATTCAGCAGATCGTTGAAGTTGTTTCAGAGTTCGAGAAGCGTGACCGCATGGCCAAGCACCTCGAGGCCATCATGGACGACAAGAACAACAAGGTTCTAGTTTTCACAGGTACCAAGCGTGTTGCCGATGAAATCACTCGGTTCCTGCGACAGGACGGATGGCCTGCTCTATGTAAGTTCTGACTCCACTACATCACCCAAGGCCATACACTAACATCCCCCAAGCCATCCACGGCGACAAGCAGCAGAACGAGCGCGATTGGGTCTTGAACGAGTTCAAGACTGGCAAGAGCCCCATCATGGTTGCTACCGACGTAGCTTCGCGTGGTATTGGTATGATTGCAAACCCCCCACATCCCCCTCCCCAACCTCCCCCCCAAACATAACTATGCGTGAACTGCCATTGTGCTCTGCTAGGTCGTCTTGTGCGCTCGCTCCTTTCGCTTCCATGACATCGTCCACGGCTTACAGTGTTTCTCGCATCTGATTATCAGGAATCCTTGGGCACGACAGCGAAACCTTCGCTCTGTGCCACCTCTTGTTTCAGGTATTACTCCGGTACTACTGAAGCAAGCTGAGAGATCTTGACTTACACAAGTCCCAGTATCTATCAAGGGTTTCCGGATTAGGAGATATTCACAGCCTTCCCACTGGACTTGGATGCCATGACCATCGTCGTCAGCGCACATAGACGGAGCACGCAACATACTGCAGCTTCACGCGATCATTCCCTGATCGTCGTTTGATCACATGCTTGATTTGATGCTAACCTTTGCTTTTCAAGATGTCCGCAATATCACTCATGTGCTGAACTATGACTATCCGAACAACTCGGAAGATTATGTTCACCGCATTGGTCGTACTGGTCGTGCCGGCGCCAACGGTACTGCCATCACTTTGTTCACTACTGAGAGTACGTTTCATTCCTTGCTAATCAATTCGGATCTTGCTGACAGTATTCTAGATTCCAAGCAGGCTCGTGATCTCGTACAGATTCTTACCGAGTCCAAACAGCAGATCGATCCACGCCTGCATGAGATGGCTCGCTATGGTGGCGGCGGAGGCGGCGGTGGTCGCTGGGGAGGTGGCCGTGGCCGTGGTGGAGGCCGCGGCGGCGGTCGTGGTGGTAAGCAAGCACGCCGAAATGCAATTTGTCGATCAATGGCTAACAAGCACAGGATGGACTGGCGGTAACAACGATCCCGTTCGCAACAGCCGCTGGTAAATGGTACCCGGTGTACAGACGATCGCAACGCGTGTAGACGAGACACACTTCCCATCTTTCATTTCAGAACAGCAGTGGAAGGCTGCTGCACGGTACAAGCATGTCGATATACGCTGATACCCCCATGGAGGCCGCACCCGCCTGTGACAGTAAGGCAGCAAGGCTTTCACATATAGACTGGTATTTCTTTCTCCTTGCGCAACGGCTTTTCTCACCTGGCGTTTTCGGTCTCGTTTCGGCTGGCCGCTCTGAACTTCTGGAGCTCTACGGCCATTCCGCATGATGGAGCTGGGGAATCATTTTCCAAAAAGTCTCTGTTACATAATACCAATATAGAACACTTCCTTCAACATCCTAATATCGCTTCCCGTCCATTTATCTTCAAGACTGATCTATGTGACCGGCTGGGAACAATGATCGATGACTGACCATCGATGCATGTCTTGCGTGCCCGGAAAGGGCAACTACCTGCATGTCTGCCCTCATGTTGCGTGCGTCTTCACCCACTTTTTCCTAAGAGTTGAAATTACGAACAAGCGACAGATGAGAGGCCTAGAAAGCCTGACCATCGATACCATTGTAGCGTGGTGCATGATATAGATTTCTGGTCTATGGGACACTAAGTTGCAGTTTTCGTGGCAATTCTAGACTCGAACTGTCGACAAAGCGCGGTCCCGCCAGGACGGTCATTGACGCCACTTTTTGCACCGCGGGAACAGCAACATCCGACCCTATCCGTTTCCGGATACACCCAAGAAGCGGAGTTTGGTACTGTACGCACACGGGCATGTTTTCACATGGCACGAACGCGTTCTGAGCATGGCCGGATGGGCTCGGTGACCGAAGTTGGACAAGTCGAGCATTGTTTTCTCACTTCTTGGGTCGGGTGACTCCTGGTGCCGAGGTTGAGGTCGAGAGCTGGGGGCGGGGTGACTGCTACGTGATGAAAGCGAGCTTACGTTTGTGAGTTGGGTGGTGGAGGGATGGATGGTGCCGGGTGGTGGGTGCGTAGCATGGAAGGGAGGACTTGTGTGTTGGATCGGCCAGATGGAAATAAGGCGAGGAGGGGAAAGGAAAGGGTCGAAGGTGTACGCTGAATTGTGAGATTGGTGGAGTGAGGCATGGGTATGTTATGTGCGTTGCTGTTGGGGCGCAGAGGTTTGGTGGGGATAAAAAGAGCTGGAGGGAGAAGATGGGGAAACCCGAAACCGGACAGAGGTAGGTAAAGGTGGAGAGACTAAACTGGCTGTTTAGATGAACGAGAAACACGGTGTAGTTGGTGAGGATAAACACGTAGCCACTTATATGTCCGATGCGA
>TARA_R110002003_G_scaffold97_38_pt1 | contig 16567 bp, 12 predicted proteins | sample TARA_R110002003 | Tara Oceans TARA_R110002003 (sample SAMEA4396441) | marine metagenome | biome: Westerlies Biome; feature: [SRF] surface water layer (ENVO:00010504); material: water (ENVO:00002006), including particulate matter (ENVO:01000060) such as... | depth 5 m
GTCCTGGTCCGCCAATGGCTTGCGCATGTCGTAAGTTCTACCCTCATCCGTGTGAAGTAAGAAATTAGCTTTTACCGGCTCCTCCTTCTTTTCGGGTTTTTCTTTAGCCTTGCCCTTATCCTTCTTGCCGCTCTTCTTGCGCTCGAACTCTCGTCGCTTCTCGTCCTCCTCCTGTTTCGTCAAGCGCGTATCCACTTTTCCACCCTTGCGTGCCTGCCAGTCATGCCCATCTTTCGCATTCAGTGAAGCGTACGCTAAGGCTAGATCTTCCGGGATCTTGATTTTGCGGCTCTCGATAAGTTTCCAGGCGCGGTCCAGCACCTTGCGCATTTCCTTGGCTTCGGGTCGTAACTCTTCCAGGGCGTCTCCCGTGATCGCATGCTTCTTCTTTAGTTGACGTAAGTCTGCTCGCGCAGAATTTGCATCTTTCTTCAGGTATGTGTTGATACGGCACACGCGAAAGGTTTCCTCTGCTATCTCCTTTGCTGTTGCGCCACCATCAAGACGGCTTTTGACACGCGCCGTGTCGTCATCATTAGACTTAGGTGAAAGAAGCTGCTGCTTTGCTTCATTCAGATCGCGCCGGAGGGCCGAGTTCAGTCTGCAAACGCGGTAGCCCTCTTCCGCAATCTCGGCGGCAGTGCCACCAGAGGAGAGTCGAGCTCTGATGCGCTCGGTGTCAGAGTCATTGCTCATCGGGCCAGCCGAGCGGAGCTTGGAGGTGTAAGAGAGCGATTTGTTCAACGCGCGGTTTTGGGCCTTCTCGCTAGTAGGATTGGGGCGATGGGGGCCATTTAAGCGACTGGGAGTGTTTGCAGCATTCGAAACATTTGGACGGTTAGGACTGTTTGGCCGATTGGGAATGTCGGGTCGATTAGGATGATTGGGTCGCGGCGGATTACCGGGTCGGCGAGGACGGTTCGCACCAGTTGATACGTTTGGTACGAGCATCTTGTGGTCTAGGTGTTGGTGGTTGAAGCTGTATGAAAGTTGAGCGTTTTCGGGTGTGGGCTCGAGAGTGGAATACGACACGAGATGAGGAGGGCGGGGGATTATAACTGCTGGGCCAAGGTCAGTTGAGTATTGTTACATATCACTTGTTATTGTGAATGATGTCAGTCGGTCTGTTGGAAGGTGAAAGTGAGCGGTGAGAAGAGGCAGGAGGCCGCATTCGCACTCCAGCGTCAACCGAGACTCCGGTTCTCTTCTATTTAGATTCTGAACTTGAACGTTCGAAACGTGCATCTGAACAATGGAGGCTCTATTTTCGACAAGAACAGTCTGTAGTAAAGTGTAAGATTTATAGTGCAGCCACAAACGGTTACGATGCAGGCTCATGTAACCGATTGCTTCTAAGCCTGATCACAAAACGACGAAATGCATCAGTGTTAAAGTTCGGTGATGTTGAGATTATGAGTTACAAGAAATGGATAATGTCTTGTGTAATGGAAAGCTCACGAGCCCATACGAGCAAAAGCGACTGCAGGGCGGTCCATGCTAGCGGCCAATGAATACGACATTCTATCTAACCTGCAACGGCCGCAAAACCATTCACAAAAAGCAGACTCGGGAAAAGAATGAAAGAAGGGGTATGAAACAGCATTTTGAGATCTTAGAAACATATATGTAATGTGCAAGGCTCTGCGGAATTGTACTTGTGGTATGCTAATGATGTTGCCGTGGTGAACAGTGAAGATGCTTCAGGATATTCGCTCTTCTTATCATGCCTTCACAACCCCTGCATGCAACGGGTGAGTAGATCAGCGACGACAGTACGTCATTGCTCCTTCAAGTATACTCCATCAGTGTGATCTTTCATTACGTAGTCAGATGTTTACCAGAGCTCTTACTCACGCGTGAACTCCCTCAACCCCTCAACCCCCAAAGCACTGTCAACATCCTCTTTGCGTTGAAACTCAGACCTCTCAACCTTTCTGCAGCACACATGTCAGTGATATTCATCAACCGAGACCCGCTCCGGTCTCTCATCATCATCGCCGAAATGGAAAGGGAACTACTCAGCCACGCAGCCCTTCAGCACGCCAACGCCGCCATCCTAGCCCAATGCCACAAGCTCTTTCACGAGAACATGGCATCCACAGTGGCTTGTGTCAACGACCAGGCAAGCTCAGAAAAGTTCGTTTACGCCGCCGTGAACACCTGGAACCAAACGCTCACGCACGGCAGAAACAACACCACGGCAGTCCACGGATCGATCACCCATGATTTGGATGCGCTCGGTCTTTTAAGTTATATAGAAACATATCTCCAGGCCAAAGCTCCTCAAGTTCGGGTCTCCGTTCTCCGCAACCTGATTCACCTGCTCGCCAGCACTTGCCCGATGGACGACTACATGTTGGCGGTGAAATGGCTATATAGCACCCTTGATGCACCAGTGCTACTAAAGCAGATACTGGCGGTGTATGCAGCGCACAAGAAGCAAAGCTGGCTACTGAAACCTGAGGCGAAGAAGTATTTACCGCTGTTATTCATTAGAGAGTTTAGCGAGAAGGTGTGGGTGGCGGAGTGCAACAAGGCGTATTTGGAGGTACTGTGGAAGAAGCCGAGTTAGAGCGGTGGGTAGATTCTCTCGGTTGTGAAGTTAGGGAGGACATCAGCAGCTGCCACTGAAGTTATGATACTGGCCACGCGGAGGGGCTAGAGTGGAGATGACATGAGGAAACGAGCAGACATGCATGCAGATAGTGCTCATAAAAACCAAGGGAAACCGACCTCGACTGACGACCAAGTTAACCCCTTCAATACCCATTCCCCCTTTTCTTCCCTCCCCCCTCCTCCCCCTCCAGATGCGTCGTCCGATCAATATCCAACCTCTTCTGGAAATACTCCCCCACAACAAACTCCTCGTACTTCTCTCCCTCCTTCCTCAAATGCGGGATCACGCTCACCTTGGCGTCTTCGTTCGGGCTGAAGAAGAACGGCATACTGTACCTCTCCTCGCCGCCGATATTTCTGACGCGGTGTACAGTGCTTTGCCACGTGCCGCCTGTCACCAATTTCAGGAAGTCAGCGATGTTGACAACGAAGGTGTTTGGCTCGGGGTGGACCGGGATCCAGATTCCGTTGCCGTTGAGGACCTCGAGCGCGGGATAGGCGGTTGCGGATTGGCAGACTAGTGTGAACCAGCAAAAGTCTGTGTGCGCGCCGATGCCGACGTCCGATTCCATTTCCTGGGGCGGGTAGTGCACGGCGCGAATGTTGGTCATTGGGTGTGTAGTTATTGCGTCGAAGTAGTCCTCAGGCAAGTCCAGCGCGAGTGCGAATATGTGCAGCATGCGTTTGCTTAACGCGTACATGGCGTTGTAGTAGCGGTAGATCGCTGGGCGCCAGAAGAGCGCATCTGGATGTGTAGGCCATTGGTTACGGGGTTCGGCTGTGGCTGGAGTAATGGGGCGGTTTTGCTCTGGGTCCGTGGCGTCTTCGCCCATGAGGAAGCCTTCTTTGAGATCTAGACAGGATTAGTGGTTGGGAAGTCCAAGTAAGTGATGGGTGTGCCTTACCTCCTCTAGTGCTTGGATCCAGCTTGCCCTCTAGGAACGCTTCATAGCCCCTGAACTTCTCCGTCTTCTGGTTGTGTGTTTCCATCTTCACTACTTCTGGCAAGGCAAAGTATTCCTTTAGTGCGTCGAAGGTATCGTTGAGCATTTCGTCGTCCACACCATGGTTTACTGCGTAGAAGAAGCCTACGTCTCGACATGCAGCCCCAACTTCCTTCGCCAGTTCTTTCCTATCCTTAAGCGTGTTTGAGTAAATTCGGCGGAAGTCGATCTTAGGAACTTCATTGAAAGTTTGTTTGGCGGATTTGCCGGATAAGACTCGACGACGTCCTGGTACGCCACCATCGTGGTAGTGAATCCATGTCTCTGTTTCCGTCTGAGTGGTAGACATCTTTCTTCTGGTCTCACTTTTCCTCTTAGATCAACAGGTACGGGTGTATACAAATGCCACCAAATGCGGCGGATGACAGTGCGACAGTACTCCTACCGCATGAAAACGAAAGTACCCTGACTCTCAAACACTTATGTAGTGTGTAACACTATCAAATACGATCTGCCGTGTTTAGTAAACTCCCGCATACTATTCTGGAATCAATTAGTCGCCCAATGGCATTCAAACACGTCCGGAGAATAGGCAGGTAGGTGCAGAAGAATCTATGCGAACCCCACGTTATCGGGCGTACTTCAACCGCGTATGATCCTTCGGTTTCGGATGAGGGCGCACGGTAGGCAGGTAAGCCGCTGCTTCCGCCTTGGAAAGTGGGTATAAGGCATGCTTTAAGACTGAATGTGGACCTGACTACATCAGAGTGCATGTGCAGTCGCTGAGACTCGATTGTGCAGGACGGATATCCAGCTTGTGATTTGTGTCAAGGTGCCACCTCTCGCAGGCTCCAAGGTTCGTTGGTAGTGTTGACCTCGCCAGATCTGCTGATATGGTAGCAGAACACACCTTCCTCTCGAGCGGCCACAAAATTCTGACCGCAGAGTTGAGATTGCAACACCTGGTGACGTTTGCTGCATGGCCCCAGTTGCGTGATTGGAGTGCCAGACTGTCGGATACGGAGGAAAGCGCGCTTAATCTTGATAGCGAAGCTGCTTCCGCATGCCGAGGCGAGATCATAAAAAGTGTTAGTCTAAGCAGATTTCAGCTGTCGTTAGCTTGGTTGGTGGGTAGTATGGTGAAAGGAATTGATGACATTCATGGAGGTATTGGCCTGGCACCACCCGGAGATGGACGCATTGTAGAAAGGAATGTGCATGCAGACGCCCCACTTCATCAGCCAGGTAACCCCACCTACACGTGCTCGTTGCTGAACCTGACGAACTATTTGGTGCCTGAGACAGCATTGTGTATGCCGAGTTTCGAAGCGAGGTTGCACATCAGTACTCTATTGCCAGAACGGTTAGCTTTTAGCCCATGCCGGCACCACATGGGTGAAGCGACTGCTACAGCGGGCAATGGCAGTCTTCTCAGTTAAATTAAACAGCTCTGGGACAGGGCCAGCTGTGCTGTGTTGACAATTGCAACTACAGAGAGTGAGAAACGTTGCAAGAAATAGTTATATTCGTCATGAATAGAGCATCATCTGGCGCGAGGAAGATTCCAAACGCACGCCATGATAGGTTGAAATTACCCGCCAACTCCTCCCCAAATTCCCATTACCGATTTCAAAAAAGATAGAAGGACCCAGCTCATAAATCTTCTTCCGCACCAGTTGCCGGTGAAAGGGTATCGTGCATATACTGCCAGCGCCAAAATCGACTACTTGAGACCGCGGTAGCTCGCCAACGCCTATTTCTTGCCCAGCTTATTCAAGAACTCCTTGCCCTTAGCAAGCAAGCCGCCCTTGGCAGCGCCCTCCTCAGGCTTAATATCCTCGCTCTTGCGCTTGACTTCGCCGCTCTTGCGCTGACCATCCTTCTCAATGATGTTCGCAGCACCTCCGCGACCGTAGTGCGTAGGGCCCTTGGGCTCGACAGGCACGTTCGGCGCATCCACATCCTGAGCAGCACGGGCAAGCTCTGGGCGTTGTGGGTCGTTAACCGCCATGTTGCCAGTCCCGCCACGGCCGGTGGTATAGTTATTGCCCTTCAACGTAGGGGTGACGAGATCTTCGGGCGCAGGTTGACTGGTGATCGGGTCATTCTTGGCGATGTTGCCTTGGAGCCAGATTAGCATATAGTCAGAAAGTATCGCAACGGGTAACCGTTTGTGCGCATCATGGCGGGTTCGGCAAGGTCTTATTTCGACTGACGAGAAGCGGGCGCCTCTCAAGCCGGAGGGCCACAAGAGCGCAGCTAATAACATTGTGATAGGACCTGAGCTTACTCACCGGCACCACCTCGCCCGTGTGAAAGAACCCGAGCGTCCTGAGAGGGTCGTCGATTGGCCATCTTATGCGTTCCTTGTTGTGATTGTAGTCGCGAAGATAGAGGGAGCGAAGAGCAGTGGTTGCAGTGGGGAGAACAACCTTCGCGGGGTGCTGTTGAGTAGTCGTGGTGGTAGTAGTAGTACTTATTGTGCGCGAGCGCGAGCCAAGGTAAAAGAAGCCCGATAAAGACAGCACGGAATGACGCGATCGTCAATCAAGAGCACCTCTTATATGAGACCCTTCTTGGCTGCTACACAGCGCAGCAAACGAGGCGCAAATCCAAGACCTCCAAGTGCGAAAGCCTTGCGCGCCGCAGGGCCACCATCTTTTCCTTGAGCTCCAGCGTGATCAGCGCCAGTCACTTCCTCGCGCCTGGGCACATCGCGCCGGCGGTCTGCTTCCGGACGATCTAGACGGTGCCGTCCCTTTCGACCCGTACAATTGGAGATGAAGTGCGCGTGTCTGACTCCAATTCCGCGTTTGCATTAGTCACTTTTAGCCCTGCGGCAGGGTGTTCTGAGTGTGTGCAATGGACGAACTACGTCATTGAGGCCTGACATGGTGATTGACGAAAATTTGGAGGATACTGTGACGAGCGTGACTTTACATTGAACATTAGGAGAGACCGAGGAAGCATGCAGATTTGATGGAGCAGAGGCGAGTGTTTTGTCAAGGTCATGCCAGAGCAAGAAGCAATCATGATAGTAATGCGATTATCTATGCCAAGACCGATCAGCCGGCAGCGTGGGGTACACAGATATGCTGGGTGCGATAGCATCTTTGATCCGTCAGTCTTCAATCCAGTTTCTTTGATCATCTTGAACTGTTCTACTTCGTACATCAATCGCGTCAATTTCCTAATCATTCATATCTGCAGCGTCACGTTCCCAACTGTTCGAAGGAAGAGCATTGAGACTTGAGTGTGGTAACTCATCACATTCATCCCGTCTTGGTCTATCCTCCCCGTGCTACATTCCCTTCGAATGCATCGCACTTTCGATACTGTACAAAGCGCTGCTAACACATCCAACGCCACCAAGGCCAAAAGTGGCCGGAACTACCGTTGCCCAACCATGAATCCATACGAGGTTGCCCTTCTGTCTAACGAGGGGGAGAGCGCCGTCTATGTAATGCCAAAATCCGGGGAAATGTCCCAATGCTGCACATGATACAACCAGCCCAAGTAATGTACAGCATGATTAGCCCAAAAGCCCAACATGAATCCAAATATGCAGACGCTGCGAGGAATGTCGAGTCGATAGTAGAACGCCGTATGCCGCTGAAGTCGAAGATATGACCGAGATGTGTATGAAGCCGAAGCCCGAAATTGCGCTCTGAACAGTTGATTGGGAGACCATTCAACGCGTGATCGGTGATACCCGAACCAAGGAAAGATCCAATCGTGGTGTCATCGATCCGACCATGTTTTGATGCCATGGAAGAATGACTGAATCTTTGTTAGTTGGAGCTGGTGGTACAACAACATCAATCGACATACTGGATCAGCTTGATGGGTATTAGCCACCATCGCGAGGCTGGGGCTTGTCGCCTGCCATGAGGAGGAGCATTGAGGATGCTGATTCGTATCGTGGGTTTGGTGCTCCACCGTCTCTTGGTTGTGGATCAGAGTAGGACAGGTGGAGATCGAGAGTCGAAACGCGCATGGTGTGTGAGTGTTTAAGTATTTGTTCGGTGGCGGTATGGGTGTAGTTGGTGGTGGCTGATGGTGTGAGGCTTGTATGTAGATGTGTGGATGGTATGTGAATGAAGATGTTTCACACCGTTGGAGGCGCTCAGGTGTATATAAGTCTCATCCTGAGGCTGGTAGAGGCCTATCGTAGGCGCCTCCGATGAAATGCGCCTTAGCAATGAGTCCTCAGCGTTTGCTCAGGAACAGGCAATGACTGCCTGCTTCAAGGCGATGACGCGAAACCTCCAGATGAGTTCCTCCATTGAACTCCAATGACAGCCTTCACGGGGTGAAAAGGCTGCGCCATCGAAAGGCAACGCGGGCCCATGATTGGATGAAGCATGATCAACAAGGCGACAGGTAGGCTGCAAAGCTTCTAGCGCCCTTCTGGAAGCCTGGTACCCATGGAGGAATTGGTGGTGACTCCATTAGTCCACCGCCCTGAAGGTCATTTGGGCGATCAAAGCCACAGCCCTGAAAGCCGAAGTACGAACTAGACCGACTACCTCAGGCAGAAGCGTGGTTGTTGGGGGCTAATGGTTGTTCTGAGTGGTGAACCCATGTTCGCTGCCTAGCCTGGCGAAGTGAACGTCGTGACCAGCCGTACACAGCCGCAGCGCGAGCCACAGACGGCAGACACAAGGCATCCTCCAGGCCGGACCAGGGGTCATGCTCTGTCGATAAGTAGTTGCCCGAGGTCCTTCATCGTATGCTGGCTTTGTGTGCGATGACTCTGGTACCGCAGCCCTGCTCACCGGCGGAACACAGCCCGCTGCCGGTATCGATGGAAGATGTTGTTCGTCGTGGTGGAGTTGCTGCGCCCTCTTCGTCGGCCCCAAAGCGTTATCGATTGTGCGCCCCAAACCCGGCTAGCGTTGTTGGCACTCCAGGCGGAATCCTAAGAACGAGACAATTTCGAGGGGGATGATGCGCATCATTGTGGACGGACGTGGATGAGAGGGTTCCAATGTTGGAGAACGTATGACGCGCTTGCGTCGGGTCGAACGAGATCGCGGTGCTCCCGGCGGGAAGGTGCATTTTCCTAATGCAGATCCTTAGCCAGATTGCGGCTTTCCTATTGGGCGATCAGTGACTGCTCAATCGAGCATCTCGAGAACATCAACCTACCAACTACCACAGTACGGTATTGCCCGTCTCTAGGCTGCGGGCCATCTGTACTAGGGCGCGGTTGCGGCTTGTTGCACATGGCGGACTTCATGGCTGTGGGTCTGGATGGGGGCAATTTAGTGAGAAGCAATGTGAACGGTGTCCTGAAGAGGGCTGCGGTGAGACGTTGTCTGAGGCGTTGGAGATTGACAAACTTCTGTGGCAGCGGTTCAGATGCTATCAGTGACTGTGACGGTTGGTGAAGAGACAGGCGCTGTATTTATCTATCTAAAGTCCTTCACAATGGCGTGGACGTCCATACTGGCTTCTCTCCTCACGGGGCAACAGGCGGAACGGCACAGGGCAAACCCACAATGATGCGTGCTTCGTGGCCCTCTCGATACGTACTTTTGGAGCGCAGCGCAGACCCGGCAAGTGAAGCTCGAGGACGATAGTGCTCTGGGATGACTCCTAGTCGGTGACTAAAAGGGGATGGGACGAAACAACCTGCAAATGGTGACACCAGGTCCAATCGTGCGCTCGCCTCATCCGCCGGTGTCTCGAACAAATGTCTACGAGACCAAGCGCCAGAGGGCGATGACATAAGCTGGCGGAAGGGCGTGCGAAGGGACGAAGAGGGATTGGATTGCGGATAGCATGCCTATTTGCTGCCTCACTTACACTGTGGGTTCCCATTCAACGCGGCAAAGTGCGGAACTCTACACTGCCCATGAACTTAGCACCACATCTCACATGACCATTTTAGTCGCCTGCTCGCGGCTTTGACGAGCACGTCGCTGTGGAGACTTGCTTCTCAAGCCATTCGCGACGCACCAGCACCGCCATGCGCTGGCCACCGCGAGTCTCAGGCTCATTAAACACGTTGTCACGTTACAAATGGACGCAGCCACGCATTGTGCGCTCCATTATCCAGTCGGCACGCATCCGCGGGCATGCAGGTACACACGCACAAGGCGTGGGGTGTGCTCAAGCGCTTCTCTCAGACAGCATCACACATCTTCGCGACCAGCATACTACTGTTTCATCGCTGTCGTGGCCACGACATTCAGCCGCAGGGAAAACCGCTTGCCCTCCATTCTTGTGCCCTCACGATTGTTTGCGCTGCGCCCTGAACGCCCTTTCTTTCTGTGGTCGCCACACGATTGGACGGTGAGACTGAGATACAGGGAGGAAGGGCATGTGATGGAGAAAGCCCCGCGATATGCCCTATTCACTACCCTGTGCCCCCCAGGAGGACTTGAGCAACCACGCGACTTTGCCTGCTGTGCTGAGAGTGGCAAAAAAGGTCCTTCACGACGATCAATGGTATTCTAAGCTGCGCAACGGGGGGCCGCGCAAGAGGGACCTCGCGCAGAGCGCATCTCAGGCAACCATGAGCTACTCTGAAGCACGATTGACCCGACTCCGACGGGCAATGCCCTCTTCGGCAACGACTTGAAATGAGGCTCGTCGTCTCCGAGCCGACTTTGATGGTTCCGAGAGATCGGAGTCAGAGCCGTGAAGTCCCAGTCACCTGCCGCCGGCGTGTGTTATATCTCGACATGCCGCGTATATGTAATCATCAAGCTTTGGAAAACATGTTGGCTAGATTTTGCTTTCAGGTAATTCATCGAAGTTTGGTGCGTCATCTGGCATGTTTCGTGGCATATATGGCTGTTCCTCTTGGACCTGGGCCACTGCGATCGCTTTGAAGCGTGAGGATGATTACAGACGCTTAGCATGCCGCGCAACAGCTTATGCGCGCCGCTTTCGATGGATCGTCTGACAATGCCGAGTCGAAACAAGAACGGGTCACTCTGCTCATATGGTCCTTGACTATCATACTGCTCCATGTTGCTAACATAAATCTCCGCAACAAGGCCCAGCGTGACGATGGGAGACATTGGCTGTGTGTATTCGTTTGCACACCACGCACACAATCCCGCAGCACGACATGAATGCCGCTAGATGCGCAGGATATTTTGGTTTCATGCGCAAAGTTTCAGACATCGTCAGTGCCTCTCAAAGGTATGTTGTTGGTCGAGCAGGGAGTCTCGGTCAAATCTACACACAAGACTGCATGCAGCCTAAACTCACAGATCATCAAACGCTATCCCCCAATTGCTTCTGTCTCCACTTCTCCATCCAGCGGTGCCTGCCGAACACTGCAGGGTCTCGTTCCTTCCCCACAACTTACCATCAGCATGCCTTTCGCGAGACAGACTTGAACAGGTCGATTCCGCGACAGCAATTCTGTGTTGTTATCTCCTTGCGCCTCTGAAGACGCCGCCCACCTGAGATGAACGCCCCGTGTCTCAAATGGCGGAGAAGCTGATACCTCAGCCAATAAAGTCGGATGGTCCAGGAGTCTGGATTGCCAGCCCTCGGATGCAACCCTCAGCTTTGTGCCCATGTTAGGTGCGCCCGCAGATCGGTCCGTCGATGATACTCCCGCATAAGTATTAACTTTCCCCTCGCGCATTATCGTCTCCTATTCCTACCACTTCAGTCGTTCTTCCCAAGGCTCAATTGCTACGAATAATCGTCTCTCCATCAAGATGCGTTTCTCCATCCTTGCCGCTGTCGCTGCATTCAGCTCTGTCGCTCTTGGACAGAGTCTTGACAATCTTCCGCAATGCGCCGTAGGTCTTGACATATATATTTTAGGGTCTTTACTCATCACGCGCAGAAAACATGTTTTGGAAGCAACACTGGAAGCTGTGGCACAGCGGACATTGCGTGCATCTGCAGTAGCAACGTTATCCTGCCAGTGTCTTGCTGCGTGTTTGCCACCTGCTCTCAAGCAGACATCGCGAGTATGTTCTGAAGCATTTGTGAGTTCACATCAGCTAAATGAACCCGCAGACACGATCCAATTCGCGTCCGGCATTTGCAAGCTAGCGGGCGTCGACGTCAATACTTCTCCCACTTGTGCTTCGGGTACCTCTACACCATCTGCAGGAAACGGAACCGCTTCAGCCACTCCATCGGGCTCTGCTTCGGTCTCTGGCGTTACGGGCAGCGCCTCGCGCACTCCATCCGCTTCGGCAGCTGCCAGCTCAGGCGCGGCGCCTCAGCCGTCCGCTGGTGCCGGCTTGAGTCTTGGAATGGCTATGGCCGGACTGCTCGCTGCTCTCTAGACGGGCTTGGGTAGTATTGGGCGTTGTTGGCTCTGGCAAAGTCTTTCAGACATTTGTTTGGATCAAGACCGGGCACCGAGGCTGGACTGTGCATTTTGATAGCATACTGTACACAATGGATAAATAATGCACATGCTGTCTCCGTGGTTTGCCCGCGCGATGCTCGGAATTGGAGCATCCACCCATGATTTGCAAAACATTAAGAAGACTTCGCCTGCTGCAATTGACCCTATGCTACCCAGGCGCGTCTGTAAGGCTGAGAATCGGCTAGGGACATGGGTATGGTCCACTATTTGCGGGGGTGTCCAACGTAGGTTAACTCGCGTGCTGTGCTCACCCTCGTGGAGCTTGTGTCAACCTTCAAACTCACACGTCCCCACCATTGCGAACCGCCGCCTGTGCTCTCCACGACGGCCGTTCTTCCACAGCGCGAATATGGAGGCAGCACTCACAGTACCTTAGTCCTGATCGACACACTCTTTTGGCACCGCTAGAATGGCTACCAAATCCAACTTCAAGCGGGCCCTGCCGCAGGGCCAGGGATCCTTCATATCGTCGCTGCGGAACACTGAGTTCGTTGCAGAATCAAAGGCAATCCTGCCTGCAGGTATGACTGGCTTTGTGGCCTAAGACCTGAAACTAACGCTGGCAGAGCTAATCAACACGATTCTCGACTACCTCCCCGTCGCCGACATGTTTAGATTCGCCCGCACTTCCAAGCGCATGCAGGAGATGGTATATGATGACACCCGGTGGATACAAAGACTTAAGAGCATGGGCTGTTGGAACGATGTCGAAGCCAAAAAGAGATTTGAGGAGTCCATGCGGAGAAAGCTGGAGGCGCAGAAGGCGGAGGAAGCACGGAGAGCTGGCGTAGCTCTCAATGGCAACGCCGATGGACTGCCACCCGGAGCAGACGGTTTGCCGAGAGTTAGCACGACACTCTTCGACGCAGCGCTGGAGGAGGACATGCAGCGGAGGTCCGTGGACAGTGGACTGAGGCCGCGAGCGACGACTTTAGACAGAGGCTTCAGCGACATGACCTTGTCACCCCCGGGGTTGCCCGCGCCCTCGCCAGCAGCTCTGATCGATCCACAGGCTGCATTGAAGGTCATATCCAGGGTCCGCTCCATTAGAGGCATGGCACGGCAAGAGTACGGCAAGATTTACGGAGCATTGGCCCCGTATTATTTCGACTTGTCGAGGTCGGCGAGCCATACTGACCCTATACTATTCCGGACCTACCGTGATCCAGAACAGCAGGCGCATATGCTCGCACAGCTGAAGACCTTTGCGAAGAGCGACTACGCACAGGGCTGGTATCAGCGCGAGGAAAAGCTAGACACCATGGTAGGTATCTTTGAGAACGCCGTGCTTCGAGAGTTCGAGCAGGGCTATGCAGAGAAAGACTTTGATGGCCGCATGAAGAGGTTTGCGACTGTGTTAGTTGCTCTCAATGGCGGTGCAGCATGCCTAGACTCTTTCATCCACAACCACCCATTGATGCTAGAGAAGGAGAAATTGGGAAATCCTACAGACTGTTTGCAGCATTATGGTGCTAATCAGCTGAACCTCCAATCATCGCACGACTTCTTTCGAGGCTTGGCGATCGCTTTGAACGGGGAATCGGCTGTCATAGATCGCGTCTTCCCGCAGACCGTCGACGTGCTGCAATCATTCTTGGAACGAGTGTCAGAGGATATCATATCGGAGTACATCACAACCCTATTGGACGAAGCGCATGATATCAGCATAGAGATTTACCTGAAAGCAATGGCAGGTGTATTCGACCAAGCATTGCAACTTGCAATGTCTCTTAGACCTACCCGCGGCTCGAAGCCAAGTTTCAAGGACGATGCGATGCGAACCATTTCAGGCTGCTTTGAACCGCATATAGATCTCTATCTGCAAGAAGAGCTAGCATTTTTTACGAAGAAGTCCGCGGCTGACGTCGACGCTTGGGAGAAGCGTTTGGCGGACGAAGAGCAGACTACTGAGACCTTTTACATGTCTAATGTCAACCGAAAAGCAGTGAAGCAAGACTTCATGGCGTCGTTCAAGAAAGTGGTCATGATGCCGGTGAGTGTGCTGCCGACTATTGGTGGGTCTAGTTCAAGTAAGACTGCTCCAACAGCTTCGGCCACGAATGGAATTAGTGCTCTAGAACCGACTTCAAGGTCAGGTACGCCTGTCCCAGGAGAGCGTGCGCCGTCGCCTCGGACAGAAGTCCCGACGACAGAGCTTGCGGCAAAGGCAGCCATCATGAACTCTCGATTGGAGGGCATTCGTTCGCTGTTCAGTATCGAAGTGGCCTTGAATCTCACACATATGGCCAAAGCAAGTCTTGAAAGAGCTGCACGGTTCGTCAGGCTTGGAGGCCAGTCAGGCGAAGAAGCGAAGGAGCAGAGTGAACAGATTTTCATCAACCTAGTACAGATCCTCGGCAATCGCCACATGAAGCTGGGATTCGACAAAGCTGTTAGCCATCTTGCGGACTACAAGCCCAGAGAGGTAGCAGACCACAGCCGAGAAGGTGTCGCGCCGCTTGTCGCATTCTTGGAGTTGGTCAACGTGGGTGACTTGATTCAACAAATGGTAGAAGTGTTCTACTATCAAGAGCTTGTCGCCGCCAACCTTACGGATCGCGACGACTTTCTGAGCCTAGCTGCAAAAGAGAAAAAACGCTTCGAATCCATGCTCGACGAGCGAGTTGCGGCGGGACTGAACAAGGGTATTGATGTGCTGATGGACGAAGTCGAGTACCTGTGCGGTACGACACAAAAGCCTTCAGACTTCAATCCCCCAGTCGGACCCAAAGGAGTTGTGGAGGTGTTTGATATAGGGCCCAGCGAGACGGCAACGAGAATTGTAGACATTGTATCGTCGCACACGAACATGCTGGTCGGTAGTACAGACAAGAATGTGTTGGATGTGTTCAACCAGGAGGTCGGAGTGCGCTTGTTTGCTGCGCTCTGCAAGCATCTCAAACGGCAGAGGGTCAGCGTGGATGGGGCAATCAAGCTCATCAGGTATGTGAAATCACCGCGACCTCTACTTATGTAGGTGGTATGCTAACTTTCACTAGCGACATGAACGCATACTACGCATACATTGTCTCTCTGCGCAACAAATCACTGATGCAGTACTTCGCGGCGCTCCGCGAGCTCTCGCAGATTTATCTCATCGACCCCAAAGAAGCCAAGGAGATTGCCACAATCATTGCAGATACAGATCGATATAAGGGCATCTTCAGAGCGGAAGAAGTGTATGAGTATGCTGAGAGGAGAGCCGACTGGTACCAGATTAAGAGCGCGGTGGAGAAGCAAATGTATGGTGTTGGCTGTCTGATGATGTGAGGCTTGGTCAAGCGGCTCTACAAGCCTTGCAATCCATTAGCGTGGTCTACTACTTTCTGGAAGCATATGCAGCTCTCCAATGGAGCAACGCGATTTTTGAAAGAAACGCACTGATTAAACGCAATCATATCCAATATACAAAGAGCATTGCTTGCAGGCTCTTCCTCCACCAAATTGCTGCACGTGCTCTCGTCTCAGACTGTCCAGCTTGGGCGACATCTGATCGGTTCAAGGTCCCCCAGCCTCCCTCCACGGTTCGGTTCCTGGCTTGTTGGTCTGTGCACCCGCAAGTGACCATGGTCACTTTGACTTCACCTCACGACTCAATCTTGCAACACGCTTTGATTGCGTCGTGATTGTGTCTTCGTCAGTAGACCTGCGACATCACGACCGAACGCTTGCTATCTTCATCTGCTACCATCCCTCCATCTCCGAATTGCTTGTTGCGCAAGCAGACCCCGCGTCGGCACTGCCGTTTTGGATCGACCGGCTCGGTGCTGTCTCTCACCTGTCTTGAGTTCTAGACCACGACGCACCGGGCATATTCCGCGGTGAGAGACTGGGAGCGTCCATTCACGCGCAGTCCTCTGCATGCTTTGCGGACTCTAGTCCTTCTTTGCAGCATCTTCGCTCCTTTGCATTGCTTGACCCCTGCTCCCGCCCACGCGCATAGCCACGGACTGCAGCTACCACCCAGCTGTGTGAATATACGCGAACATCCACAGGTGTGCAAGCATACACTGGGCGAAGCACCAACCTTCGGTCTCCCCCCGCAGTCGCAACATTGCAAAACAACAACCATGGCGGGTAAGTGCTCGCTTGGGACATCTAACACGTACTGAGCTGACATTGGCTTTCGCACAGAGCGCCTAGCCCCCGAGGTCGAGGCGTCGTACTCTGCAATCATCGACGAGATTCTCCGGGCCAGCGATCTTAACACCATCTCTGCGAAGCGCATACGGAAGGGCCTCCAAGAGCGAGTCAAATGCGACACCTCACACCAGAAAGTGCGTTGAAGGTCTCAGACGGCACAAGCGGCCATAACTGACGCCGCGAGTAGGATGCGATCACCGCGCTCATCATGCAGCGGTTCGACAAGTTCAACTCGGAAAACAACGGCAACCCTGACCCCCAAGAACCCATACCCACCGTCGAGAATGGCACAAAGACCTCCAACGGCGACACCTCAGACGCGTCGAACCACAAACGGTCGCCGGACTCCGAGTCGGCACTCTCAGAATTAGAGGATTCTGGTCCACCGAAGAAGAAGAGCAAGAAGCAACGACCAGTGGAAGACGACGATGCGGCATACGCGCGGAAGCTGCAAATGGAGGAGAACTCACGGATTAGATCGACGCGCGGTAGCAACACGAGGAAAAAG
>TARA_R110002003_G_scaffold242_6_pt1 | contig 16549 bp, 14 predicted proteins | sample TARA_R110002003 | Tara Oceans TARA_R110002003 (sample SAMEA4396441) | marine metagenome | biome: Westerlies Biome; feature: [SRF] surface water layer (ENVO:00010504); material: water (ENVO:00002006), including particulate matter (ENVO:01000060) such as... | depth 5 m
TGGCCGTGGCTTCGGCATCGAACTATGCTTCACACTCCAGCCCTGCATCGTCCTTCTCGTCCCCAACGTCTTCCTCTGCGCTTGCACTTGACTTATCGACGTAGTATGAAACGTCGATGCAGCTCTGAATCCAGATGGGGTTGAAAATGACGAGCCTTGCTTTGCTGGACTCTCAGGCTCCTTTGCAGCATCGTTCGGCGGATCTTCTTGATCCGGCTTCATGGGTGAACTCGACAAGAGCACGTATCTCGTGTTCTCCAACTCCGGCGCCGGATTGTTGCGCTTCGGCTTGCTTGCCATTGGTCGATTATGTAGCTTGTAATTGGGGAGGGAGAGAGGTTGGAAGGATCGAGAAGGTGGTTGGACGTTTGATATGTCATGCAATGGCGTTGTGCTCGACATTGAGGACTTTGAGCGCTGTAACGATGGGACGGTCGATAGCTCAGTATCTTCTGATGGTATGCTGGCCGATCTTTTAGTAAAGAAGCTGGTGATCGCGCCTTGGCCTGCTACTCGGGGCTTGACCTTCTTGGATTGTGTGGGCTTGCTCTCCGCTTTTATGTCATCGTTGTATGCGTTTCGGCCGGCATGTGCAGTCTGCACACTAGCAAGCATGCGTATCTGCTCCGCTTCCTGTTGCATTACGTGCAAGTCTCCCAGATCCCGAGCTGTAGTAAATCCAGGCTTTACGCTGTGCATAGTCGTCGAAGCCACGGAAAACCCAGACGTCCTGTTCATTGTCACTGCCATCGAGCCATGGTCTATAGTACCCGATTTCTCCAGCTTTCGCCGCTTGCTATTCTGCTGAGGGCCAGCGCTATTTTGTCCCGAGCCGTTGAATCGCTCGTCCCAGGAGGCACCCCAGGTCAGATCATCACCGTCAATCTCCTCCTTCGTGGCCGGATACTGGTCGTCCTCCAGTCGCTCGAGAGATGCTCGCGCGACGTTCAATTGCTCGGCCGTTGGGCAAGGCCTTCGTAAAATGCGTGCCAGATCAGGGACCGTTGATCGTTTGAAGGCAAGGTCCGGTCCTCGCTCGCTAAAGTGCTTCAACACAGCTTTCTCCGAGACGAACTTCGAAAGTGTGGTCTTCTCCTGTCCTGACTGCTTGATTGGGCAGCTGAGATACAGGAAGCCTTGTGCACGAGTCATGCCAACATATAGCAGTCGTCTCTCCTCATCATGATCTTCTGCACGCGAGTGAGGGATAGACCCATCATATACAGCAGGCATGAAGACGACAGGCCATTCCAGACCTTTGGCGGCATGTATCGTAGATATTGTGAGTTGCTCTGTATCTCCTCCATCTTGGTCTGCGACGCTCGAGAGGGTGACATTCGCAAGAAACTTCGAAAGGATGTCGGCGGCCGTATCTTGTCGCTGCTCAACACCTTCTACAACTGGTAGCGAATCATCTGTGATCTCCTCTCCGTTCGCCATCGCTGTAGCCATCTGAGTCGCTTGGGACACTAGCTCTTCCACATTCGCCCAGCGATCCTGCCAATTCTCTTTGTGGGTCTGCTTGAGATACGCCTCAAAAGCGATCTTCTTCAATACGTGCCAGATGAGATCGAAGAGGTTGCAATGCTCGCCATTGGTCGGTATCAGCTTTTCGCGGGCTGTGAGGATGACATTCACAAACTGCTCCATGCCCTTTTGTGCCTGTGTAGATACCTTGCTCTGCGCCTTGGTCCTGCCCTGTGCAATGTCGAGCACCAGTCTCCAGAACGTAATTTTCTTGGTTTCAGCCTCTTCGAGCAGAGCCTTGACCGTCGTGTCTCCAACCTTTCGTGAGGGAAGATTGATGACGCGGGCCACTGCGTCGTTGTGTTCTGGCTGACTGACGACGCGCAAGTAGTCCAGTATAATCTTGATTTCTGCCCTTTCGAAGAACTTTGTGCCTGCGACCATTCGATATGGCATTCCCGCTTGTCCTAAAGCTCTTTCAATCTGGAGGGACAGATTACTTGAGCGTAGGAGGATAGCATAGTCATTGAAGCTCAGCAGACCGCCCGAGAGCGTTTTGGTTCGATGTATCTCCTCAACTATCCATTTTGCCTCCACCTGTGCAGAAACAAGATGACGAAGCGTGGGTGGCTCGCCAGTCCCGTGCGTTGCAATCAGTGCCTTTTGTGGTCGACTCTCGTCTTGTTCGATGACTGCCAATGCCGAGTTCAGAATGCATCCAGATGAGCGATAATTGTTCTCAAGGTTAATGACGACAGACTCCGGAAACTCATCGCGCATGCGGAGCAAGTTCTTGATCTCAGCCGAGCGGAAGCTGTAGATGCTCTGATCAGGGTCGCCAACGATCGTGATTCGTCTTGTGCTCTGGGCCATGAGCTTCATCAGCTCATACTGGATATTGTTCGTGTCCTGGTACTCGTCGATAAGCACAGCCTGGATAGTTGAGACGCACGATGGATGTCGTTTGAGTAGCTCCACGCATCGTACGAGTAGATCATCGTAGTCGAGAAGATTCGATGCTTTCAAATGCTCCTCATATGATGAGTAGATCATAGCAAATTCGTTGTCGTTGACATTCTTCGTCGTTGCTCTGAAATCATCCGCAGAGACGCCTTTGGCTTTGAGCTTCGAAATTCTTGAGCGAGCATGGCTGGGTTCCACCGTGTATTGATAGCGTGTGACGATGCGCTTGATTATAGCTTTGCTGTCATTCGTATCTGCGATTCCAAAGTTCTTGTCGATTCCAATCTCTTGTCCGTACCGAGACAGGAACCGTCGCGCAACCGAATGGAAAGTTCCCAGAATCAGCTTGGCTTCCAACTTATCCCCGACGAAACCTTTGATGCGCTCTTTCATCTCTCTTGCTGCTTTGATGGTAAAGGTGCATACGATGATGTTCCATGGCTGCAATCGCTCATGGTTGACGTGGTACGCGACGCGCGCCGTGAGTGTTTTGGTCTTGCCAGATCCAGGCGGCGCAAGGACCTGTACGACATTTGCTGGGCTCGTCACTGCACTCCGCTGCGCTTCATTCAGGCCCTCGAGCAGGGCATCCATCAGTAAGGTCAGGACGCGTTGCGTCCCATGTTGAGAAGTGATGGCAGGACCGGTGGCACACACCGCGTTGAGGCTAGCACGGCTAGGTCGCGAAGGCACGTGCTGATAAGATAAGACTAGCCATATGCGTGGAAGCCCACCACTAAACGAATGCCACAGACCGATCCGAGACATGCAATTATCACGAGACTAGCAATAGACCTGTATGGTTGTATCCTGTGGTTGTAAAGTTGGAAGGATCTCATCAGAGACCGAAGTCCCCGAAACAGGCTCCCCAGCAGCCATTGCTTGTCAAGTCCATGTCTGGTGGTTCGAGTAGGTAATTGAACATCTTGTACACCGACGCCATCAGTGCGAGCATGACTATCTGGATCGCGATGAGATCCATTGACTGCATTACCTACCTCCCGCAAAGCTACGACTCGTGCTTAACTGGACCCAGGTCCAACACTTTTTGGCTTCTGCTTACAGCAAGCACGATCAAGGAGGCATCCGTCAGTTTCGTCCACTGTATCAATTGAGCTACTAGCCCTCATCAAGCGGTTCAATATCTTGTGCGCCTTTCCACTTGAGACTCTTGCTCAACAACCTCTCTCCTCAAGTGCCATACAGCTTCAACTACTTTTGTCTGTGGTAATTAGCAAAAGCGAAAGACATCAGGGATATTCAGCCGTCTGTAACAGGGTGCGGGCTTCAATTATGCTATAGTAAGTTCCAAGGCGAGCGCGCGCGGATTATTGCATGCCTGGTGTTCACTCGCACCAGACACCATCTTCAACGACTGTCATTTTATGACCACGGCGCAGAGGCATGGAAGAAGGTGCGTCTCCAGAACGAAACATGCCACATGGCACTTGCTACAGCCTCGTTCGGCACCGGCATAGGCTAGGGAGACACGGAATGAACTACTTTTGACTCGATGGTGATGGGCCAGCCTTTTCCAATATTCTCCACGGCCAATCGCTTGTTTGCGTATTCTTGCATATCCAACGCTAGTATTATCCCTACTTTACTCAGTATTTGCACTATTATGGCCTCACAGGAAACCAGTCAACTCAAGGTTACTTTTTCGTTCCCGATGGCGACCAATTTGAGTTCGACTGGTCAAATTACGGAGTACATGCTCCGCCTGCCGATCCATAAGACATGTCACCGTACGACGGTTGGCGACAACCGTTTGACTAGTCGGAGTACACCCTCGGGCCAACGCGGCTTCGGCTGGCGCACAGATGCTATGGCTGACTGCCTGGGTAGATATATCCCTTCTGGAAGCACAAATATCGAGCCCCTCACAAGGTAATATCGCGAATTATCATAAGGTCTACGCACACTTCGTTGACTTCGCCCACAGACGAATGCTTCATCTGCGCCAAGTATAAAGGCTACAAACATGTCAAGATCCACTGGGATGATCAGATGGGCACTTTGTGGATTGAAGATGAAAAGATGCAGCTGAAAACGAGCTGTGATTTCAATGTCACAGAAACCCGGACGTTTTCACCAACTAATATGGCACGCATCTAGATTTACCTGTTCAAGATTGGTAAAGTGATTTGGTTTATCAACCGTGGTTTCAAAGGCAGCGCTCGTTATGCTATGGGCTGTGCTGAAGATGGTGAGGTGCATTGCCTCTTGTCCTTCGACTGATGAACAGCCACTCAAGGCAAGCTAGAGCAAAGAGACCGCTCCGCCCACCCCCCACCTGGTATCTCGTATGGCGATGCACAATGGTAAACAATGGATGTACTTTTACGGTTGCTTAGTACAGGTACTGGGACTTACACTTATCAAAGATTGTGCAGAGGGGGAAGGTTGCGACTTTAACATTCAAAATCATAAAGGCTTTATCGGAGGAAAAGGAACGAGAATTCATCAAGAGGACTGCAATTTTAGCAGGAGTGAGACGGTAAGGGATTGGCCTCTACCACTAAGAAAGGAGCTACACATGACTACTCACAACATGAATTTATCGATTGGGCACTTGAGGTACAGTGCTTGCTTCGCTCGCCATAAACTCACGCCTTGCGCTCTGCAATGACCCGTAACGGCTCTTGAACGTGTAAGATATCATACTTCAGCCTGGCAGTCTTAGCCTGCTATTTGGCTCCTCAAGAATATGGTTACGTGGTTGCTGGAAAGCCTTCAAGTCTTTTACGTGTCACCAGCTTCACCCGTCGCCTTCTCCTTTGCCCTCCTCGCCATTTCAGCCTTCAACCTAGGAAAGTAACCTCTCGCCATACCCTACCCTTCATTAGCCTCGCCAATATTTGATTATCACACTCAACACTTACCACATCCACATACTCCTCCCACTCGTTCACTCTCTTCCCACCAGCTTCAAAACCCATCTTCCACACATACTGATTCACGTACTCACCAATCGGCGTTTCGCCCCTAGCATTCACATACATGATGATCTTCTTCTTCTGCGTAAACGCATTTTCACCTTCTTGCTCGTCCGTACGCGCGGGGAACTCGGACGTGCCTTCGATGACGTCGGTGACGGTGATCTTGAAGGAGGAAAAGACTTGTAAGATAGCGAGGAGACTGGCGCGGTACTGGGCGTTTGTTTGGGGTGCGAATTGGAGGGCGTCGGGTTGGAAGATGCGCATGCAATTGGGTGTGCGGAGAGAGATAAGCGTGTTAATGTCTGCTGTGTTGAAGGCGTTCACAATGGCGTCGGCGGTTTGGCGTTCTTCGGATGCCATGGTTGGGGATGTAGAATACGTACGTGTGATAGTGAAATGAACGATCGTGGATGAATGCTAGTGGGGTTGGAGTGAACTAATGCAAAGCTACCGTGTGTTTGCATGGGTGACAGCTCGGCGTGCAGAAGCGGGTAAGCCACAATCCTGCGGGCAGATGATTGACCGGAAGATTGAGGTGGAATTCAAGTTGCGTAAAGACTGAAGGTTCCGACGGCTGTCTTATGTACGCATGGCACTCTATATAGCTTCCTGATCTCAGCGGAAGTAGGTCGGTGCGCTCGCCTTCGCTATCATCCACGCCTCATCCAGAGCTTGCACAACCTCATCAGGCAACGGACCCTTCTCCAGATCCGCAAGGTTGCTCTCAAGCTGCGAGAAACTACTGACTCCGATGATCACACCGTCATTACCACCCTTAGCTCTGGTCTTCAGCTCCGAATGGTGGACGCACCACCTCAAGGCGATCTCCAACAGTGTAAGCTTGTGCTTCTCGGCTACTCCCTCGACGAGCTGAAGAGCCTCGAAAGTAGAGCTCTTAAAGTATCGGTTGCGGTACATGTCACCCATTCGGGTGCTCACCGCGAATCGACCTTCCGTGGGCTTGATGTCGGCAGACTTTATCTTGCCGCTGAAGAGACCTCCTGCGAGCGGGTTGTAGATGACAATGTCGATCTTATATTTCCGGCAGCACGGAATGAGCTCAGGCTCGATAGCGCGGGCTGTACAGAGTATCAACATGACAGGCTCCCTCGGTGCTATCGACGCATGAGGACTTACTGATTGCATTGTACATGGCCTGGTAAATCGTAGGCTTTACCCAACCACGCTCGTTACAGATGTTCCAGACCTCTGCGACCTCCCAAGCCGCAAAGTTGGACAGGCCTAGCTGGACAAATTTTCCCTGCTTGTGCAACTCATTGACTGCGCCCAATGTTTCCTCGAAAGGCGTGCCGTGATCTGGTGCGTGAAGATAGAAGATGTCCACGGCATCAGTGTCCAACTCCTTCAGTGATGTTGAGAACAGCTCCTTCAGTTTCTCTGGTTTGTGCGTTCCTGGTTCGACTGGAAAGACTTTGGTTGCAAGGGTAAGGCCGCGGTCCTTCCATTTCGCGTCCCGTGTATAAGCCTCCTGCTTTCCACCGACGTACATCCGCGCAGTGTCGACTTCATTGTATCCTCTCGATTGAAAGTAATCCAAATGCTTCTTGAGTTCATCGAGAGAGGTCATACGGGCTCCAGCAGATTCATCGGGGCCTGTATACACGTTAGTTGAAGCTTATCTTGTGGCCGCATTTTCGGTGATGTACCGAAGGTCATCAGCCCCAAGATGACACGTTCTGTGACATTCTGTGCAATTAGCGGCATCTTGAGTAGTGTTTCGAGCTTAATTGATCAAAAGATGAAGGTTGCAGAATATATGACTTTATGCGACTTTATGCGACTTTGTGCTCGACGCTGTTCTGGTGTGACTGCCATTTTGGTCGCCCGATGACGAAGGTCTAGTGGGGTCAAGACACACCCCGCGCCTCGGAACGAAGCCGCGACAGCGTCCCGCTCGTGCTGCTGTTGAAAGGCGACGGTAAGTCTACTTTCATGCAATCTTGCACATTCTGAAATATCCAGCGATAGTTCGAGTGTGTAATATCTATCACCAGCACGTGGTGGGTGTAGTGTGTCCTCAGGCTAGGTGCACTTTTGTTGTACAATAACGTTGGACATGGCATCCGAGTACAGAATACCCGATGCGGTATGCCGCACGGAGAAAAAGGACTTGGCAGGACTGCCATAAAGAGGCTGGAGGTGAACTTCCCATACTGTATTCAATGAGCACCCAAAGACGAATGATACATCAGTAGGTCCTTAGATGAACTATCGAAGCAACCGTAGTCTGGCAATATCCGGTCGTGGCAATATCCGATCGTGGCAAGGAGAAATACCCGTGTCGATGTTGATGACCTCCTGGATTGACCGTGAGTGCGTGAAGGCCGAATGGACCGTCAGATCGACGACTCCCCCAAAGCACTTGGGCAGGCTACGAACTACATCAGGGCCCCACCACGAGGGCTACCTTGGAAGAACCCTTGACCATCCGCGCTCCAGCGGTCTTCCCGCTGCTGACATGGTTCGCGCAGCTTGTTGCGCTGCATTGCAAGTCTACTGAAAGCCTTGTTTGTCGTTCTGATTGGAAGCACAAGATGGCCGCCTCTCTCGACCAAGGACTAAATCAATAACACGGCACCGCCGACATCGTCCTTACAATCCTTCCGCATACGGCTGTCAAGGCAAGAAAGTCCGACGTCCCATGGGAGCGCGCCACGAAAGTTGGAAGAAAAGGCCACCTTCGCAATCCCATTGGCTGCGCACTTTCGCCCTAATGAACCTCCACCAGCTCCCTTCGGCGAGATGTTGCGGCGAAGCAACTGTCTCACGAACGCCTCTATGCGCAGCAACCGGGATAGAAGCAGGAACATGCACCCTCCCGCGACCGTGCGAGCGATCTGAAGGCAAAGGCTGAAACTCTAGGGGCCATTTGGAATGATGCATCGCTCCAACCTTCACTCTCGCTTGCAAGGTGGGGCCGAATCAGTCCAATGACGTCGCGGGCGGCCCGATAACGATAAGGGTCCTGGTCATGAGCAGCTGACGTCGCTGATCCTGACTCGGACATGCAGCTAAACATGCACCATCACACGAGAACACCCCGCTAGAGCCGTTGCAGCATCGTCGACACTGCGCCCAGGATCGTTCCGCACCGTCCCGCCGCTGTTCTGTACAGCACAGGTGCCACGTAGCAGCGACGCAGGTACGCACAGAAGGCGCCCATGAAGGGCAGTAATCGCCTCAAGAGACACGCATCCGACATATAACACGGCCCTTCCGCCCCGGCCGGCGTTTCCAGCGTCCTACATGTCTATTTCACGACATTTGACGGCTGCGGTGCGCCAAAAGATGAGTCGATCAGCTGGAGCCGAAGGTGTCATGTGGCCCAGTAAGCCACCCTCCGCAAACTTACGAATCAGTCACTTTCTCGCACACCATCAGCCAGGCCTGCCTCTGATTGGAGCGCACGCCTCAGATACAAGGTACCTTGACGGAAGCCAACTCTTGATTTAGCTCCAGGCCATGCAGTCGCATCGCGGTATTGAGGATTCGGTTGGGACGCCGCAAATGCGGTGCACTTGCTCCCTTGCCAGGCCGAAGCAGCCCTTTGTTTTCACATGAGATCATACTGTCCAAGCCTCTTTCTCTCTTGCTTCAAGTCCATTACCAAGTCTCCCTTGCCTGAAACCCGCTGCTCCTTGTCAACGTCGTTGATTGTCTTGCGCTTCCTTAAATAGCCCCACGCGACCCGCTTCGAAAGCTATTGGCATTATTGGCATTAGCAGCTATTCCGAACTTCGGCCCTCATGCGGATCAGTACCCACGACTTCCATCACGTTTCCTGGCCACAAACCTTGAGCGCATAGCGATCCAAGACCTGACTCTTGGTCGCTATGTGCTGGTGTTTCGACTTTGGCTTTTCAAGCAAGAAAAGACCACCAAAGCCGTCCTCGAGCGAGAAGAGGAGGAAGGATGGGCCTGACGAACCGCTTCGCGGCAAAGGCAAAGCAGTGGTTGCGGAAGTCTCGGAGAAGCGTAGGTCGAGTGAGACGCATAGAAAGAGAAGATCTGGAGATTCTACAACCCCGCGCTCGCCGCGCCGGGAGAAGGAAGAGCATCGTCCAAGGTCGCAGCATTACTACGACGACGCATCCCAGCATCGCGATTCGTACAGGCCGGCTCTGAACGTCCAAGTCCCAGAGATGTGGCATCGCTCGGTAGATCCGGCTAGCACCAATTCGTCGCAGGAAGCACTTCTCAATCCACGTCCTCATCGAAGTCAGCATCAACGGCAGCGTCACCCGAAGCGCACGTCCCAAACCACTTTGCGCGGTCGCGGAGCTAAGCGCGACCCTCCGCGACACTCCAAGTCAAAGAAGAACCTTCGTCCCGAGCCGTCCAGAGGATGGTCGCTGTTTGCGCCGTCCCCGCCAAAGACGCCTAGGCGTGAGCACCGCAATCGCGACTATCAAACCTTGGACACCTCACCACGCAGCCACCGCTCCTCACGACAGCACCGTTCTCCCCAACCGGCTTCTGAAACCCCAAGGTCCCAAGCTCGCCATGCTCGTTCGCGTCAACATGAGCGCGAGGCTACCAGCTCACGCCACGCTCGTTCGCGCACGCCGAACACGGCCGCTCGACGAGTCCCAGACCGCCGCTTCGCCGTCCTTGCTGCAACGAACCAAGCGCTCGAGAATGTGAGGAGAGAAGCATTTGCGCAACCATCTCCGCCGCCAAGACGTGAACGATTGAGGCGGTATGGCGATACGACCATCCCAGCCAGTCAGATTCCGTTCTCATGGGATTGCGTAAGCAGTTCGCAGACCTCAGCTGGATACGGCACAACAGCTGGCGAGTCTAGCAGTCGGCCACGGCGGTCGCGGCGTTGAATATCTACGATGGTTGTTGGTCGGTGGTCGCAGCATGTTTTCTCTTGCTTACACGAAGCGATCGATGCCCGTGCGCAATTGCCCGACGTAGAGCGGTGGGGCTAACGGCAGTAACGCTGGGCGCGAAGCATGTAACGTTTTTACTTTCCTTTTGTCGTGTATTGCGCTTCACTGGAGGGATACCCACGCATCTTCGGCAGTTCATGGATCTGGTAATGGCTTCGGCTTCCTCGGCATTTGATATACCCCCTGCATCACCTTTCGTACGCATACATTGTCTTGGAGTTTTTGGTAGTCATAGCCATTTTTCTGAGTGATAGTCCTTTCTTCCGCATACAACTTTGCAAATTAGAATCTGCTTTCAGGCACCATGTTCGCATTGCCTATCATTCTCTACCCGTAGGTGCATGTCTACCCCATCTCCTGCAAGCCACGATGCGCTCAACCCGCACCCTTCGGTTGCCGGCATGGTGGCTTTTTGGCGAAGGAAATGTGCCTGTATGCGTCTGGCAAACTGCCTGAACAAGTAGGTTTGCGGACTGCTGTTGATTGCTGGGGGAGAGCGTCCGTGACCAGTAGGGAACGGGCAGTGAGATTGAAACGCCATTGCCGAACACGGTTAGTGCGGAGGTTTGGTGTGGGGCTGGTGACGCCTTGTGGTCAACCACCATAACTCTGATCGATATAGGTCCAGGATAAATGTATTCTATCGTTGAGAATGTTCCGCTGTACCACTAGGGCACATTCTCGTCTGTGGCCTTTCTTTGATGGTCACGCCCACGTCCGCTTCTCCCTCCAGCATCTTGACTTCGTCCTCCCTTACGATGTTTTGGAGTCCCCACCTGAATCGCGATAACCCGTTCTCGTGCCCATAGACTCCTTTGCATCGTAATATCCATGGTATGTACCCTCTCCTTGGCCTCCATACCTTCCGTCATCCTGCTCAAAATCAACGTCTTGGGTTCTGCGTTGCGCCACCTGTCTTCCATTATTTCAATCTCAGCCTTTGATGAAGCGCACCCAAAGCTGGATGCCCGGCATCTAGGTGCTCCTCTTGCTCCTCTTTCAGAGTACTCTCAGAATCATGTGGTTTCGGTCATCGATCTCTTCCGGTACAAACAGTAGGCCTGAGACCGTGACCGCACCGCGGCCTCGCAGGTCCACCTGCGGGAGATCCATGGTTGCGTGATCCCACGCCGAGCGCTAATATCCCATGCGAGTGGGCTTAGAGACGGAGTGATTATCGGAGGAGACCTAGACGTCGCCTTCGTTATCTGAGGTCGCATGTACATGCCCGGGCGTCGCTGTCTTGCGATACACGTTGTCAGACAGCTGCGCCATGGTCGTTGCTTGCCGAAACTGTGAGAACACACACAGCTCGAGCCAGCGAAGAAAGCACGGAGCCTTCATGTCATTTTGAGGACACACGATATAGGTTGAGATCGGTTCCTCGTTGCTTGGGTGCGCACTGCTTGCGAGTAGGCGCCGACAGCCAGTGCAGCAGAGGTTATCGACGCCACGAGTTACTTCGATTTCTCTCTCCTTCAAACCCTTTTGATGCGGACCCCTCGCCATTGGCCATACGTCGTGTATATGTTGCTAGGCGCTCTCACACTGCTACAGCACGCATGGGCAAGGTTCTCTGCCGCCTGTCACGACCTAACCAGCTGCTAAGAGATGTTGGAATCGATTTGCACGTAATGTAATCGCAACACTGAACTAGTCTTCAAGTGATGACCCTCGTCTCTCTGTATACTGAGTCACCTCAGGCCGTCCTCGACACCACCTACCCTGCGCTCAATGTCGCAGACCTGTGCCTGACGTGGCAAACACCCGATCCCACACCGCCAGTGTACGTCACCGAATCTTCCCATCGTTTGCATGATCTCGAGAGCCAATGAGGTACCCCGCTGCTGTCGCGTCTTGGCCCAAGCTCCCTCCTGCCTCGCCCGCCAGATCACACTGTCGCCTTCACTTCGAGTCTCGAGACCAATCACGCACAGAGCGTCGGTCCTCGTGTGATCTTCGGGCTCGCTTATGGTCACCCATGATCTGACGGCGCACAGGCGCCCTCTCACAGCATATATAAACCCCTCCATCCCCCGCCTCCGAGTCTCTTTCTCCTCACCATCAACTGCCTCAACCACCACAGCAGTCAACGCATTCAACAGTTTGCATTCAACTCGCATCATGGCATTTGCTTCCAGCATGGCTGCCACTCAAGTAAGTCACTCCTGTCATTGTCGTTGATGAACTTTACTCACTCGCCAAGCACTCACGATGTATGACATCATGTCAACACCCCACCACAACATCGACTTGAGCATCGCCACAAAGCATGTCACATCAGTTTTCATCAACACCAACACCTGCTCCAAGACTCCGAGTCACTTCAGCATGCATCAACCACCTCTTAGACCGAAGTCGCCTTCATGCCACCATGCGACCTTCACTTCCGCCAACATAACGGCTTCGATCCATCAAGTCCATCAAGTCAATACCCCGCCTTTCCTGCTCTGATGTTTGCTGACCGTGAACAGGCTTGATACTCGAGAGCTCACTCAACCACCCTCACCACACGGGCGCTTCACTTCAACATCGTCATCACGACATGAACACAACACACAGACACTTCGAACATCACTCACATCTGTTCGACCATGGTTTACAACAACTCCACCACGTCTCCGTTCACAATCTTTGCGCACCATCGAGCTCTCGAGTCGTCCACCTCTTTACTTCAATCACGTCGATCATTCAAATCGACAACAGGCGAAGGCGGCACGCCTGGCTGGCCGCGCATAGGTGCGCGGGCTACTCGGCTTTGAATCGAGTAGTTGCTTGCGGTCAAGCACATACGCAAAGACCGACCGGGATTAGCCTGCTAATGGAGTTAGTCTAGGGCATGACTCGTGATCATGCAGTGGTATACGATTGGGTTGAAATGTTCAAGGTTGAATGGTGGTCTCAATGGTGTTCAGTCTGGTCTAGATGGTTGCTCTTTGGATTGGAAGCAGTCTTTGGTTAACGGTGCTTGAAAGCATCTTTGTTTGGTGGTGGTTGGAATATGTCTTGGTCTGTGGTGGTTGGAAGTAGTTGTTGTGGATGGATGAAATGGTCAGCAATTGGTGTCAAATCAAATCAAACCAAGTTGCTCACATCACGACTCACTGCTCTTGCTTGCTTGCTTGATCACCTCTCTTTTCCTTGATGTTCTTTGGTGATTCTGCCCTCCATTCTCTTGTGTTTGCTTGCTTGCTTGCTTAACCCCTACATCATAAGATCTGCTTTATCTTTGTACCTTATAAGCTGCATGCGCTACAATCATAGTGCGCTTGCTCGTAGGTCGCATGCGTACTTGTAAAGGCTCACTAGGTCTCCCATCGCTGCTTGACACAAAGATCCCACCATGACTACTCCCAGCGACGCCGACCGCGCCAAATCAAGGAAAGCCCGCATAGACATACGCGGTAGCCTAATCGACACCTTGAGGCCCGACAGTGTCCGAAAGGCATTTTGCCGTTCAAGTGCCATCAATCCCGCACGTCACGCCTCCTCTAAGCCAGCCAGGAAGGTGTCCCACAGGCCATCCCAAAAGCTATCCGGTACATCGCAAGCTCTACAAATGCTCGGAGCCACTCCGCGCTATCAATATTCCCACATGCCCGGCGTCTACGTGTGTGTCGAGGAGAAGCCAACGGTGGCAAAGGTCGAGTGGATGAGGCTTTGCCAGAAGATGGCAGCGCTTACCTTCTACGAGGGCGCTTGGTATGAAGCCATTGATGACGACAAGAAGGACGAACATGTCGCTGTGTGTGCTGAGGGATGGTCGGGGATGAAAATGCCAGGCTTGTTCGTCAATGGGAAAGAAATTGAAGGAAGCGTGGTGTTGAGGTGGAACAACTCCGACGGCACGGAGAGCGTAGCGACCTTCTGGGGGGAAGCGAAAATGGATGAGGGAAGATGAGATTTGGTCTCTAGATGCTTGACACTGTGGAGATGGAATCGAAACGCACAAGCATCGTCTGCGATAGCGAAGCGGGAATGCCTTTGCTGTTCCGTAAATTCTATTTGAACCACACCTCTACGCATTTGTCCTCGTCCCAAGGCTCGCAATTCACGATTCCATGCACGTAGATCTCACCTACCAGCACTCAATGCTCTCCATCTTGCCTTACAACACGGTTGCACACCACCGCCTCAATCGCCTTCCTTCGTTATCTGAGGCGCCAGTTCGACGTAACCATTCTTTGTGCGAACCATGCGCCGATAGTTTGGCAGCGGCTCTCAGGCGGGAATCCAATGCGGTGCACTTTGGTTGGTGTAACTCCGCGTACATGCCATGCGGTCTGGAACAGCCTGTAGAAGAAAGGATTGTACCATGTAGCCCGCAATGAGCGTGGGAACCAGCGGATTGTCAGGCGAACAAACCTGCGCAGTAACCCGAGTAGGACGTACTACTTAGAGCGAGGATTGTGGCGGGCGGAAGTGAGGTTGAGCGAAACTTGCCCAGCGCATAGAGTATGCCAGTACGCGTTGCGCGGGCGGGAGCGTTCGCGGGCAATAATGTCCCAGTCCTTGAGCTGTTCGAGGATATCGTGGCATTGTAGGAAGAGTACATTGGATTGGGTCCGCATCTTGGCCGGGGCGAAGGTCAAGCAGGCGTATCTCGTCTGCACGGAGGGACTCATATGTACGGTAATGTTGGGATCCTCGGTCTGGAGTGTGATTGTCGGCGCATTTGTGCTTCACATTTACGAGTCAGGAACAACAACAGCTCGTGGCAATGACCACTGAACTGCAATGATAGTGACGTATAGAGCTCGAGTTCTCCTGTTGGTGCTACGGGGAGGACGGTCAGCATTCCCCACCCCACCTTCCCATCTCGAGTCCTTGTTCCGAACGCCGCTCCTTCACGCCTCCATCACCACAGCATCACCAAGCTCCAGATAGGCTTTGGACAAGCTCCAGTGTCGTCCAGTCGTCGTTCTACCGACCTCGGAATTGGCTTGACGGAATGCTCTCGCCTTGTGCGGCCTGTGTATGGTCGGCGTTGTTGCCTTCTCGGGATAGAATCGCAGCTAAGCGCTTTCGGCAGGTGGGGTGAAATGCCAGTATGCCTCATGGCTGCTGGTCAGCACTATAATTTTCGGATTAGCATGCAGTATATTCATCGTGGCAACGATCAGTATACGTATACCATGAAGATGTGCTACGTATCACGGCGATATAATAACTGTACTGCGAAACGCTCCTATAGCTCATACACCATCTTCCCTTCGAGCAACATCACTTCGGCCTGTTCCTAGAGGTATTCATCTGCAGACATTGGCGCAGCCTGTAAAGGACCCCATCAAAATGACCACCACAATCGCAGCTGCTCAAGAAGCACCTATTGACCCACCGAAACGTATTCCAGACAACGAGCTTCGAATCGAACCTTGCACTGCCAAAGACGCTCCAAGAATCGTATGTCCCGTGCCTGCCCAATATATCATTTATTTACTAACACTAGACCAGGCAGAAATCATTTACACATGCTTTCCCCAAGCCTTCTGGGATAGGAAAGAACCCCCATCACTCAGCTCCGTAGATCTCGCCACCAGGATCCAGCGTCTCGCTAAACGCATAACACCCAGTCTCGTCTTTCAGACCCACGAAATCAAATGGATCAAAGCCGTGTACCTTCCCACCGGCGAAATTGCAGGCATCGCAGGCTGGACCGCTCCTGGCGCCCCTATCCACATCCACTTCAGACGCACCGCCATGGAATTGTACGGCTGGCAAGCCAAAATGAACTGGACCGACGCTGAGGTTGATGAGATGTGGGAACATGTCAGCGACGAAGCATGGAATGGCACTTGCGAAAAGGACGACGCTATTCGTCGTGATCTCTTGGGCGACGAGCCGCATTGGCATCTTGCGCCGCTGGCCACGTGGCCGAGTTTTCAGGGCAGAGGGGTGGGAAGGAATTTGTTGATGTGGGCGATTGAGCAGGCGGATGCGACGGTGCCGCCGACGCCGTTGTATCTGGAAAGTGCGCCGACAGCGAGGGTGGTGTATATGCGGTATGGATTTGTGCCGGTCGGTGAGTGTAATTTTGTCAGAAGAGGGCCGGGAGTAGTCAAGGGTGAAGATGGCAAGAGTGAGATTGTGGCAAAGGAGACGGAGGTGGTGACTGCGGTATGAGGTTACGGAAAAGTTGACAGAGCTACAGCGGAGTGATCGGAAAGTGGATACTACTAGAGGCTGGGACACCGGCCGGACTTTGGACCGCTATCGGTATTCTTCTACGAATAAGGACCAGGACCCGGCTATGACTAG
>TARA_R110002003_G_scaffold595_12_pt1 | contig 16508 bp, 18 predicted proteins | sample TARA_R110002003 | Tara Oceans TARA_R110002003 (sample SAMEA4396441) | marine metagenome | biome: Westerlies Biome; feature: [SRF] surface water layer (ENVO:00010504); material: water (ENVO:00002006), including particulate matter (ENVO:01000060) such as... | depth 5 m
ATAATCGAGTCCGTGTCGTCCAACGCGATCTTGCGCACGTCGGCAATAGCCTTGATCTTGGCCGTGCACTCCTTGTACTGCGCATCGGACATCTTCAAGCCAAGCTGTTCAGCACGGCTCTTGATGGCGTTCCAGCCCGTGAGTCTGCTTGCGAAGTGGACGTATCGAGACATGCCAAAGTCCTTGGGGTCGATGATTTCGTACGTAGATGGGTTGTTCAGAATTGCCTTGGCGTGAATACCAGCCTTGTGGGTGAAGGCACAGAAACCGGTGATGTAGTTGTTGAACGGGACGTTGACTTCAACAAGATCGGCGACAAGATCCTCGACTTCCTTGAGCTTCTTGATGTTGTACTTGCTGAGCACATAGTCGCGGTCCGCAACAATCATACGAGCCATCAGACCACCGAGCGGGGTGATGCCATTTCGCTCTCCAATTCCGAGCACTGAGGTGTCAATGTGGGTGGCACCGGCTTCCAGGGCACAGTAGGCGTTGGCAATGGCGCAGCCAGAATCGTTGTGGAAATGTGTCTCAATGTCGCAGGACACAACACCGCGCAGCGTTCGTACCAAGTCGTACACCTGACGAGGAGATGCACAACCAACAGTATCAGCAATGCCGACACGGTGAACACCCACCTTATCTACCGCACTGTAGATGGAGAGGAGATCGACCAGGTCAGATCTGAACGAATCCTCGGAACTGAAGCGAATCTCCTTGCCCTTGCTCTTGACGAATTCAATGACCTCGAGAGCGGTGTTCTTGATATAGGTCATATCCTTGCCGTGGCTGTGTTCGCGGAGGTAGCTCGAAGTGCCGATGACAACGTCGAGGCCATCGACACCGGTCTCGACGGCAATCTTGGCGTCGTCGAGATGGCATCGTACGTGGGTAAGGATCTTGGCTTTCAACTGGCGCACTGATTAGCAGCGTCCCACATTCCAATATGGGAGTAGACTCACTCCGAGCTTGCAGATGGCCTCGCAGTCTCGTCTTGACTGCTCAGACGCGGCGGGGCTGGTCAATTCGATGTCTAGAAAGCGGTCAGTCTCCCGACTCGGCAGGTAGCGTGCGGCAGGAGGAAAACATACAGTCGACGCCAAAGTCGTCGAGCGCCCTCGCAATCTTGATCTTGGCCTCAAGATCGAAGTAGGCATTAGCGAATTGTTCGCCTTCACGTAGTGTGCTCTCTGTGTGGATCAATCAGCATCGCTCAAGTGTGCGCCATCTAGCAAGCTGGAATACGAGGATAAATTGCGCGCTGCGCACACCTCCGATCGCGCTCGGGGGAGGGGTGGTGACGTACCGATGATCTTGAACCGGCTGACATTGGAGAGGAAGTCGCCCACTGGGGCGTACGGAGCCTTGTGTGAAGGATGGGGATTTTGCGAGGTTCTGATGGCGCTGAAGCCGTCGTGGCTCTGTCCGCTTGTGCCGTTGGCAGACGTGCCGTTCGAGTGGCCGTTCGAAGTTGCTGCGTCACAAGTGGCACACATGATTGCAATTGATTGTAGGTGAGGAAAGATAGGGCAGTTGGCGGACGTGCGCGGGTATTTAAAGGCTGGGGAAGTTGTGCCAGGTGAGTCAAGTAGGGCCAAAATTTCGTCGCGGCGATGATGAAAGCTGAAAGGGCCGGGATCGCAGTGGGCTCAGGCCGCTAGGCAGTTCCTAGGTTGTGGGTAACTATGGCAGCTCGTTATTGGCTTCGTGTGCGGAGGGCTGCATACCTGGCTGCCCTGCCGTCTTCGCTTCCCCACACAAACTTCTCTGGACGATGCCGATGGACAGTTCCTCTGTCTGGCTGCCGCATGGCCGCCAGTTGATCTTCAGTGAAGCTGCAAGCACACATTTTGCAGAGCAGGAGTAGCTCCGATACATACGCCATCACTCCGGCGACGCTTAGAGCAATTTACTCGTATTTCGACTCAGGACGGACTCGGATTCTCGCTACATCTGGCCCTTGCCACATGTGCGATGAACAAATGACCGCTCGAGGATCAACGAACGTCATTGCGGGGCCATGCACCTGCATACGCCGGTAATCTTCTATATTCAATCGCCTACTGCGGCCTTTCTGCACGCAACACGACAGTCATTCAATTGTGGCACAAGCGGGCAGAAACCATCCTCAACGTACTTTGAAGTCATATGTTGTGGTTGCTTTGGGACCATCACCACACAACCTACTGTGCTATATTCTCGTGCTCACGTGTGGCTTTTCTTTAGCTCCCTTGCCCTTCCTCTGAAACTCTTCCCATCCTTCTTGTCCTTCAACCACTTAACTCCACCAAAATCATCAGTCACACCAGGAATCTCGTTCTCGCAATAGATGTGGTACCTCGGATCGCACAAAACCTTTCCCCAGCCCCCAATCCTCGGGACATGCGTTCCGTGCTCGTCCTCCCAAGCGTTTGCCTCGTCTCTTTTCCCAATCAGGACTTCCTCGTCAAGTGCGCCCAGGTTGATCTCAACAACATCGGGCTCTTTCTTGTCATGAAAGGCCAGTGGACTGCCGCAAATCCTGCAGAAACCACGTTCGGTAGTTGGACTGGAGGCGTACGTTTGGTAGGAGGGATTTGACTGGAGAGGCGGGGTGATATTCGAGGCTGCAAATCCACTATTTTGCGGCAACAGTGATCCCGAATGCTTTCGACACATTGTGCACTGGCATATGCCATTCTAGCCGTTCCGTCAGCACCTGTTGATCGTTCTGAGGTGGTGCGCCTACAGTGAGAGGAGGCCAGTCTGACTCGTTGGGAAAGACAATCACGAAGCGGACAGCGCCGCAGAGGCAACCTCCAGCTATGCTTTCCGGGCGCGCAGTGTCTGTCATTGCGATTTCTAAGTTATCAAGCTAGTGGTCTGAGTGAGCAAGACTCGAGGTGCGAGAAATACTACTATGAGCTTGTTGATCGTAGGGCGCGTGTTACGGTTTGACGCCTATAACGTGACTGCAGCTTGACGTTGTGGCTTTCTTGTTCGGAGCCTGTACGAATTAAGATGCTCCAACGGCAGCCAATGAGATCAATCATCAGTACCAGCTTCAGTCACTCAGCAAATCATACTTGCTACTACACGGTTCGCCGGCACGATACAACAGCTGCTACCTGGTCTATGAGATGCCCTTTCTGACATGATTGATATCATAGCTTTGCTTTTGGACTTTTCAATCGGCCGAGTACTTCCAATACCAGTCCTTCAGCTTCCCAGGCACTGCCCCATCCGCTCTGATATCCGTAGCCGGCGTGACCATACTGGTGGACGACCCAATTGTCTCCAACTTGTTCTATTTCCACCCTCGGTCCGCCTGTCCTCATGGGGCGTAAGCCGACGCCGTGCCGGATGATACTAAGCTCGTTGACCTTGCCCGTCTTTGGGGCGAGAGACGGGCAAAGATCGATAGCGCGCTGCATGATGCGTTGCGCAAGATTGGGATCTGGCTGAGACTCCCAGGACCCATGCTGGAGACAGCCACCGAGAATTGTGCCACCTCCAACAGCACGTTGCATGATGTAAGTAGCTTCATCTGGGCCATCGTCTGTACCGCTTGTGGTGTACATCTTGCCCGGCTCGTTCCTCACAAGAACAATCTGACCGCGTCCTGGGTGCAATTTGCTATCCATCACTCCACCTAGATAGCAGGCCATAAGTCCCGTGCAATTCACGACAACATCAGCTCGACCGGACGAATGATATGCTCCAGCTTCAGAAATACGTGAAAGCACCCCTCTCTTAACAGTCACACCGTTCTTGACGCATTGGCCTAGGATCCACGGCAAATAGATGGCTGTGTTGATGCAGACTGAGGTAAAGGCAGTGCCAGTGTCACAGTCTGGAGGCAGTTCAGACCTAGGAAGGATGCGGAACTAGCGAGGAAATTAGCCATGGACGTCGATCCAAGAAGAAGAAAGCGAACGGGATAAAGGAGGCAGTGGTCCACGGTGACATTTGATCAAAGCAAGCCCGCCAGGAGGGACTGTGGGAGGACACTCTTAACACAATTGATATAACCATGGTAGCTGATGGCCGAGGACTGTGGATTCTACAGGTAGTCCAAAACAATTATGTGGTTCGACGTTGCCGTTGGAGATATGAAAAGCGGACATACGTTGGGAGCCACGTCCTTGAACCAAGCGTCTTCCTTGCATAGCTCTTCAAACCATTGGCCCGTGGCACTGCCAGCGTCCTTGGTTCGGCCATAGATCCTCGACTCCTGGAAATGAAGACCGGCCTCTGGCACCTCACGACAGATTCTTTCGAGCTCTGGCCAGGTCGCCTTTTCAAACCTTTGCAGCTTGGATCCAGGCTTACCCACAGGCCAGTAGTTAGCGCCTGCCCACGGAGAAGCGTATTCTATATCGTAGTCGCCAGGCATATGCTTGCTCACAACCGTGACGTGGATATCTTCGTGCTTGGAGAGGACGAGGGCAGTTGACAGGCCGATGATGCCAGCCCTGCAATTCTGCATTAGCACTGGACGAAGCCGTGCATCATTGCCGCTGCTGAGACGATGAGCCGAAAAGGTGGCAGGGCGGCCTTACCCGACCACCACGACGCTCGCCATCAGAGACACAGATTATGGAGTGGACGACCCCGCGACTACGCTCAGTGGTGTGGGCGATGTTCCGTGGAATCATGAAGCAGGCGGTCTGCTGGCGGTCGGGGTCATCAGTTGACCCCGCTCGCTAATTGGAGGGCACCTGCACCACGCACAAAACGCGTGATCTGGTTTGTTGACGGAGGCAGAACTATGGTACTGCCTCTTTGCCCTTTGTGCGCAGCTTCAGCGCGTATATAAAATCTGCTGTCCGCGCTGCTCCTCCCGCGCTCCCCTCGGTGCAGCCTCTCTCCCACTCGCCCTTCGCACGCTGACTGGCCCTGTCCGCCGCGGCATTTCCTCGCCAGATACCGGAGAGCTCTCGGCGGTTGCAGAGACTAGGGGAGCTCTGCGAACCGTGACATCATTTTTCGCTCCGAGGTTCGTCAAGAATTTTCCTACGCCTCGTGCAGCCATTTGTTTGGGCCGTGCCAGCGTGCAGCCGTCTTTTACTTCTTGTGTGCAGCTCGCGGCGAGCTGCTTGTCCACCAGGCCGCAGTGTTTGGCTCTGACTAAGGCAGTGATCGTTGTTCTCCTGTCGCTTGGCGCAGGCTATCCTTGTTGCGGGCGAGAAGCAGCACCGTACACAGCTTCGCGTCACGAATTCGACGCTTCACATTCACCGCCGACCATCACCACCTCGCGGTGGCCGGCCAGCCTTCTCGTTTTCTTGCTCCCCTCACCCCCTCGCTTCATGCTTTCTCCTCAATGATCCCGTCGCCCCAACTCTGCCTCCCCTTTGTACACCGACTTCGCCCGTCTCGTGCCTGCACCAACAGCTGTCCACATGGCGCCCCGGAAGCAGCGCGCGGGCTCACCCGAGTTTCCCATACTTGACGCCAATGCCCTCTATGCAGGCGAGATCAGAGGCGATGGTGAGCTTTACTTGTCCCATGTGCTGAAGGCTGAGGCTGACATGCGTGCAAGGCAACTGCCTGTTCAACGCCCTGTCCGACCAGCTCTATGGCCACCAAGAGATGCACGAGGTTTTGCGGACTGCAACCATCGAGCACATGCGAGACAACGCAGACTTCTACCGCCAGTACATGGCCGCAAACAACGTGCGAAGAAACCCCAAACGCAAAACTACGGCTGCACTGCCCACGCGTATTGACACGACATACTACACCGAGGAACAGCTGCAACAGCAGTTCGAAGAACATGTCGAAAAGATGGGACAGCCCGGAGAGTGGGCTGACAACATGGAAGTCTCAGCTTTCGCATCGGCCCTCAACGTCCATGTCCGCCTCTGGCAGGCTGACTACACCTACCTCATCTCCCCCCGCGTATACTACGCTCCGAGCGATGACCCTACTGCTGTAGATGACCGACAAACACTGCACATTGCCTATCACGTAAGCTGCATGCCGTCCTTCCCAATCGATTTACTAACAATACTGCAGAGCTGGGAACATTACTCGTCCATCCGCAACGCTGCCGGGCCTCACACAGGGCTTCCTGAAGTGCAAATAGTCCCAGAACTGATCTCCAAGAAACGTCCGAGCCCCAGCGTAGACGGTGATGACGATGACCAGGTGCGGCGGGCTAGGAAGCGTCGCTCACCTCTCCCACTCTTTGACTCCGACTCCACACCAGAGGGCACCGAGAGCTCATCGGATGAATCCAATGGGCCCATGGCTTCCCAGCAGTCACATCTTGACATCCCGCCCCCGGAGCACAGCGTCAAGCCGCAGAAGCTGACGATCAAGCTCCGCGGCCTCCGCACGTCTGATCCTGGCAACTCTCCCGTCCCCTCCCGTACATCCTCACCTGCACCCACTCCTGCACCGCCACCTTTACAAGACCCGTCTCACCCTACAACGACCCTACCACCTGATGCATCAAAGACTACAGCAACGTCATAGACACAACGTTGGATGAAACTAGGATACGGCCGAGCTGATGATACCCTATTCCATTACCTGCATAGCTTTGGGCGCATATTCTTGTCTTGATGATTTGCACGGCATACAAGCATGGCACGGCTACATTGTTGCATTTGCCAGCAAGATGACGGGTGCCAAAGTGCTTGGGCCTACGTCTTGATTTTGGCTTTGGCGTTTTTCGACGATTGATCTTGATCTCATGAGCATGTGGGTGATAGATGGAATACAATCATCCTTCCCACGTCTTTGACTTTTGAAACAACCCATTGTGCCTGTGCTTGTTGAGGCACACAAGCGCCTTGTATGCATCGTTGCCTGCACAACTGACCGCAAGTGACCCTAGCTGCGATGCTGCACAAAAAACAAATCGCACACCTGATGTATTGGTCCGTGCTGTACTCCAAAGATAGTTTCAGGAAATGTGTCAAGTAGACAACATGGTGGTCCAGAGATGCTCTTGCTCGAAAAGCGCACAGGTGGCTTGCCGCCAGACTGGACTGTGGCATCACACATTCCTACATTATCTACTGACCCAAGTACCAATAATGCCTTTCCGTCTGCCAAACGCCATGTCATGCTGTGTGTTAAGCGCAAATGACCTTCCTGCGAGACACCTCACTACTCAAAACCCTCGCCTCTAGAGTCCGTCTTCTCGTCAGACCGCTCAAGGGCTGGACTCAATGGTCCAGCATCTATAGATGGCGCAGTCGCCCCGATCAAACTCTTCCTGTGCAGGCGTGGGCTTACGTCGAGCGTTTCTGTTGCCTCCTCCACCTCTGGACTTTGCACCCCGTCTTCCTCGTCTCGATCGACGTCATAGCCTTGATTTGACAATCGCAGCCCAAGTATCTGTTGCCGTAGTTCATCTACAAAGACTTGCATAGTCTCGAAGGGTAGTTGTGCATTGTTCTTTCCGCCAGGTTGACTTTCAATGTGGACGTCGTACAGCCGCAATGCAGAGTCCAGGCATTTCTCCGCTTGCAGCGACTTTTCAAGATGCCACCAGCGCTCTGCGGCGAGGACAGCCCAAAAGGCTGCTTTGCGCTTTCGGCTTCCGAGCTTATAAGCCCCAATACCGGTGCGTATTGAGTAGCAGGCTGAAATGCGCTCTGTGATGAGCGCGTGGCCTATCGCGCCAACAAGACCGGTCTCTACTATGCGTATTGCCCAGCGTGCCGCATCGTCGGCGGCTGATGTGCCTCGAAGGCGCAGAAGCTCAAAGGAAAGCGCCAGCGTGCGGAGTGCATAATATGGTGCTGCACTGCGTTGTCGGTCGGTATACGAGTACGATGCGGCTTCAATCCAGGCATCAACGTTCTCAGCTCTTGACTTGGACGACAATGGCGTTGGAGCCATGAGTGCGGACAGAGCCGCCATTTCTGCTGCGCCTGCATAGTGCCGCCACGCCTTGTCATTTTGAAAGTCGGTCCTGAGAATGTCGTAGGTGCTGAGTGCTAGTTTCCAGTCCCGTAGCATGAAGCAATAGTCCGCCAATCGCCGCATAATGGCTTCTGGAGCGTCAGGGCGATAGAAGCCTTGCAAGCTGTCGTAGTTGGAGTTGGACGAGGCTGTGGATGATGACGAGCTGTTGCGCGAGCTGCCAAAGGGTGTCCATCGCTTGCTTAGCGACATGAAGCGACCGGACAGCCCACGTCGCCGAGACAGAATCTGTTCATTCCATGTTGCGACACTGCGCTCCATGTTGGGAATGATTGATTGCGTTACCAGCTCACGGATGAAGGTGCGCAGACTGCTGATGTCGGAGTCGGGAAGATAGGGCGTCGGGTCTGTTATGTCATCGGCAGTTTCTGTCCCTTGTGTTTAGCTTAAAACGAGAGAGAGCGAGAGAAGAGTGGGACATACCTCGCGTCTGGATCTCAGCTAGCTCCTCTGCAGCAGACATCCATTCGCAAGTTGGCACTCGAACACTATCATCATCGGAAGGTATAGTCGGGTGGCTCTTCAGGCGCAGTAGATGGCAGTGAAGACCGAAGTGGCGCTTCATTGAATCGAATGTCTGATTAGACTTGGCGATGTCGCCCGTCTCTTCATCGTGTATGAGGACATAGTACCGTAAAAAGTCGTTCTCGACCCACTGTGGAAAGCGGAGATCGCCGTCGTGTTGCCGGTTGTACAGCCTGCGCAGCTCTTCTATGGGGTGCGGATTGCGTGAGCTGATGGCTATGATGCCAGCCACGGGGTGTGAGAAAGTCTCGTGAGGCACGACAGGAAGGCCCGACAGTAGCCTCCGCAAGTACAGGGTATGGAAGGGGGATGATGTGCTCTCTGTGTGCGGCGCTACGTCGCCCTTATTCAGGTAGTCGGCCACAGGGTCCTGATGGTTGAACTCGGAGTATTGCAGATGCCGGTCTACCAGCTCTTCAATCTGCGCCACGTCGCCTCCGGAGCGGCGGGTCCTGCGTGCCGAGCTGGTCGAAGTCCTCTGGCCTGCCGTCGTGTCTACGCGCAGGTCTGGATAGGCATCGTCCACGGCAATGAAGCGCACGCCAAAGTCCTCCCAGCTCTTGCTTGCGCCGATACTGTCTCGTATCGTGACCTTCCCGGGCACGGCCTCGCCAAAGGGACGCAGCAGTTGCAGCAGGCCGCCCTCGATGCCCTTGCCCCGTACCAGCTCCTCCGTCTGGGCATCTGCCAGCACGGCGATGTGCGGGACAAAGGCCCTCTGGATGAGCGTTCTGTGCTCATCAGAGACGCCCGGCGGCAGGCTGTTCGGCGTGCCGGTGCCTGTACTGCCTGCGCGCGGGCCTGGCGAGAAGACGGACCCGGGCACGGCAGACGCAGTCGGTGTTGCGGTGCCTGAGCTGGGCCGCGACGTCGATATGCTGGTCGTCGACTCGAACAGCTTGGACAGGCTTGGGTTGGAGCGGCGGAAGGGCAGCGAGGCGAGCGACGAGGCAGGCGACGCGCGCTGTTTGGGCAGTATCATCGAGGCGCCCACGTCGGCCGGGTACTTTGGCGTCTTCGGCGTGGCATCTTGAGGCGGCGTCATGAGAGGCTAGGGCGAGGCGCCCGCGGGGTCTGGAGTGCGCGCAGGCTGCTTCCTGATGCTGCCGGCATGTATACTGCGTGCCTGGCGTCCTGGTCCTGGTCGTGGGCGGCGGTATCAGGCAGGTTATGGGCGGCGTCCTGTTTGCTTGGGTGTACGCTGCCTGGTGCCATCCGCTGCTTGACCATGTTGGCTGTGGCCATGTCGATTGCGGCCGCTGTGCGTTCTGACTGGACGAGAGCGCGGCATCTCCATTCATCTAGACTTTTACCGCACCACAGCACCGCATACCTTGACTCACCAGCAATACTCGTGGCATCTCAGGCTGTCGCTCGCCGAGGATTGCCTCACCCGACTCACATGGATGCCTTTGATGAGTCGAGCCTGCCGAATCCCCTCACCGCGAACAATCTCTCCACTGAACACTCGTGACTGTCCTTCACAAGTAGTCTGGCACCGCACTGCGACTCTCGGCGACCAGTCGCCTTCCTCGCTCCTCTTCAACACCCAACGCATGCCAAAAAGGGATTTTCGCTCAGAGTCGCACGAGCAGAGCCCCAAAAGGCAAAAGCTCAAAGCACGAACAATCCGCGTTATACCACCGTATCGGACCATGGCTTCTGCGCCCGGGCCAAATGTCCAGCTTGAGTTGACCCAAGTCGAGTCCAACTTACGCCGCCTTCTACTTGACGTAGCGGCCTACATTGACGAGTCACCCGCAAAGCAAGATGTCACTGGTGTCCATGTGCCAGACGAGTTCGCCCAAGAAAAAACTGTTTTGCGATGGACAGGAGGGTGGGTTCGCGACAAGCTGCTCAATGTCACAAGTCATGACATCGATTTGGCCATCAACAAACTGACCGGCGAGCACTTCGGCTTGAAGATGCACGAGTATCTGCAGATCCCGGGCAACGCCGAGAAACATGGCTTAATCGAGAAGGGTAGCAAACTGAGTCCGCAGGACAAGAGCCGGATCGTCGTCCCAGGTCTTCACAAGATCGAAGCGAACCCCGAGAAGTCGAAGAACCTGGAGACTGCCACTACCAAGATTATGGGTATCGACCTGGACCTCGTCAATTTGAGAAAAGAGACATACAACGACGTTTCCCGCAATCCTCAGATGGAGTTCGGCACTGCACAAGAAGATGCGATGCGCCGCGATGCCACGGTCAACGCCATGTTCTACAACCTCCACACCTGTCAGGTCGAGGATTTTACGAATCAAGGGTTCGACGACATGGAAGCAAAAATTATTCGCACCCCTCTAGAACCCATGCAAACCTTCTTGGATGATCCTCTTCGCGTTCTTCGGCTGATTCGCTTTGCCAGTCGTCTTGACTACATCATTGAGCCAGAGACGGCAAAAGCTATGGGCAATCCTGAAATTCAGGATAAACTGAAGATCAAAATTAGTCGGGAGCGCGTGGGAACCGAGCTGGAGAAGATGCTCAAGGGGCCCCGGCCGCGCATGGCACTCGATCTCATCGACCGCTTCGGTCTCTTCAAGACTGTCTTCACCGATCCCACCCGAACACTTCCCTCCGAACCAGACGTGCACCTGTTCCAACCTGCCTGCGATTTTGTAGAATCGATTGTGGAGCTTGACAACACCATCCCCACAGTTATTGCCGAAACACTTCTTCGAGATGCGGATGAAAAGTATCTCGCTTGGATTTGTGCTGCTGTGATTCCATGGGCCGACGCGCCTACGGTACCTCATCCCAAACCCACACAGCGGCCATATCACACGGGTTACCTTGTCGCGCGAGAAGGTTTCAAAGCTCCGAATAAGGTCTGCGATGTCATCGCGGCTGCTTTGGGCAATGGCGACGAGATTCGCACGACGGTCGCTCAATGTGCGAAGGGTCTTCGGCGGCCAGACACTGTCAACTCGATCAACGATCCAACTGCTCGAGACACACTGGGTATGTCTTTGCGCCGCTGGGGCTCAGCATGGAGGATTCAGGTCTTGTTCAACTTGACCTATGAGGTCGTAATCGGTCGAGTATCCAAAGAAGGTCTGTACACAAATGGCGAAGTGTCTATGACGCTCACTAAAACAAGGCAGAAATACTGCGCTCCTACGCAGCTTTTCTTACACACGTCACCAAGCTCAACATCCTGGATGCCGACATGTTCAAACCACTCCTGAGAGGCACCGACCTCGCGAAAGCTCTTGGCACCAAACCTGGACCATGGATGAAAGACGCCCTCGACGTTGTGATGGCATGGCAGCTTCGCAACCCTGATTCCACAGACGCTACCGCCGCTATCGAGGCAGTAAGGGCGTCGAGAGAAGAGCAAACTGACAGTGAGCTACCCTCCCGCCTCGCCTCGCATTTCCTCCAGCTTACCATACCGCCTTTCTTCCCGCAGAATAAGTCCGCCATCAATACGCTCGAGGCATCCCGCCAGCCTTGCCCTTGGAAGGATCCTGGAGCTTCGTACATCCTGGATCTGCTCAGATGGTCCATGGGTGCGCTCCGTAGAAGGGAAATAGTAGCAAGGTGGCATTTGCTGGTGCCCCCGATACTGAGAATGGTCGATGATGTAGACACTGGGTGGAAAGCAAAAGGCTGCAACTTGCTTGGTTTACTCCTGGGGAGATTACAGTGGCTGGGAGTCAGAGATGCGCATTCGAGCAAGAGGATCGACAATCGTAGCACGAGCGACTTTCTTCAACGCACAGGATACCATAACGTCTTTTCCGAGGCGCTCTTACCCCTGTTCACATACATACCTTCGCTCACCCAGGAGGCTGACGCTGTTGTTCTCTTCAAGGAAGTCCTTCCTAGTCTGACGACGCTTGCCTTACTTCTTCCTGTGGAGGATGATCGGTGCGAGGGGAGACAGTGCATGCTGGACAAGATAATGCGTGAAGGCATTCTATCACCCCTCGCACATTTTCCGACGCCCTCTACATACCCGGAGCTTGCGGCTGTAATCACGAGACATGTCCCTTTGTTACTTGGACACATGGGGATCGAGTCGGTCAGACATCTGCCCAACCTAGTCCCGCTGCTGTCGGCCATGCTTCGAGAGCCCTTCATCATCAGTCATGAGAGGTTGACCACATCGACTCTGAAAGCGCTCCAGGCGGTCATGCTCAACGCGTGGCCGAGAATTCCAGGGCACCGTGGCGCGATTATGATGGGGCTCTGCATGTGCTGGGAAAGGTGTCTAAACGAGGTAATAGCATTAGAGGAGCGACAAGTTACGGAGGTGAAGACACAGCTGCAGGAGACGGTCGCGATGCTGAATGCAGTAATGGAAGGATTGGATGACAACACGTTAAGGCAAGAGTGGGAGGATGAAAAGCAGGCGCTCAAGAAGACGTCGCTCATCTATGGAGGGCTGTTTGAGGCGTGCGATGCAATGGGAGGGTGAGAGACGCTGTCCTCGTCGACCACGGATAGAATTGCAAGCTTTCGCAGACACTGAAGTCTGACAAATGTGAACCTCATGGAGCTGTAGACTGCATATCTCGATATGCTCTGCAATGGTGTCAAGTCGACCCGCAGAGCCAAGCATGGCCGTGCGGGCCGCTGTGGCTCGTGCTTCGGTGGCGCTGGTGGATGCTCTGGTGGTGGACGCGTGTCGCGTGCTGACAAGCACATGTGGAGCCATGGGCAGAAGTTGAAATGCGGCTCTTGCAGAATCTGCCTGTGGCGTCGTCCCGTCGATGTCGTAGCTGCAGAAGCTTCCCCCATCGAGACATTGCTGCACGATGGACAAAGGCTGTGGTCTCGAAGCGGGCAGCCAATGGCGAAGGCGCCGTCGCGCTATTTCGGGTTGCCATCTCGCTACTGCACCTGCGAGGCTTCGCTGTGGCAGGGACCAGCCTTGGGCCCAGCAAGCTTCACAGCGACTTGGCCGCGCATTGAGGGGTGCCCGCAGTGTGTTCGAGGTGAATAGCGGCGCAGTGAGGTTTGCCGGGCGCGTCGCCACGCAGCGAGGCCATGTGCGTGCGGCGTGCAGTTGCTGTGCCGGTTTTGCAGTTTCGTAGTTCGCAGTCGATCATCTGCGGCGCGTTCAACAATCCCCGAGCTCAGCCTCCCAAACCTCATTTGGCCTTGAGCCGTGCGCCCCTGCCCCAAGGTCCTTCGCCGCGTACTGCCACCCACCGTCTATCCTCAATCAGAGACGTGCCATCTCTGCGCCCGCGTCTTGCTTTACCACCCGCGCCGCACGACTCCCCAGGTAGAGGAGCAGCAACGACACTGTGCCCAGCCCCGGATTATGGCTAGAGCCTACCTCGCGTCCTCCTCAACCACTACCACCACCACCACCTGTCTTGTCCAACACACACATCGTCCTGCTTCGCCGCCCCTGCCGACACCCCTCAACATCTCGAGGCCGCTCGGCGCCCCTTTGTACCCCAAGGCAGCCGTCTTCGGGGGCTACCTCTTGAAGAGCCTTCCGCAACGCCTCAGTGCTCGCATGCCTCTCGAGCTGTCCATCGTGCCTCGGGCGCATTGGCTCAGCAGGGTCCGATCATGTCTGCGCCTCCTCATCATTGTCCTCAGTGGCGCCGTTGTCTGCATGCTGGTGCACACGCTGGAAATCTACCGTGGTAACAGGTATCTCGACCTGCGGAGGGGAGAGCTACCCATGACATGGCCCGCCCACACCAACCTCGCACCCACCATTGTGCTTCTTGCAATCGCCGCCGCAAACTTCCTCGCTTCCGTCGCCATCCTGTCGCTCTCGCTCAAGCGCTCCTTCCGCCGCCCAATTCGCTCGCGTGACGCCTACCGCATCATTGCCGGGAGCTTCGGCGTCATTCTGTGGATCACCGCCCTGGTCGTCTTCCACCTCCTGGACAAGGCCAGCAAAGCCAGCTTGGGACGCTACTCGTGCACCAACCAGAACATACTGAGCAACGGGCGGTACCAGTATCGCGCCGTCTGCGAGGAGCAGGTATGTTCACCTCAATGGAACGCGCTACAACATTTGCTAATCGTTTCCCAGGGGGTCGCATTCTACACGGCCATCGGCGCCACATCTGCTGAAATCCTCACACTCGTCACCCTCGCAATGTCCGCCATACGCTCAGTTAAGAACCAGGACCCACCGCCTATCATCCAGCTTCGCGACAAGAAGCACTCCATCAGCTCCGGCTCGCAGATATACAAGCCTCGAAAACGATCCCCCTCCACCCTCTGATTCCAAACACTCCCTTTCCGTTTGTACACACTTATTTCCTTCCGTTGCTGCATGATACCCTGAATTCTTTCCTGATTAGCGGCACTTTAAAAACCACACGGCGTTATCAAGTGGGGTCTGGCTTTTGCCACTTGTAGTTTTACGACAGGCATCGCAGCGAGGCATTCCATCCATCGCATATTCTGGGAGTTAGACAATGCCGCGCACTTTTTGCATACCAGACAATTGTTGGATCACGCATGATGAAGACATCTGCTTTAGAGGCTGGGACTACACTACTGTTCTATCCGAGTGGGACAGTCTGTACGCAATGACTATATTTGGAAACCCCATACACATCATGTAATTCAAAGAGATAGTTTTCACTTCAAAATAGAAATATGTGAGTAGTTGCACTTTTACTGCTTCATCTCTAGCTTCTCTGCACCCAAAAAGGATTTCCACCTCGCTCGATCGTCAGCATGTTCGTAAGGGTCGACTTGTACCCTACAGCACCACTTGATGGCGCAGTCATGGCACCAGCCACTGCAAATATCCCTGTGCATAGAGTTACGCAAGTGTTCGATATGATTATATATTGGTATGCGCCACTGAAGATGGATTAATTAGTAGCATCAGTCATGACTATCACATACAGAGGAAGCAACAGGTGTTGGAGAGTTTCCAGTGATAGTATTAGCAGTACAGGGCATCTATTACCCGCGCATTCCATGGTAGTCCTAACGAGCCCCATCATCGTCACGATACCGTCATTTGCATCCCCGTACGAGGAAAAAGAGGCCGTACGACATAGGACAAGTGACATGCGAAGCACAAGAGAGAATTGAATAGAAAACTGAGAGTGCACTACTCCTCGCAAGTAAATCGACAGTGTGATCCACTCAATCGTTGTGGTACAAAGTCGCAAAGTTCTGTTGATGAAAGAAAGAAATCGGAGACACGCTGTCATGGCAGCATGTCCTTGTTACAGAGCCAAGCGCCGTTGAATGGCCCTGTTGAGACGGCCCGATATATATATGTGACAAGCAATGTGTCGGGCTTGCCAACTTCTGCTTGTTGACCACCATGGTGTTGGAAGGAACATGATGCGTTCAATGAACGGGGGCAGCCGCACGCCTTGCCCAGGTGGTGGCCTGATGAGACGGGCCCGGAGCCGAACCTGAAGCGGAGCGATTATTGCTAGTCCATGCATTCGTGGTAGAAGGACGCGCCGAATTACTCAGACGTTCGCCCTGCCCCTGTTGCGATGACTTGCGCGGTCGGTCCTTGACGCCCCCCGAGGGTGAACCGTCAATGGCATTATTCCTCTTGAGCTTGTTGTACTGGCTTGCAGTCTTTGCCCCGCGTCGGGACCGAGGCATTGGCTTGATGATTGCTTCGCTCATGTTGTTGATGCGGACAACGACATCAATCTTCTGCGCGGCTCGCTCAAGGTCAAAAGACTCTAGTCTCCGTTGCGTGAATGGATTCTCAATCCTCTTGAATCGAATAAGCGTAGAGTCATCAGTTGGTGCGGCTACAGCAGGCTCCTTGGCCGCTAAATGCGACACTTTGGACAGCCTCACGGTAGGCAATGATCCAAACTCGCGGTCCTCGAAGAGCACTTCAGTGCCCTTGCGTGTAATTACGTCCCTGCCACGATCGTCCGAGAATAGGCGTTTCGCGGGTGCGTTTGGCAATGACACTGTCGCTGACCCACCCGGTCCACGAACTTCAAGGGCAGCTTTAGATGAAGCAGTTATTGGAAGTGAGCCCAATTTCGAGGGTAGTACCGGAGCGCCAATGGCTGTAGACTTGGCGGTAGCCGCTTGCGCAACCTGTGCAGAAGATGTGCCTGGCTTTTCGAGAAGTT
>TARA_R110002003_G_scaffold228_3_pt1 | contig 16450 bp, 14 predicted proteins | sample TARA_R110002003 | Tara Oceans TARA_R110002003 (sample SAMEA4396441) | marine metagenome | biome: Westerlies Biome; feature: [SRF] surface water layer (ENVO:00010504); material: water (ENVO:00002006), including particulate matter (ENVO:01000060) such as... | depth 5 m
GCAGCTTGATTGTCTTAGGCCTGTCAGCGAGGAAGCTCCCACACAACCCGCACGCCAACCCTAGCGCGCATCAGGACCATGAAGATGAATTTGGCTATTCTGCTCAACGCCAACAGCTCGTATCTCGTCGCGAAAATGACCGTTGTGGTTTTCTCCGCAACACAGTACTTCACGGAGGCGGAATCCAGGCATGGTGCTCCTGCGACCAGTGCAACCCCACTACATACTTCAACTGGCCCTTCTCCTGCAAATTCCATCACAGTCCCGAAGACATCGTCATCGTGCCCAATCAAAGCACAGAACTGATCCCGCAATATGACATTGGCCCGTACGAAGCGCTCACGCTGGCCCGTCGGGCCATCGCGTCTTTCTCGTGTCCAGAAACCGCAATGGGCCCGGAGCAACTCCAAGGTCTGCGTAACTTCCGTACCTACGTGCGGGACAATAATCTCATGTTAAATCTTGGCCTAGTGGAAGCAAACAGCGAGGTCCACAACGAGATGCTGCAAGACATTGCGCGTCATCTCAACAAAATCTTCTTCTTCGACGCAATTACGAACCTCGTAATCAACTGGAACGCTCAAGCCTTCGATGACCACAAAGGATTCAACATCGGCTGGACAACGGCCTTCGCCGCCAGCGGCCAGAGTTATACGGATGCAGTTGCGCGACGAGTATGTTAGAAACGGACAGTCCTTGGCCGAGGAGCGGCTAGGCACTATACTGCATGAGATGATCCACGGTTTCTTGTTTCAGTATGCGTGCGAACCCTGCACTGCCAGCGCGGACAACGTCAAGAATCATGGCGGGCATGGCAGGGCATGGCAGTTGATTGCCAAAGCAGTTGAGGACGAGGCGTCGAGGTTGTTGGGCACGGAGGTCGATCTGGGAGGCTCGACTCGCTGTATACGCAGCTGGTGCGGGAGCAGGACGTCAAGGGCATGCATTCGCTGCATGATTTGGAAGTGTATGGGTTCTTGGATAGGGAGAGCTTGGGTGGTGGGCGATAGGCTGCGTTGGCGGGAAGTTTTGAGGTACCTAGAGTGTTGAGATGTCAGTGACTGTTTGAGACATGGTGTTGGAGGCTGTCCAGTGGAACCGCTCCGTCAGATTGCATATGTCGGCGGCTTCATACTACCCACAACATGGTAAATCTAGCTCGTGGGCGCTAGAAGCACGTCGTGACTTCTCCCTTATACGAGACCCTAAGCCTGGTGTTCTCCTGTCTTGATTTGCATGCGCACCTTCAATCCAGCAATGCTGATGTTCCCTCCAAAATCATCGAACTCATGTCGTCTCTAAAACTCATCACCGTAGATCGTGCGGATCAATGAACACGCGAGAATTTCTGTGGTGAAAACATGCACCAAGGCCGTCCAAGCCTCTACCCGGCGTTGCCAGTAACCAGAACACCTCCCTCGACATAACATTCAGCACCGCGGTTTCACACAACCGAGATCGGCTGCATTCAGGCTCAAATCCTTCAAGCCACCTCTATCAGTTCCAGTGAGGCCAATATGTCCATCGCTTCGTACCAATGCTATGGTCTCATCTGTGACGTGTTCTACGAATACCTCTAGGGGCGCAAGCACCCTGTGGACCTGCCGGAGAAGCATTGACCAGGTGCCATTAGGCACTCGACAGGAGTCTATTGGGTAGAGGTACTTCCGAAGACGTGGTTTCTATGCTCTCGGATGCTGCGGGGGTGTTCAGGCAAAGAAATGAAGCGTGACTGGTAGCTCTTTTGCTCGGCTGATGTGGGGCGGTTGACTTGTTTTTGTTAGCTGCAAAGGCTGGCTGGGTTGTTTTCATACAGCAGGATAAACATGATGCGAAGAACTTATCAGAAACTCATATAGCAATAGTGAACGCGACAAACCTGAGGATGAAGTAAAGACTTGAACTCCATTCATTCGCGAAAAAGCGCCCGAGCTTGAGATGTAAGAGTGTTACCAGAGATGCATGTACACATTCGACCTTCTGAGCTCATGGTCCAACTCATGCCTTCGTCCTCAACACAACCGCATCCTCTCGTAACACGGCATTCAAGCTATCCCGAACCCTGCAATTTTCAAGCTTGAATGACGCAGCCAGTTCATCAAGCTCATCCTCGCTCTTGTCCATGAAGTACTCAGCCATTTCCAGGCCAAGGTACTCACTCAACAATGTCTCTCGAATGACGCGCTCGAACTGCCGCTCAATCGTCCAAAGCGGGCTCGGATACTTCTTGTTGTGTAAGTGCTTGGGGACCCACTCCTTGATTGCCTCGAAGAACGGCTCAAACACATGCTTGACTTTGTCATCGTTAGATCCCCAGAAGTCCGCGCTGAGGTCTTTCTTCTTCTGGATGAAAGGCTCGAGGAGTTTCATGTATGGCGAGGTGACGTCTGTGTAGACCATGCCTTGGTAGTTGATGTCCTTGTATGTCCATATGCTCCAGTGCACGTCGGTCTCGCTCTCCCGATAGACGGAAAGTTGTTCGCGGAGAAGTGCTATCCGGCACTCGTTGACTTCCTGTGCGCTCATTCCGTTCTCCTCTGCCGACGCATACACGGGCCCAAACTCGCCATTGTAGATGGGCACGTTGGCTGCGCGCATGAACTTTACCTTCCGCTCAAAGGATGACCGCAATTTGGCTTTTTGCTCGGCGGTACCTGTGTACGTTCCTCCTCGCGGGAATCCATATGATGCGTAGTCATGGCAAGCGTATACAGCATTAGGGAGAGGCTCTTCGGGGAAATGCGTAAAATCCATAGAGTATGTGTTTCCGTCAATGAACAGCATATGATCTGGATCGACCGAGCGAATTGCTTTCTCAATACGATTGTAAAATGCGACCAGATTGGTATGTTCAGGATCGGCGGGCTCGTTCAGCGGATTATAGCCTGCTACGGTGGGGTTGCCACGGTAGTGCTTTGCAATTTCGACCCAGAGGTTCACGACTCGGTCTTGAAAGTGCTTGAACTTCCAGAACAATGCCTTTGTGATTCCGGAATCGCAGTGCCAGTCCTGGTTCTGACCACCCGGAGCTGTATGGAGATCGATAATGACATAGAGGCCGTGTTTGGCGCACGCATCAATTACCCTATCGAGGAGTCGGAAACCTTCTGGTTTGATGACGCCCGGGTTCATGTCATCCTCGAAATGACGGTAATTGATGGGTATCCGGATGCTATTCAGCCCAAGAGATGCGAGAAATTCGGCATCTCTTTCGGTGAAAAAATAGTCCAGTAATCGATCGAAGTAGAAATCGGCTTTCGCTTTGCCTAGAACTGCGCCCAGTGCTTCCCGATGCTCGTGTTCGTGGCCCGTGAATCCTGTGATGAAGTTCTCTAGGTTCAAATGTCCTCCCAACCCTACTCCTTTGAGGATGACCCTTCGGCCATCACCATCAACGATCGATGGACCTGACGTTCGAAGGATCGATTTCGCTTGCAGCTGTCCGATTCTGAATGAAGAGACTCCTGGAACGATTGCCCCAGGTGCCATGGTGCCTAATGTGCAGAAAATATTCTCAAAAAAAAGTAAGTGGTTTTGGAGTCGCGAGTTGCTCGTGCTCACATGGAGTGTCTTGAGAATCCCTTTTAACTGAAGGACAAAGGATCGTCGGTCGTAGGATAGTTCACTCCGTACGCTAAGGCCGACATTCCGCGACGGTCCTGAATTGGCCAAAGGCGACATTCCCCGTTAGCCTGCTGCGCGGGGACTCCGCAGCGTCGGGACTTGGAGCGGCAGCCAGCAACGCTATGAATACAATCTAGACCATTTCGATTCCAGCCTCTTGCCCAAGGACACGGATGATGCCGAGCCTGTCGGCTACGTCGTAGGCTTCGTTTTTGTATGCATTCAACACCGAGTTGGTGGCAATGACTGGCTCTTGCCAGCGCTCCGGTAGTAGATCTAAACGTCCAGCGATCCGGGTTGCGAGGACCATGAGAGCGCTTCTTGTCCAGGTACGCAGCAGTAGCCAGGTGCCATGATGGCGAATTGTAGCGGCAGACTCTCTCTCAAGAACACGATGAACGCAGTTGTCGAGAGCTTTCCTTGCATAAGTATTGAAGATGGCTGTACGCTCCAGAGTGCTTGATGCTATGCCTAATGCCGCTTCAAGGAAAGGGATATATAGCACATCATAGCTGTCAAGTAACCGACCCTGCAAAATGGAATGAAGAACCATCTCTTCGGTATCATGAGTGTTGAACACATCCGGCATTGATCTGGCCCAATCTCGTAATTGTTCCTCGAACGCTGGTATGACTCGTGCTAGCTCGACGTACTGACCGCCCGTGCCTGCGTTGCGACCTAGAATGGTAGCAACAGTCTCCCGCATAACCATGTCGAGCCGCCGCAAAGATATGTCCGCCAGATAGTAGTACCACTTTGGCTCATGAGATGGATCGGTGACTGGAGGCTCAGGCATGTGTTGTGGGTAACGATTGCCAATTGACCCGAAGCTGGGTATCTGAAAGTTTGTCCGAAGTTCGACCTCGGACTTCCAGCACGACCAATAAACGCACTCTTCCAGAGAATAGTGACCCGAGGCCACGATCCTTGTGTAGCCAGGCTGCATACACACTACAGCTTGGGCGAACATTCGCCATGCCTCGAGCGGTTTCAGGTTATACATGAAATAGACGCCAACCAGGAAGTAACATTGTGGGGCCACTAGGCTCTCCGAGTCGATAAGCATACCGATTCGTCGCTGGGCTGCGGTAAAGTAAGATCTTCCTATGGTCCAATCTGCTTGACCAGCATTTGGAGAGGCAATTGAGCCGAGGGCACAAACGAGGAGAACGAGGCATGAGTCTGCATCCCAACCTGTCCCGTTCATGCAGACAGCCTTCATGGTTGACCGTAAGGAGTCTTTTTGCGCGATGGGGTTCTTGCTCAGAACGTGCTCAAGACATTGCTCTAGTAATCTATCACAGACGCTCATTTCCAGATCGAAGTTGACTCTCCCGGGTCGATCCAGAGGTGGCGATGCTTTCATCAGGTCGAGAAGCTTGGTATGATCGTCAAAACGTCCTTCGAACACGGGCCAGGCAAGAACGTGCTCGACGGTGATTGGCAATAGGTCCAAGTCAGGAGCATGGTGTTCCGCTTCAACGTTGGCTTGCGTGGCATGCTCATGCTCTAGGACAAGTGGCGAAAGGAAATTGACAGCCGTCGATATGCTCGATAGGGGAGAAGTAGTTGATGGACCCAACGAAATGTGGTGCTTGATGTTGTTCTCCAACTGGTCCAAGCGATCGAGAATAGCAAGACTGGCTGGATCGTATGCAGACAAGTCTTGTGTAGCGTATATGCACGTGGCTCCTGCACGCTCACAGAAAGAGCATGCAGGACGACGGTTATCACATTTTGTCTTCCGCGAACGACAGGTTTGACACGCGGCGACGGCTCGTTTGCGTTGGTAAGAGGCGGTCCCTCGGGGGGCGGGACGTTTCCTTGTTGTTGAAACGACATCCATATTCATCCACTAGTTCGCGGGGGTTGATCAACAGTCAGCAGACCAGCAGTTGGCGTAGATTATGCGAATGTAATTTGGGGGTGGACAGGAATGAAAATGTGGGGAGTATCGGCTTTAAGGGCACGTCCAACCTCGGCTGCTAGCCGCACTAATCGGAAGTGTACTAGTGCATGCACTAAGCTTGGCAAATATGTACTTCCTGGTGTTGGCAGTTGACTACACAAACATCGCAACTTTGATACTGATACTCCATGACAATAAAGAAGCCTTGCTCAGCATGCTGCTATACTATCAAAGACCCTTCACGCCTTCGTCTCCGCCATCTCGTGCTCGATGTCCTCCGATTTGTACGAGCCCATGTGCCTAGGCGCGACCTTGTTCTCGAAGAGCGTATTGATCTGGTCGAATGACTTGCCCTTCAGCTCGGGAATATAGAAGAAGCATGCCACCGTTGCCGCTGCGGCTAGGCCTCCGAAGACGAAACCGACCTTCCCCCTCAAGTTGGCTTCGTCTGGGTTGACCATGTATGGAATAGCAATGTTCATTGCGATGCCAAGGCAAGACTGCGTGGCTGTTGCGAGTGCGGTGGTGTGCCCACGGAGCGATGGTGTTGAGGTCTCGCCTAGGAGTACAAATGCCAATGCTCCAATGGTGTTGAAATAGACGAAGGCATAGATAACCGTTGCCGCTGCCTGCACCCACTTTGCCCCGCTGGAGGGTACAACGTCCATGATACCAATAAGGAAGAGAAGCGCGGTAAGGATAGACATGCCGAGAATGAACCAGAATCGACGGCCGAAACGATTGACTGTGAACCATGATAGCACATTACCCAGTACACCACAGGCTGTGACGCCTACACCAAGGTCAAAACTGTTCGAGGGGTCAAGGCCGGCCAGCTGGAAAAAGTAACTGCTGTATCCGAGAACGAAGATGATGCCGACAAGATGCTGGCAGACGAATGCCCCTGTGGATATTCCCGTGCGGATCAAGTTTGTGCCACGGAAGCACTCGAGTATGCTTGGGTTTTCGTTCTCGGCATGTGCAAGATGGCTGGCGCGCATCGCAGCTACCTTGACAGCTACTTCTTTATCTTTACCCCATAGCTGCTTCATAGCCTTCTCTGCATCCTCGTATCGGCCTTTGCGCACAAGGTACCACGGAGACTCAGGGGCGAACCAAATGCCAGCAAGGAGGAATGCAGCAAAGAAGAGCTGCAGAGAAAACGGAGCACGGTATGCCCATCGATCGTCTCGCTCGCCGAATCCTTTGACTGCGGCATTAGACAGGAGTTGACCCAGGGCTATGCCGAGGTTAACACCCGCTGTTGCAAGACCTCGAAGAACGACGGGCGTGATCTGGTAGGAATTAGCGGTAGTCTCACAAAGTTGGCAAGGGTTTTTACACACCTCTGAAGTGACCAGAGGCCCAATGGACAGATAGAAGCCAAGTCCAACACCTAGGATGAGTTTGCTCATGAGGAATGCTACGCGTGTTTCGGAAGCGGTCTGGCCAACAATTGCTCCCGTGCAGACGACTGCACCAATAACGACCGCCCATCGGCGGCCAATGCGGTCAGCGGCCCATGCGCATATGAAGCCACCAAAGAACTGTCCCACAGCGCTGACCACATTGAAAGCCGTCTGCCAATTAGCAGGGAGGACTGCCTCGCCTTCAAAGATGTATCCAAAGTCGCGTCGAAAGGCTGGGACAGCGATCATCGCACCGTTGACTTGAGCATCGAATCCCCTGCCCATGTTAGTATTATTGTTGCTTCGAGAAGACGTTTTCTAACGTACCAGCCAACGGCCGACATAGCGTAGAAGAATGACCACCACACCAGAGCTGGATGGTGCCGAGCGACATATCGAAAGGTGAGGCCTTCTTCGTCGGTGCGATCAGCGGCAAGAGCTCTTTGGTCGATGGCAGACTTGTCGCCAAAACTTTCGTTGTGAACCGCGGTCTCGTGGTTCATCTTTTCCATGATGAGAGTCGTCGATCAGGGAGTGCGGAAACAAGTGAAGATGATGAAGTCAATGGAGTGCCTGGCATGCAACGAGATGCCTGCCCTCTGCTGCTCTTAAGAAGTGTGCATGATGGTTCGAGTTGATGAAGCCATCGTCGACCGACCTCGTCGAGTTGTAAGTATAAGCCACTGAGCGACATTCCCCGAAAGCTAGAACGCGAAAGAGGACCGCAGCCGGTGTGCAACCATGGCGGAGGACAAGTTTGACGATGGCTCCAGTCTGGGGAACCCCGCATGCACTGACCCCGGATCCCAATCCAGGCCTTCGGGATTTGCTCCGCCTCGTCTTCCTCTGGGGTGACGCGGCTGAAAATTCTGTCGCGGAGTGTCGGTCCTGGGCGAAAGTTTCAAGGGTTGTCCTTGCGACCGTGCACAGAGCTTTCCCATCCCTTTCTTTATCCGAACCTATACAGATGGTCTTTAGACGATTTTAGGCTATTATGAGTGTTGTTGTACAACGAGTTCGACACACAATGGCCGTTGAGCGTACTGCGCTCCGAGCGCAATGCGGCACAGCAGCTAGCTTACACCCAACCCTCTCTCTACTGTGGTATCCCCCAGAAGTTTTAACGGAGGCAAAATAGGGCTCGAGCTTCAAGCTCTATTTCGGAGAGTTACACACGCAATGCACAGAGCATGCGACCAATCACGAAGGCAGTATGCTTAGGCTTTCTAGACTCTCGAATCTGCATCCGTTAAAACTTCCGGGCGGTACCACAGTAGGCTTTGAACATTTCTGCTACACTCAGAACACCTCCCCAGTGCCATCATGAAGGCTCTCACCGAGCTTCCGGAAGATCTTCTCTACCTCATTGCCGAAACACTTGAACGAGATCGATGATCGCTCGTAGCACTGGCACAGTCTTGCCGCTGCATCCACCGGGTCGCACGATCCTTCATCTTCAGACACATCGGGGAGCTCTCTCTCGAGCGTACACAGCTACTGGAACAAAGTCTGGCGGCTGACGCAAGCCTCATGACATATGTGCATTCCTATCCCGTGCACATCGAGTACGGAGAGATACTTGACAATGGCCTTGAAAGATCACTGGAGTTTTCCAATCTACGGGAGCTCATCTTCATATGCTCTCACAAGATTCGACTACCAGACAACACGCCAGCGATGGCCTACATACTGTCAAGAAGCCGGAGTAGAGGTCTAGATCAAGACTTCCAGTGCGGATTTCTCGACACGCATCCGTTTGACAAAATACACTCGATCTCTCTCCTTGGAGGGTTTACAGGTACAGAGATAATGCGCTTCATTCTCTTACCAGCCATACAGACCGTGGTAGCCAAAGATATCGCCTCCCTTCGCAAGCCCTCTTTGCCGTCCAACTTCAGCCTGCGAACGTCAAGTCTCACATCGCTTTCACTAATCGGTGATGGCTTTTGGAGTATTCAGCCTGAAACCTTGCAGGCTTTTTGCTCTGCATGCCCCTTCCTCCAGGATCTACGGTGCCAGATCCCCGTCAGCGCGCACCCCTACGCTCCTTTCGGGGTACGATCGTCGTACGTGACCGATGCAGTCAGTCCAGCAGCATTGAACGTCACATGCGCGTCTCTTCCCAAGAGCTTACACCGGTTCTCCTTACTTCAACTGTGTCATAACGTACCATACGATGGTACCTACATGGACTTGTCCCAATTCGAGAATCTCGTCGACTTGGAGATTACGTCGTGCTGCTTGCTACCAGTCGGAGCACCTTGTGCGGAACGAGATCTCCTGTACAAACTGCTTCTGACCAGTTTGGAACGATTAATGGTACGTTAGGGCTATGCTCCATTACGTCCTGACGTCTGCTGACCTGGCATACAGCTCAACTTTCCCCGTGAATCCGGCATTTTATTCCATCATCTTGAAGGCGAGCCCTTCCTCACACAGGATCCCTTGGAGATACCTAAATCTTGCTACCTGTGGATCCTTGCGCTTCTCAGACAGAAGGACAAATACTTCACAAATCTGGTACACGTTACAATGCAGGATCCACCTGGCAATGTTGGCTTCCGGCACTGGAACCAGATCGAATGGAATGCACCAAAAGACGTCAGGCAGCTGATGCGTGCATCAGACGTGCAACTGACGGTGAAAATGAGTTATCCTCATCCCAGATCAGAGATGGAGTCATGGAATAGGCGAGAGAACAGATCAAAGTATGGCAGATTTCCTTGGGAAGAACTCTATCGACCTGTCTAGGATGGCACCTCTTGCTCGCCTCCAACTCTCTCAAGATTTTCGTCATATAGCACGTCACCTTTCTCAATTGTTTTAGGCTTGGCCTCGTCGTCCTGCCCATCCATTTTCAACCTATACCCTCTGTCTGCGCAGCGAGCCAGCCATGCGTAGCACGTGTATGTCTCTGCATTACGAATCGCATCTTCCGCGCTCAATCTGATCGCCTTTTCCCAGGCATACGCAGTATCATCAACTGGGTGCTTGGTCAACTCGTCATACATCAGAAGTGTAGCGTCAGTGGGGCTACTTATGCCGAAACCCTTCCTTGTTCATATGTGCGTGAGAGCGCCCTTATCACCCACCAAGGCTACGCTCTCTTCACACGCCTCTCTGCGCAAGGTGGACGCCTATTACGGCGTAGTAGAGGATTTCTATATATCTGCGACTACGCTACACCTTTCTATATAGTATGTTAAAAATCTCTATCTGGGCGCTATAGACCCTTAGGGCTATAGTATGTGACCTGGGTGCACTTGGCAACGTCAATGCACCTCTCCACAGCCGGCCCTCGACAATAATAGTGCTGTCTTCGAAATCACTCTGACTAACTATGAGGTTGCTTTCCAAAGTTCCCAGCAGAATGTGTTCTCAAGAGCTTCATATGCAGAGCATGTTGCGCCCCGCAGCCTTGCATGGTAGCAGTATCGGGTAACGTCTGTTTGCAAATTTCAAACAACAAAACAAGAGATCGGTCGGTCTTTCTTCAATGATGGCTCCGTCACAGGTTGATGATCATGCGATCAAGCCCGAGAGGTCGGAGATGGAACGGAGCTCCGATCAATCTCCGGCCACCACATCTCGAGCAGGTCTGCCTCTTGGCCCTCGCTCCATCCCTTTCGTTTGTGACGAACCTCACAATGGATAAGAATCCTATAGTGCTGCTCACTATTCATGCCATCCTACGTCTCCTATCCGGGTATTCTTCTGATGTTACTTTGTCTACAGTAGTTGCCCCTACACAGTAAGTCATGGATCGGGCCGCGTACCCCATTACGTCATGGCCTTCCCTTTTTATCTGGAGATCAGACGCTCTCGAGGCACGAAACGCAACACAACCTGGATCCAGTTTATCCTTAGCAGGCCTTAAACTTGCTATGGCAACTACGTGGGATCTTATCGCCCTATCAACATCCTCGGGAACGCAAACTCGCCTAATTCAGCAGCTTCAGCGACGTCACCACCAATCAAATGTGCCATCGTGGCAGGCTTGCCATGGTAACTACACGTCCTAAAACCACGGACCATGACCATCTTCATACGATTATGACGAGCTAAAAGGATTCCTCGGAGGAAAGACCTACGGTGGTGTTTCACCCGGATCGAGCCGTCGCACGGATGGGTGTCGATCTAAATGCTTGTTGGAGCTTGGTGAGCTTGGTATGCAGGCCACCCTGACTGTGAAAATGCAGTCTTCCAAGGTCACACCCCCAGTTCTGCTATTCGGCAGCTTTATGTGGCAAAGGGCTCTCGGAAGACACGGTCCCCGCTATCTCTCGTGATTCAGCTTGTTGGTTAGACACTGAACAAACCTGGGCGATCAACCTGGCCACCTGCCCACAGCGTGCAACACATCATCCGTGTGACATAATGTGCTCAGCACGTCAAAAGGCAAGATTGAATGTGTCCCCGGATCCTGCTTTTAAACAGCATGGCGGAAATTACGGTCTAAGAAATGTCTATAAGTGCACATGCTTATCTCCCTTCTCCTCTCCAGACTTCAACTGCCGTCACCATCATAAGGATATAACGATCACAAGAGTTCTACCAATCGACGAGAAGAAGAGCCTCTTCCAATCGCTACAAGTCAAGTTCACACACTTTCGCCTCAGGAACCATGGCTTCCTTTCAGCGTATTGCTATCCATCGCAGTCCCAAGTACCATCATAATGGCACTAAATCTTACGTTTGGGCCATGAGTAAATGTACTTTAGAACAGCCCGCAATTCTTCAGTAGCTAACTCGAACCAGATGGTTTTAATAGTACTAAACCCGGGCCTTACTTCCAGGCCAAAGTCTTCAGCCAGCAAGGAAAGTTTGGTCCTGGCCAGAAAGCTGGAGGCCGTATGCGAGCGCACCAAGCTCTGAGGAAACGCTCCAGTATTTCCGGCCCCTCATCTCACAAGTCACATCAACACGCAGCTCCGAGCGGTGAGACGGACGCGACTCGGTCGGATGCACAGAGCGGAGAGGTCACTGCGGAGGATGTTCAGAACGACTCCCTCTATCTATGCCCAGTTTCCATCGGTACACCAGCCCAGAAGCTGTATCTCGACTTCGATACGGGTTCCTCGGATCTTTGGGTAGGTCTTGTCTGACGCGCAGTTTGCTATAATGGGAGAATGCTGATATAGTCAAGGTCTGGTCAACCGAATTGCCCTCAAGCGTCCTCAACCAGGCCAATGCAAAGGATCAACAGGTAGCATTTGATGCAACAAAGTCGAGCACCTTTAAGAAGCTGAGCGGCTCCACATGGAAGATCTCCTACGGTGATTCTTCGTCCGCAAGTGGAGACGTCGGTACTGACACCATCGATCTTGGAGGTCTGAAGGTCGAAGGGCAGGCTATTGAGTTGGCAAAGGAGCTCTCAACTCAGTTTGTCCAGGTATGGCTATGATGAGGGATCTGAATCTACCCAACGCTAACCATGCCCAGGGCAACGGGAGCGGACTTCTCGGTCTTGCGTTCAGCACGCTCAACACCATCACGCCAAATCCACAGAAGACACCTATCGACAACATGATTGCCGACAAAGACATCAGTCAGCAACTCTTCACCGCGTACCTGGGCAGCTGGCGCGATGCCGATGAGGCAGATAAAGGGGAGAGCTTCTACACCTTCGGCTATATCGATCAAGATGTCTTGAAGACAGCCGGTGTTACCTCGCCTAAGTATGCCGACGTCGATAACAGCCAAGGCTTCTGGCAGATTCAGTCCACCAGCGCCACCATCAACGGCAAGACCATCCAACGCAGTGGCAACACCTCCATCATGGACACCGGCACCACGCTGTGCCTTGTCGACGATGCTCTCGTAGAGGCCGTTTATGCCGCCATTCCTGGCTCTAAATACGATGACACCCAACAAGGCTACCTCTTCCCGTCTTCTACCACAGCCGACAAGTTACCGGATATCACCCTCGCGATCGGTGACAATCAAGTCGCGTTTCAGAAAGAGGATCTCGGTTTCGCGGATGCTGGCAACGGCATGGTGTATGGAAGTATTCAGTCTAGGGGTAGCATGGACATGGACATTTACGGCGATGCGGTGTTGAAAGCGATGTACGCCATCTTTGATATGAACAATGGAAGTCCGAGATTTGGATGGGTGCAACGGAAAGAGACGAATCAGAATACCGCGGTGCCGCCAACACAGTCCTAGAATGATGGAGATGCGTAGTTCTGGGAGGCCTGTTCAATGGGATTAAATGTGGAGCTTTACGAAGCCTATAGCTTTTCTTGAGCCGGCCCACAGCCACAAGGGCATAGCCAATCTCACCTGTAACTCGCATTGCTTCAAAATAACATAATTTATGAACGACGAACTCTGTTTATCTCATCTGTTCAATACTAAAATCCGGTACGGATGTCTAACAACTGCCCTCTCCGGCTCCCAGCGGTCTAAATCTCCTGACCAGAAAGTCATCCTCCAGCCCTTTTCCGCTCTTACCTCTCGGCTTCCTGCGTGCCCCGAAGTCTTGGTTTCTCCTCAAAAGACGATAGTACTCCTTCCCTTCTTTCTCCACCACTTCTAGTGTTGACTCTATATTCCACCATTCTTTCGCAAACTCATCGAGTTTAATTCCCCTCTTGACCGCCCCGGCTTCGAAAGCGCCGAACAAGTCATGCGCATAGAACCGCGTCAAGACCTCATTCTCCAACCTCCACTCCGAAAAGTCATGCCTACTCGGTGTAGGATAAAAGTACGCCCAGTTGCCCTGTATACCACTAAACCTCCCCATATCAACCGGAAGCCCAACAAACCGTACGAAACACCTCTCCAATCGCGCCGTAACAAGCTGCCACGCGCGCCCATGTCCATGGCTCATGAGATTCTCTTCCGCGCTTCTGCACCGATGACACGCATACGCATAGAAATACACATGCACGGCTTCATGCACCAGCGTGCCCAGCAAATCCAGCATCCAGCGGCCTTCAAAACGACTCTGCCGCGGCAGCGCACGCAGCATCTTGATCGTGAAGCCCGTCATGGCGTGTTCCTGCGTGTGTGCTTCCGCGTCCTGTGCGACTTTGCTGGCCCAGCGGAAATGAAACATGCAGCTGTCGCGGCCGAAGAAGAGGACATTGATACAGCCCAGGATGTCGCGCATTTGCTTTTCGGGGATGAGTAGGTGGAAATCGGTGTTTGGGTGTGGGCTGAGGATGTCAGAGAGGCGGGTGTCGCGCCATTTGTGGAGGGCGGCGAGGGCGGCGAGTTGAGTGTTGTTTAGGTCTTGGATGGGGCAGTCGAAGTATGCGATTGTTTGGCGGGCTAGGTGCATGGCTTCTGCGTTGGCGATGCTCGTGCTGCTTGATAGCTTGGGTGGGAGGTAGCACTCATTACCGTACTTGTTCTTAGTGCTGTCTTTTTCGAATTTGATGCGGAAGTGGGGATGGAGATAGCAATTTGTGACCGAGCGATACAGGTCTGGGTCGCAGGTATCGCAAGTGCATGGAGGAGCCGGGTTCTGGGCTTCCACGAGGACTTGAAGATCGGAGAAGTCTTCCGGTACGGGCAACTTTTGTTGGCTACGCTTGAGAATGTGCTCCTTTATTAAGGGAATCAGCATGATGAGTTGTCTGAGAATGCGATGTGTGGTGGAGGCAGTGCGGTGAGAAATTACTATGAATAGCAGTTGAGTCTTCCAAATTCAATCACTATACGTGACAGGCATGCCGGAATACTCACAATGATGCGTGAGAGGTCAAAGGACCTATAATTTTGGTCACCTCGTGAACTGACCAGGTTCAAAACACTCAATTTTTGAGACTCATGTGAATGAAATGCCAGTCACTGACGAAAGCGACTTGATGTCTTCGTCGGACACAAACCTGCACTCCTGACCTTGCCAAATATCGGATGTTGCCTGCCCACATCACCATGTTCAAGCGCTTGAGATCGCCGCTGCAGAGGCCGTGTTAGGTGATGCAGGAGAGAGCAAGGAGGAAATAACCCGCCCCAAAGAGCCACAGACTGTTGTGACAACACAGCCGAACAGACAAGAGCCGAAGAACCCATCGGCGAAGCCGCGAAAGAATTTGCGAAAGAGCTGGGCGACGAATGAAGAAGGAGCGAAGGACTCGAGAAGTTTGTTGCTAAGACATAGGAGCGTGCGGCCTGAGTTGAGCGAGTGCGTTGTAACAAACAGTGCAGGAAGGGGTCAGCACATGGTCGAGATACACTGAAACTGTACATATATTCATGTACATATACACACATACACTGCGCCCATAGGTTATTCCGAAAAGGGCTCAACCGAGCTGTATAACGCCTGTCCATGCTGTATGCCAATGCCTTCCTCAGAGGTTATCAATGCCCAATGCCACCAGCCACCCAATTCAAGAACTCAGGATCGTTCGGATTCGGAAACAGTCCTCGATCCTGCTGTTGTTGTGGCTGTTGCTGCGGTGCAGCTGGCACACCGTGGTTCAACTGCTGTTGCTGCTGTTCTTGCCTTCTGCGTTCTTCTTCCTGCCTCCGTTGCCGTTGGGCGCGGTAGTAGAGCAGGAATGCCAGCGCGCCGCTGAGGGCAAGAATGATGAGTGACTCGAGGATGTCGGAGTCGATGTCGTCGCCATCGTAGTAATCGTCACCGGCGACGTGGTTGTCGTCGTAGTCGTCCGGTTCGTAGTCGTCCCAACCAGCGAGTTCGGCTTCCAGAAATGCGCTGAGCCATTCGGTGAGGGTCCAATCCTTCTTGACGACTACCAACGTGTTAGCAATGATGATTACAAATGACGCCGAAGATGGTACAGCTTACCTGGCTCTTCCTGTATGGATTTGATGTTGCCATTTGTAATTGTGTTCCACCAACTGCGGAAGCGTAGTTTGTATAGTGCCAGAACCACAGGCAAGTAGGCTTCACGAGGATTTGTTTCCAAAGCCAAATCATAGTGTCTCTTTGCGAGGTGAAAGTCCTGGTCGATTCCAATGCCATTCTCGTGCATCCAGCCCAGGTTCCACATGGCCTGGGCGCTCAGCATCGATTCAGCAGCGGCCTGGTAGCACTGAGCTGCCTTCTCTTTATCCTGTGTGGTACCAAGACCTTGAAGATAGTAGTCGCCCATTTTCACCATAGAGTCGACATTCTTCTGCTCGGCGGAGCGTGTCCAGTAAATCAAAGCTAGTGCAGCGTCTCCTGCGAGCGAAGCCTGCTTTTTCATGAAGGGAATCAAGGAGCTGAGCGTAAAGCGTGGCTTCACCTGGTCCAAAAGGTATGCTACATTTGCTTGCCCATACTCGAAGCCCTGCTCAGCAGCCATCATGTAACCGACGAGAGCTGTCTCGAGATCGCCCTTCGCGTATGCTTCATTCGCTTCAGGGAAAGAAGTGGACATGAACTCGGCCTTTTCTGCCACGATCTTGTAGTACGCAGCCGCGACAGGACAAGACTTGTCTCGACCAACGCCATTATGTGTCAGCTCGGCAAGGTAGTAGAAAGCTTCGAGATGGCCGTGCCTAGCGGCAAGCTCGAAATACTTGATTGCGATGTCGACATCGC
>TARA_R110002003_G_scaffold239_3_pt1 | contig 16450 bp, 19 predicted proteins | sample TARA_R110002003 | Tara Oceans TARA_R110002003 (sample SAMEA4396441) | marine metagenome | biome: Westerlies Biome; feature: [SRF] surface water layer (ENVO:00010504); material: water (ENVO:00002006), including particulate matter (ENVO:01000060) such as... | depth 5 m
CCTCGTGTCTCTGCGGCGCTAGCAAATGCAGTGCAAGAGGGTTCGTCGTCACGCTCTGTCACGAGGCTGAGCTTTTAGTTAGTGCAAGGTCGAGGAGCGAACGGTGCACGCGTCGTGAAGATGGCTGCATGTCGTGCTAGTGGATTGTAGGAAGGAGATGGGGACTAGGAAAGAGGAATTGATGCACATGACTGAGTAGACGTTGAACCCTTTTTTTCAAATTCGCCTTCACTTTGTCTATGTTCATGCGCAATCATTCATTAAAAGTCCCCATATGCGCCTCGATGCTCCATTGTCGGTATTGGCATGGTTCCGACACTTTGTGTCGCCCCACAACAGAGTAGCTCAAATCCGATATCTTCATCAGCCGCTCATCTACTGTGCCATGGGAGGTCTCAGCCGCCGACGAGGAAGTGTTGCGGTGCTTTTTCCGGCATCCCATATCCAATCTCCTAGATACACCAGCTCAGTCTCCGTTCTGCGACTTCACATACCGCGAGAACGTCATTTTGTGAGCTCCATTGGCCGAGCATCCACAGCGTCGGCCGTTGCTGAAGTTGCCGGCCCTCAATTCCGACCCCATCATAACCCCATCTGCCAGCAAAGCTTCCATGACAGTGCAGAACAACGCTGAAATAGACGAAACAGAACAACGCAAACTAAAACATACGCTGTTGGAAAATTGCGCAGATACCGTGAGTACATGGAAGGTAAAGGCCTAGAGAAAAGCATAGAAATGCTAGCTCGCTCGCTCGCTGATTCGTCTTGACGTATAGGTGTCGTGATATATGATTTTTACTGACCGTGATATGAGTGCTGCCGATGAAGATGTACATGGAAAGGGTATCGACCAACTCCTTGACCTAGTAGGAAAAGCGCTTCGTATTGTTGCGATGCGACCAACACCTACGCTGTGCCGTCATCGGATGTCTCTAGTGGCTGCCATTCTTCCTGAAGTTGAGTAGCTGAGCTAGGCTGTTCAGGCTACAACCACTCTTCAGGAAGTCGTGTGTCATCAGTTCGGAAGCACTAGCTCGCGACTTGACGTCAACACATAGACAGACCGATAAGAAGGCCTTGAGCTCCTTTGACAGCTTGTCAGGCTTCTTGAGGCGGGGTGTTCCGTTCGTGGCAATCAGATAGAGGGCTTTCAGTGGCTCTTCGTTCAGGTAGGGAGGCTCGGATTCGATCATTTCGATGGCCATGATGCCAAGAGACCAAATATCCACCTTGTTGCCATACTCCTTCTGCTTGACGACTTCGGGTGCCATCCAGTATGGGGTTCCGACCATGGTCGCACGCTTGCTTCGTTGTTCCGTGAGCTTGGCGCAGAAGCCGAAATCAGCTACTATGTGTTAGTTTGATGGCGAAGCTAAACTGATGGAGAACACATACTGATTTTGACGTTACCGCGACCATCGAGCAGAACGTTATCACTCTTGATGTCTCGGTGAATGATGTTCTGATTGTGGAGATGCTCAAGTCCCTTGCAGGTCTGGTCGGAGTTAGTAGATTGCATCCTGTGAGCTCCGATATAACTTGCCTCGTGACAGATGGTCGCGATCTGGTCTTCACTTATGGTGGGGTTGTTATCAATGACATCGGTCAATGCTCCTCCTTCCATGAACTCCATGACAACCCACAACTCCGACTGCTCCTCTTGCAAGAAAGCATCCAGGAAGTTGACAATGTTGGGATGTTTGCTGTCCTTCATGACAATGATCTCGTTGACAATCAACTCCTTGCGCGGCTGATTGCGGAGATCCATCTGCTTGATCGCGACTTGCGCGCGAGGCCCGTTTTCCTGAAGTATTCTTCGTGCCGTGGCAGAGTTTGCACTTTCACGGATGCGAGCAACGTAGACGGATCCACTTGCACCCTGTCCAATCTTCTTCTGCTTATTGTATGAGTCAAGCGGTCGATCCTTTGACACGACTTCGCGAAGCTTGGCCATAACTTCGCTCTCTGACATGCTAGACATGCGCACATCCTTGCGTGGAGTCTCCTCCTTGGGCTTGCTAGTGAGAGCCTGTTCAGCCTTCTTAACGGCATCATTAACAGGGGCCCCAGCAGGCTTGGCCACATTGAGAGGTTTAGGCGCTGCGGAGGAGCCTTGGTATTGCTTCTGTTGAGTCTGGCCATTGGCTGGACGAGCTTGGGGGACCTGGTTGCTTGAACCCTGATAACTGGAACTTGGCTGAACAGGTGGTCGTTGTGGCTGTGACGAAGGTGGCTTTGACGACGGAGTAGAGCTGTAAGCTCCATTTTGTTGCTTAGGAGCTGATGGAGCTGGGCGCTGCGCTGCCATTTGACGCAAGGATCCTGGCGGCTGTTGCTGTTGTGGCGGCTGCCGAGTCCCCTGGGCACCTGGTGTCGACGGAGCTGGACGACTGGGATTATACCGTTGCTGGCCTGACGGGCTAGAATCTCGCGAATCATAAGCGACGCCACCCCCAACTTCTTGTTGTGCAATTGGGACCTTCTTTTGTGGCAGTGAAGCATTGTATGCGGCCAACTCCTCTCGCTCTCGTCGCTCGTATTCTTGTCTCTGCCTTTGCATCTCGCGCTCGCGTTGTTGCCGAGCTTGCTCTTCTTGCCGTCTTCGGTCTTGATCATAACGGTCCTGCTGGGATGCACCATTTTGCGAGCTGGAATATCCAGTGGACGGCGGAGTATTCTGTCGACCCGTGCTGTAGCTATCCTTGCGCTGGTATGAACCGGGAGGCGCAGGACGCGGGGGTGCTACAGAATTGCCGCCGCCGCCGCCATAACCAAGCTGCTTCTCCATACCTGCGCTCACTGGCGGCGTGGGCGTAAGGCTCGGATACTGCTGGGGATCTTCGGATCGCTTGACCAGCTTCTCGGTATAGAACTCAAGGACTTCTAGCACTGCCTTCGGGTTCTTGGCGTAATCATCCTTGGTGAGTGCGGATGCCGTAAGAAGTTTCTCCCACTCCACAGGCAGGCCAACGAAGGCGCCAGAGTTGGGGTCGAAGCCCACATGTACTCTATGTGTGAAGTTGGTGGGGTTGCTGACGCCACCCATACTGGGGCATCGCTGGTATATGCTGTCTATCCATGAGTAGACCTCGTCGTCAGTTTCGACCTTGCATGTTATGATCTTGGTAGGTCCGTCGCGAGGTGGTGATGAGCCCTTGCTAGAATTTAGGGAGCGCGTGATTTCGAACGATAGCGGCTGGGTGTCGGATCGCTCGACGCCAAGAATGTCCCGCAACTGAATCGAGTTTGACACTTTGGACGCGTTTGGGCTCTTGAAGAAGTTGAGTTCGAACTCGCGCAGCACGAGCCACCGATCTGACCAGGCGAAGGCTTTGAAAAGACCCTCGTCCTTGACCTTGACCATGCCCTCCTTGACCGTGGCTGTCGAGGACAAACTCCTCTCTGACTGTGTGCGGACCAGCGACATTTGTGAGCTGTTGTTGAAGGCGGGCGACTGCATGCTCAGCCCGGCCATGTTACCAGGCAAAGTGCTACTGGTGTTCGGTGTGAGGTTGAGGCGTGGCGGCGGTCGCGGTGCCGGGCCGGGGTTCATGAATTGGTCGCGGGAATACATTCTGGAGAATCGAATTTAGTAATGTGGTTGGAGAGTGACAGACACGGCGGGCAAACAGGGGTCGTCGCTGTAGCGATGTGGGTTGCGGGGTGGTGGTAAGGGCGAGAGCAAAGCAAAAAGAGCAGCGGAGGAATACTCACATGGCTGACACTCATTCATACAATGGCTGGGGCAGACGGTCTGTTGCTACAATTGCAGGTGGCAGCCTCGTTGCCGCCTGCGGGTCTGTACTCGAGGATGCGGTGAATGGCGGGGGTGCGACGTCAAGTCAGCGGGCAGCGGGGTCGTGAGCGACGGTGAGCAGTGCAGCCTCGCTATGAAGGGGCCCTGCGATCGTTTCGCGAGGCGTGCGGGCGGCGGGTAGTGTCGTGAGAGTAAGCAGGTGCGGTGTCGGGCTCTGCACTACAGGGTCGGAGGAGCTCCCAAAGCGTATCGACGCCGCAGACTAATTGCAGTCGGTGAGTCGAGGGCGAAGCGTGGGCGTTCAGGGTCGAAGTCGCATAGGATTGCAGCCCAAAGCGCTCTTGCAGATGGAGTGTCCGCGCAGCAGAGAGAGCGAGAGAGCGCGGGAGAGTGCCTTCGCGGTGTTGGAGTGACTTGGTCGTGGAGCCGTGGAGCCTGCCGCCCAGGGCTAGCGGGGCGGGTCTGGCGCACTAACGCAGCGGCAACCAGAGTCAGCAGACACGTGAGAGCAGACCTTGAAAGGAAGACGCCCACAGCCAATCGCGCACCTGTGCGCCAGTCATTGGTGCTTGGAAGAGGAGAGGCGGGATGCGCGCAACGTACCCTGGCGAATGCAAGTAATCTTCACGAAGGGCAGCAGCACTGCAGTCGTTGAGAATGAGAGGGCCTCGACAATGGCAAGTCGAACTCCACGCCCAAAGGCGGCGGCCCGGCGTCTGCGAGCGATCGACGCCAACAAATGCAGAGCGTTTCAAAAAGCCCGCCTGTTGAAGCAAGTGCGACTCTGAAACGAACTTTCCACTCCCGTAGCCGCCACCGTGCCGAGGAAGGAAGGCGCACCGTTGGACGAGGAATCTTGGGCTTATAATAAGCACTGTGGCTGCAGATCGGGAGATGAGTGATGTCACCTGTCTAAGTTGCTGTGGTCGACTAACGTCTGAGGTTGCGCTGACAGCGACTAGGCCTGTCACTCGAACCATGGCGCTGCGCTGGCTTTAAACGGCTGAAGGCTGCTGTTGTCGCGAATGCACGAAATACCACCAGTGACACATACTTGCCGCATTCCGTGACATCGTGTTTCGAGCACCGCTTTGTGTACTGTGCATCTGTGCTGAGCATCTGTGCTGAGCATCTGGGCGCACGTCTGCTGTGTCGAGGTCGTCAAAGGCCAGTCGGACAGTCCGCGGAAGACTTCTGCACTACTACATTCTCCATGTAATCGGGCCTACCAAGCTATGTATATTTATTTGCACAACACCAAAACAATGCGGGGAAGCGAGAATGCAATTGTTTTATTGGCAATATGGCCATTTCGCGCTCTGAGGAATCCAGGCCGCCCAAGACTACCACCATGGGCAGGACATCCGTGTCGTACGTGTTGTATATCGATGCACGTCATGGCGAGATCGATTCGAGCGCTGCCAGGGAGCGTCTCGTGTGGTGCCTGCCGCGGAGCAAGCCAGATCCTCGAAGAACGAGCGGCTGCACTTCAAGAGTCCGCAACATCTGGGAACTGGCCGTCACGAGACACCCCAGACTCCAAGCACGTCTCTGCCAGCACCCTCTTGTTGCTTGCTCTTCCGCTCTTGGAGGTTCTTGACTCGACGCACGGAAAGCCCAACACCCAGAGGACCGACGATCGTGCAAAGCACGATCGCCCAAGTAACCACCAGGAAGATATCCGTTGGCTCATCGGTGGCCTGTCCAGAAGCTGAAAAGACGCCGTTTGATTCGGCGACGCCCGATATCAAGAAGCCGATCTCACCGCGCGCACACATGGCAAGAGCAAGGATCAGAGGCGGATGCAGCGACACAGGCTTGGGTGGATTTGTAGAACTGCGGCGGCTCGATGCCTCTGAAGCGAGGGCTGTAGTCGAGGCAGCTGCTGGTGCTGGGTTGGGTGCACTTTCCTCAGGTGATGTGCCTGGCCGCTCGCGCTTTCCCCACAGATGCGGGACCGATGGAATTCTCACTTTTGTCAACAGCTGGCTGATAACAACCCTACCGGACCGTGAGTCTGTCGAAAACCTGACGAGCCAGAGTCCGCATACAAACTTCGCAAAGGCCATCAGAACAGTGTACACGATGCCTCGCCACACAATGGATCCCGCAAACATGCGTGTGATAGGTATAGAAAAGCCAACAGAGGCGAAAAACAGTGGCTGAAGAATAGTAGAGACAGCTGGGTGGTAGTAGCGCGTGTAGATGGTTGAACCGCAGGTGTCAGTGTTGTGATGCGGGCCGTCAACCCGCTTTAGTGCAGATGTCGAGGGACCATCTTCTCCTGCCTGTAGCACCTCGCTGGCTCTTCGATTAGCATCCTGTATACCACCAGAGGGCTGTCCTGTTGATGAACTTCGAGGCGCGGGCACGAGTTTGACCTCCTGTGTCTGTAGGGTACCCGACGTTGCTCCAGTGGCTAACGGATGTGGTACCTCGCTATCCCACCAGCTGATTCCAGCTCCTGCGATGTAGGCCGCGAACAAATTAGATGTTCCGGCGTAAGTGGCACTTGTTATTATGGCCAGCAGGAGTAAAGTATGGATGACAAGTGCTGTCCTCGGGTTTTGCAGCACACTGGCGAGCTTTGTGAGCGGATGCGCGTCGCGATACTGATTCAGCCAGATAGTAACGGGACGAACGAGAAGGCGACAGACGAACGGCGTAACGACGGCGAATGCAGCCGAGACAAGGACAGGGCGCACTACGGTGACCCAACTAAAGTTATCCCCGCCAAGGTTGGAAATGACCTGTACCATGACCAAGCCCACCACATCGTCCATCATGGCGGCGGATGTCAATACGACACCAAGACGGGATGTAGAGAGGCCACTGGAGGCCAGGACTGTGAAGGTCGTGCCAAGACTGGTCGAGCATAATGCCGCGCCCGCTGCGAAGGCTTGAACAGGCGTAGCATCGAGCAGTCCTTGTAGTGTGTACGAGAGACCGATTGGAACAACGATGCCTGTGAGGGCGACACAAGCGGAAAGCAGAAGATTTGCCTTGAGAGCCTGGAACGAAGTGTGTAGCCCACCTGTGCAAGTTAGGAACTACATCGCCTCAAGTTGACTGACCATAATTCTCCGATGCGGCTCTTGCTCCTGCCCTCGCAGATGGTGTGACGTCACGGCCTTCTTCTTTGGGACGGGGAAAACACAAACCTTCATACACAAGCAGTATCAGACCTAGATAGCCTAATTGGACAACCGTCTCTTCGGTGCTGGGTGACAACCATTTCGCGCCGGGGGTGCCCCACGCAATGCCTATGAAAACTTGTCCCAGCAGTCCGCAGTACAAGATCCTGTCCAGGGCAGCATTGACGATGTTGAGCAGAAGGAGGAAGGATGTTAGCACTAGGATGATGACAATGCCTGGCTCGTGGTAGGGCAGCGATGAAGCGCCCTCAGACGTTGCTTCCACCATGCTGCGCGCAAGAGCGAGTGAGAGTCAGAAGGGTGCAGTGACTTTCTTGGCTCAACAGCGCTACCGGAAAAGTGGAATTGCGGGCAACGGAGACGTCAAGCGTGGTGCCACGCACTGTACTCCCATTGAAACGTGACTTTGGATATCCGGAGACAATTGGACAGACGCTTGATGTCGCATCTAAAGTGAGGTCCAACGAGAGGTCGACAAGGGTGAGGCTGCACAAGCGCGATTCCGTTGCCGAGTCCAACCATCAACAGGGTCTCTTTTGTTTGGGCGACCAGAAACACCACGCCATCAAGCCACAGCAAGCGCACGAACCCACACATATCCTTCCTCAAAAGCACCCTTACTTTTTGGCAGCTCATGTGCCACGCCACCTGAAGTCATGGCACCGCTGGAACAGCAATGGGTCAAAGTGCAGCAGAAGACGTTCACCAAATGGTGCGCATCTCTCTCCGCTACTGGCAGGCAACACGCTCTGTGCTACACTGCTGACGGCACATCTGTAGGCTGAACAGCAAGCTCAAAATCCGGAGCGTCGAGATCAGCGACCTGATCACTGACCTCTCCGATGGAGTTCGTGCCCCTCCCGGTCCCGCAGTCGGCCTCGTACACCCATGCGACCGCACTAACACCCCATAGATCAGCCTCATACACCTCCTCGAGATCCTCAGCAATGAGTCCCTCGGCCGCTATGCCTCCCGGCCGAAGCTGCGTGTGCAGAAGTTTGAGAATGTCAACAAGTCGCTGGACTACATCCGAAGCCGGGGCATTCAGATGACCAACATCGGTGCCGAGGATGTCGTAGATGGCAACAGCAAGATCATACTGGGCCTGATATGGACCCTGATTCTGCGCTTCACCATTAGCGACATCAACGAGGAGGGGCTGAGCGCTAAGGAGGGCCTCCTGCTATGGTGCCAGCGCAAGACCGCGTGCTACGACGAGGTCGAAGTGCGAGACTTCTCCTCGAGCTGGAACGACGGACTGGCGTTGTGCGTATCAGATCCAGTGGGTACTGAGTATCGGGCTAACATTTGAGCAGCTGCGCCCTTCTGGACATCCACCGCCCTGACCTGATCGACTACGACAGCCTCGACAAGAGCGACCACCGCGGCAACATGCAAATGGCGTTTGACATCGCCTCAAAGGAGATCGGCATCCCCGACCTTCTCGATGTAGAGGACGTTTGCGACGTTGCGAAGCCCGACGAGCGATCCCTTATGACATACATTGCGTACTGGTTCCACGCCTTCTCGCAAATGGAGCGGGTTGAGAATGCAGGACGGCGAGTGGAGAAGTTCGTGCAAAACATGCAAGGAGCGTGGCAGATGCAGAACGACTTCGAGAGGCGGATGCGCGAACTTCTTGGGCATATTGCAGAGCAGCGGAAGCAGTGGGAGGAGGCCAAGTTCGACGGAACATACACAGACGCGAGAGCGCAGTCAGCCGAACTCACGGCATGGAAGCGTAAAAGCAAGCGCACCTGGATCGCAGAGAAATCCGATTTAGTTGGGCTATTGGGCAACATCAGGACAAAACTAGCAACCTACCGACTGCGCCCATACGACCCTCCAGCAGAGCTAAGCTTGGAAGCACTTGACACGGCGTGGGCCGGATTAATGAAGGCTGAACGCGACCGTTCACAAGTCATCAACGAGACGATACGCGATATCAAGAATGCGTTGCGCAAGTCCTTCGCTGACAAGGCGAACGATTTTGCCCTCGCTTTGAACACGCTGGGAACTTCAATATCTGCTTTGGAGGGCGATGTGGAGGATCAGCTTAACCACACAAAAGAGATTAGCAAGTCTCTTGCGCCGCTGGATGAGTACCTTAATCTCATCGCCTCGATAGATGAGCAATGCGCCGAAGCCAACATCGAGGAGAACGACTTCACAACCTACACATATGACGAACTGGAATACGAGTTGGGTCTGGTACGCAACTCAGTTTCGAAAAAGCTCGCATTTCTTGAGAACCAGATGGTCGCTCGTAATATGACGAACCTCACTCCTATACAATTGGAAGAGTTTGAATCAGTCTTCAGGCATTTCGACCGAGACGTGTCGAACTCCTTACAAGAGCTAGAATTTTCGGCTGCATTAGCGAGTTTAGGTTTGGTGTATGACGAAGAAGAGATGCACTCGCGATTCCGAGAGACGAGCGGCGGCCGCGATTATGTCACTTTTGAACAATTTATCCGCTTCATGGTTGATGAGACGGAAGATCAGAATACCGCGGAGCAGGTCTTCGAGTCATTCAAGGAGGTTGCTGATGGCAAGGTGAGTCTTGGTCACTTTTCACTACCTGTGTTGCATGCTAACAACTTGCCAGCCCTATGTTACTGAACTCGATCTACGGCACTCCCTTGTTCCCGACGAGGTCATTGAAGACCTCATCTCCACCATGCCCGAGCACAAGGGCCCAGACATGCAAGAAGATCGCGATATACCCAAGTTTGACTACATTACCTACATGGAGCGATACATGGGCGGCGATCGGGGTAACGGTAACGGCCAAGTCAACGGCGGATAGTATCCTTGGTACAGAACACAACTATTGACGCCGGCGCTTGTGTGAAAGCCACATAAGCTCTGCGACTGTTTCGGAGTTGGGAGCGAGGCCGTGTTGGAGCTCCACCACCTTGACATTTGCTTCATTTGGGTTTTGCATAGCGACTATTTTGGCGTCTGTTTGTTGGGCATGGCATGGGAGGGATGGCAATGGAGCATAGGACACAGTCACGAGCCTTTTGGATACCACACAGAGTTTATCTCATCGTAGTAATATTGACCATAACAATACAAGTCTGTGTTGACGCTTACAGAACGGAAATTATGCGCTAGCTGACAGCGTTACTAGGTCAGTATTCTGGGCCTTCAGCTTCTCCAGCCTTGCGACGCCCCTGCCTTGGCACGTCATGCTTGCCGGAAGCTTAGCCGCCGTTTCGCCCAGATCGAGCCGAAAGGCAGCAGCTGTACAAGGCTGAGCTCAACTAAATCTCTTTCTTCAGAACCTATGTCTTTGAGCGTTTATAATGCACCAGACTTAGCTCAGGGCTCCGTATAGGGCTTCCCTGTGATGAATGTCGATGTAGGATCGGAGCAGGAACGGACCTGCAACTACCTTTAGCTCGACAACCTTGCAAGGCCACCAAGCACAACCTCGATCGGCCAAAAATGGATACAAAGAACGGTGCACGAGTATCACCAACGGCGGTCCAGCAACAAGCACCACGATGTAAAATATGTCGTGATCTTCGCGTTACTGCTGATCGCCGTAGCTGCCTGACGCTCGATCTAGCAGAAGTGGCCCTTTCTGCTCGCAGTTCTTGTCGCTCTTGCTGCATTCTCATGTTTGCAGTCAAGCCGTACGAGTCAAGAAGCACAGCTAAGCGGAACGAACTTCACATCGGGGTGTTCGTTAGGTCGCTAGGAGTGTACGGCAGTATTTTGATCTGCTGTCTCCTCCACCGAATTCCGGGTCCTTTAGGGAAGAACATCACCACGAAAACTGTCGCGCTAGAGCTTTCTACTTCGACTGGTGAGTGGCGAAGCATATACCGAATCATCAATACAGATAAAGCAGTGTGGTCTAACAAACCTAGCGTGCCCGTACCGGTCGATCACCAGGAAAGGCGCCACTTCTGGCAACACTGGATCCGATAGAGCTGTTTCTCGGATCAAAGACTGGCTCCAAGTGTGTTCGACAAAGCATGCGCAGTGCGGGCGCATGTCACATCTGCAAGCATTCGACCTACCAGCCCGACTAGTTGAGATCAGCCCGGACGTGAACCACAGCGACCGTTTGCATGTGAAGCTAGTTGCGCCGATGTTAAAAGATATTCGATACATCTGCTTGAGTCATTGTTGGGGCCACCGTACATTCATACAGACTCAGAAATCGAACTTGAGTCAATTCGTCGAGGCTATTCCGTGGCATGAATTACCTCGAACATTCCAGGAAGCTATTTCGTTGACATTTCGCCTTGGGATAAGCTATATTTGGATCGATTCTCTGTGCATTTGCCAAGATGACACCGCAGATTGGCGTCACGAGGGAAGTAGAATGGACTCAATATTCACTGGCGCGTATCTCACACTGGCAGCTTCAAGATCAGCTTCTGCTGAAGAAGGACTATTTGTTGATTCTTTCGCAAACACCAGCCGAATGCTACAGTGGAATGGTGGACGGGCGAAATGGGACGTCCACGTCCGCGAGAGTTTCGCACATGAAACATTCGATTCTTCGAGCATGCCACTTCTACACCGTGCTTGGGTCTTCCAAGAGCGACTACTTTCGGTTCGTGTGGTGCACTTTACATCAACCGAGTTACTCTGGGAGTGCACAGAAGAAACCACCTGTGAATGCACCAAGTTGTGTCAACATGTTCCACCTAGGCGCCGAAAAGGTGGCTTGAAGCCAGAGGAGAGCCTACTCGGAGAGCAGACGTACTGGCACGAGCTGGTACAAGAGTATACCACGAAGCAGCTCAGTTATGAGAAGGATATTTTTCCTGCTTTACAGGGAGTTGCAAGACGTATGCGCACCTTTGGCGATCAAGGCTACTATGCTGGATTATGGGCAAGCTCTATTTGTCGCGACCTCCTTTGGTACACTAAAGACTCCAGACAAACGCGGCGTCCTCAGAACTGGAGAGCACCGAGCTGGTCATGGGCATCGGTCATTGGAGAGGTTGCCTGGCCGGAAGTACGAGGGGAGTGGTGGAACGATCGTATCGCCACCATTGTTTCTGTTTCCACGATGCCCGCTGGAGCTGATGCCTTCGGCGAACTAAGTGGCGGCTCATTACGCATCAAAGGTAGATGCGCACATGGAGCACTCGTCTATCATACCCACGAGGATGACCGTGGTGTTCACTGCAGTGTGGTATGTCTGGCGCTAGGTGTTGCCCACGAACAAAATGCCAATACCCTGGTTTGTGAGCTTGATTACGACATTGCTCTTCCCGAGCAGCAGTTTCCTCCAGTTAAACCGGCCAGAACTTCCGATCAATCTACTCACCGGGATCTGCTCCTGAAGTATGAATGTGCGGCGACATGTCGCCATGCGAGTAATCGACGGGTTCGGAACTTCGAAAATATACTTGCCATGCGGGTCGCACGCGACCCACTCACGCACGTAGACGTCTTCCTTGCCCTCAAATGCGTGGATGGGAGCAGACAAGAGTACGAACGATTCGGCATCGCGATGGCCTACTACAACTCCCGGACAGACTATCACGAACATGTGGACTATTTTGAGTCCGAGAGCAGGGAAATCACGATAATTTGATGGTTTCGTCAAAGCTGTGGCAAGCCGTGGACAGCTACATGAGCGCCATGACGATACTGCCACATGTGCGAGTGGCTGCGTTTGTGCGTCGAATGTGAACATGCAATTAACCTATAACTGTCTGGTATTTCAACACCAGAGCCGCACTTATCGATCGGCTGGGGTCGATAATACGGCTCTGGCTTCGGGCGAAAACCTACCGTTTCCCATCCCGACAAGGTTGGAAAATACGTTCGCAAATACAGGCTTTTGATGGTCTCGTCTAAGCCTTGACGCCTTCTCGCGTGCCCTCCAATGAGGAGCAGAAACAGTACATGGCCATGCATACAGCTGAAGTTGCACACGGTCGGCGTGCATCAAACTAGCCCATTTTCGACGCCACAAACGTGCTTTTGTTCAGCTCTTTCGCCGCGTCGGGACGAGGCAACCGCGGTGAAGTACCACAGGCGTGGGCCCCCGGGCCCGGGCCACGCCATACATGTGCGCTTCCTGTACTCGACCAATCATGCATGTGAAATGGTGCTTCTCAACACTTAGTTTTCGCATTCGAGTCTGGACTCAACATGCAGCTTGGTGCGAGGACAAGATGTGGCTGATGCGTGCGAGCCGGCTCGTTATATGTACCAACCCAGGGTCTTGCGCACCTGTTGTCGCAGCTCTCGGTCGATCACCTCCAACTCCATGTCCTTCGTAACCACATCCGCCAGTTCGTTGAAGGAAGATAAGGTCACCTACACGGCGGTGGAGTCAGTAAGCCCTACAGAAGAGCAAGGAGCGTCGGATGGTGTTGAAGTTTCACCCATTGATGGCTGGCCGCAAGGGCCTCAGCCACTCAGAGGCATATCGCCGCTCAAGTTTCTCGGCGATGCTTTCCTGGTTATACTGCCAATACCATTCTTAGGTGCGGATCATTAGCCCACGAAGCTTGAGATGGTCCTAACACTTATGCTAAATAGCTTTGGCGATTGCTGTCCTGCAGCTGAACGACGAGCCGCTGTCTGAGCATGGCAAGACGATCCAGAGGCTGATGGCCCTTGGCCCTACTCTTTATCCCTTGGTATACGCAGCGGTTTGCGGTCGTTACCTCAGATCCTTTGCAATATGGCTAGCCGAGCGAGGGACAACAATCGAAGTAAGCGCCTCGTTGCAAAAATCGACGTTGCCTACTACAAGCTCACTGGCTAATGATCTGCTGCGCCGCAGACTCTAGAGAAACTTCTGCGAAGTCAGAGCTTTGTCTCTGCCATTGGGACAGCCATTACTCTTCGCTCCATCAATACAATCTCTATACCGCTTCTCTTCATATGGTTCTTGTCGCCACTCGGCGGACAGAGCTCCTTGCGCATGTTGAGCGAGACGAATGCAACAGCCCCAAGTTTAGGGACTGTTCTCTATGCCCATCCAGAAGCCCCTTTCAATCTCGATCAGAACCAGTCCTGGTTCTCAGTCGTACCGACCGCCCTACTTGCCAGCTTGGCTGCGTCGAGTGAGAGTAGAGAAGGGCCTGTCGATCTCTGGAAACACCCCAAGGTGCCAAGGTTGCATAAAATTGAGACGGACTTTTGGAACGCGAGCTCCGAAGGAGAGTGGTTCCCTGTTGGTTCAGATCGCAATTATTCTTCGCTGCTTGGCATCAACGTCCAGGGGCTGATAGCTCAGACCCGCTCGAGCATGGACGTCAATCATACATACATGACCGTAAACTGCAATCTGCGATACAAAGACAACGCCACACAGGTTCTCCGACAATTGACAGCTCCCACGGTATGCACCCGTCCAAACTTTCCAGTCACTAATGGAACGAACGCCAACGGAACTGCTACCGATGACATCAAAGCAGCAAATGCTCTCCGTAACACTACCGTTTGGTTTCAGGACCAGAGGCTCACAAAGACGAACGAGTTCATGTTCAAGTATGGATTCAACACGAACAGTAGCGACGGCAATAGGACAAGGTGCGACTCGGACGAAGACGAAAACATACTGGAGCGCGTTTATTTTCTTTATGGTCAACAATCACCTAAGACTAATTTGACGCACGTCTATGAGTGCAAGCCTCAATTCTACACCGTCAATGCACGACTCGACTGTCGTTCCGATACCTGCGAGGTCGATCGGATTCGGCGCATCTCAAACAAGTGGACGAAATATCCCGCGACTGAATGCGCGCCCGGCGCCTTGTTCGAAAATGCAGTAATAGACGACGACCGCAGATGGCGACAACTACCCTGTCTTGCAACATCGCCCAAGCTTTTAAACGACTTTGTAGACTTCTTTGTCATGGCCACAACATCATATTCAGCCCCTCTCGCCGTGGTCAACAAATACAGCATCTTCGACGACTTCATTCTAGGCGGAAATGAGACTTACCCAACAAAACCTGAGGATCGCGATCTGAGTTTGGTCTCCGATCAGCTCATGTCTCAACGACTCACATTGGTGCTCAACGCATTCTGGCAAGCTGCATCGTGGGGTCCTCTGACTACACGAATGGACCCCTTTAGTACGCCCAAAGCGGAGGAACTGGGTGCGGAGTTTCGCATCAAATCTGCCGGGATGAAGCCAAAGGGCGAAATCATGAACACTACCGCGACCATCACGTGGACAAAACCCGTCTATCGCGCAAATGTCCCTTGGTGCATGACACTTCTCTTCACCACCGGAATTCTCATATCCTTTGGCGTTCTGAACCTCGGAATGTCGTGCTATACCATTGCACCGGATCTTTTCAGCTATGCGGCATCGATGACGCGGGGCAATCCATATACAGACGTCCCGGGCGGCGGGACGGCACTTGGGGGCACGGAGAGGTCGAGATTGCTGAAGAAGCTGAAGGTGCAGGTGGCAGATATAAGACCGGGTGAAGAGGTGGGGTATGTTGCGTTGAGAAGTGTGGTTAGGAGGAGCGAGTTCAATCGGGGGAGATTGAGAAAAGGAAGAATGTATGAGTGACCGTAGACAAACTCACTGCATCAAATAACAATAATGACTTATGGAACAGTCCCTTGCATTATCATTGCCTATGTGGATTATAAAATCTACCGGTCGGCCTTGTCGGACACGGCAGAGTGCACTTGCGGCTCTAGTCTGGATCCGGACTAGCGTTGGACCATCTCAACTTCTTCCGGGCGTGCGCTGGCTCTTTCTTCCTTCACAACGACCATCATGAAGGTTGCTGCTACATCTCCCGCATCAACTTCCGGCGTATCACTTACCTGGGAGTAGCATTTTTTCATATAATGACCCTGTTCAAAGGGTTTGGTGATTGAGGTGATCGTGCTCGGGCGCATGTGATGCTCTTCTCCATTGTCGAATTTTCTCTCATTTCGATCGACTGTCACATATCTGAATCTGTTACAATAGTTTCGTAAACACACTGCGTTTATCTCTCACTTCGAATGTTGTAGTCTCTTACCTTTTCAGAGTCGTTCTTTAGTGGGGCTCTCGTTCATTCAAGGTTGATTCACTCTTGACCTCGCTCCATTTGACATGCACTGTACGGCCCAGAATATCTGCGGTCAAGTACGCTGTCCACACGTCCACTTCACTATCTCTTGTTCTTGTGTACACACACGTTGATGACCGCTCTTGCCACAAACCTTCTCGTTCACCTGCTGGGCAAGCCAGCGTGTCTAAATCCGCATTGCTAATCCAAGTCCTCTGTTCTTCCTCTGCCCTCCTATCACCGCTGACGTCAACTGAAAACGCTCTCCATATCCCCAAAACCTTCACAGCTTCGCCCACACACCTCGCTTACTCTCTCTCACTTCCACACACACACAATTTCCACACCCCGTCTTCACTTACCCAACCTCCAAGATTGTGCCCCATATAATTAATTTAATTTTACTGATCTGCTACATACGAACATAGGTCATATCCCCCCAACATCCCCGCCTAATACGCAGACTGTTGGCCCAGCGGATAAGATGACCGGGCTGTATGATCATCGGTAGCTCCTTTGGTCCT
>TARA_R110002003_G_scaffold70_24_pt1 | contig 16445 bp, 12 predicted proteins | sample TARA_R110002003 | Tara Oceans TARA_R110002003 (sample SAMEA4396441) | marine metagenome | biome: Westerlies Biome; feature: [SRF] surface water layer (ENVO:00010504); material: water (ENVO:00002006), including particulate matter (ENVO:01000060) such as... | depth 5 m
GATATAGATGAGTTGCATTATAAGAATAGGCTTCTGAGCGAAAGTAAACTGGGCAGCTAGTGCAGACCAGTAAGCGGGGGCAGACAAGCTCAGCAATGAAGGAGAAGTACGCTTTAAACGCATGATTTAAGCTTAATTCACATATACCTAGTCCTTAAATTAGCACTTGAGCATCCTTTGCCATCAAGCGTCATCTAGTCGGGCTTGTACGGTTCCGTCACCGTGGAGGGAGTAGTAGGTATCCCAATATGTTCTGGGGCCCCTGGAAGTTCTGAGACCGGACAGTCGTTCCAGATGGGTTCGCATGTTGTCGTGCCCTGTCATATGTGGTACATCGAGGAACTGCAGCAACCGTCAACTTGATGCAACAAGACATAAGGTGATCTCAGAATCGTTCCGCTCGCATCTAGATCGCTCGCTTTTCCAAAGGAGGGCGAGCATATAGTCCAGTCTATCCCAGGTCAAAGTCGCATTCTATGGTGTATGATTGGGCTCGATAGGCTGGGACTTTGCCCAAGGCTTTCCAGTCCGTCGTGTTTTGCAACCAAACAAAGTTGGTTTCAACAGTGAGCGACACCGCATCACAGGGAGCCCAACCGAGTGACGTCAATATCAGTGAGAAAATGGCAGATCATAGTGACTGTCGCAATCTTGGAGCGAACCAATTTGTTACATCGACGAGACGACCAACTAGATCTTCTACATGATTGAAGACGCCTCGTCTTCCGATGACGCAATAGTCAAGGAGGGACGTCAAGAAAAGGTTCGTGATCGAATGAGTTAGATTGATCAGGGCTTTCGGGCAGGCCGGTATAGAACAGGAGGTGATGTTGAGAGAACGACCATTGGGAGCTCGAGAGGGAGTTGCGAATGAGGCACTAGTGAGCCTAAGATGCTTCGAGACCCCGCCAAATTAGTGCAATGCAGGTTTCTTTGGCATATTTAGTATTGTAGGATTATCTTCGGCTGGTAGTTAGGTATCATAGATTGCCGAAAAGGATTAACGTCGTAACTTAACCAGAGCAAGCTATCCACTCCACAGTGTGCGACCACGCCGTTTCATGGTGCAAGGCCGTGTTAATCGCGGCAAGACGGTATACGTACATCTCGCTTGTGGCCATGTCGTAGGATGAAATGCTGGCCTACCTAAACCATTGGACGATGCTGGAGGTAGAACGCGGGGCGGAGGCTTATCGAGTTGCTGACAAGGCCTAGAGCTTTGCAACTTTGCCATCGCGTTCAGCTGCGTCGGGTGCGTCCAATCCAGCCTTCTACTGTACGAAGTTCGTGGCTGTCAACGCCCGTCTTAATCACATTATGGGCCAAATTCATGCGAGCATGACTCGAAGCTCGATCGCAGAGTTGTCCAAGCAATGCGAATGACCAGGACAGGCGCCCTATCATGTGGTAAGAAGGACGGGTGAGACATCTGAACGTTATCTACTATGAGGTTTATACGCGATCAAGTTTGAAGCTGCAATCTTCACATTAGCGTATCGCGAACGACAAGGATCAACCACAATAAAGCGGCGGTTTTCCAGGGTTTCTCCACGTGGGGGTTAACGTTACGGTTGCGGCGTCTCTCTTGTCCCTTTGAACATGACAGGCCTTCGACCCGCGGCACCAGCAGGAAGCGACTATGGGGGCTGTTAAACGCCCTTTAATAACTGATGAATGTGCAAGAGGAAGAAGAGTCGTACATGTAGCAGCTGTCGCGACTCGGAGCTGGGCGTAGCACGTTCGGGTGTAATTGGTGCTCGGTAATCTGGACCCTGGCCGTTGGAACGGTTTGGGCTGGCGCGAGCCTCAACAACCGCACACTTTCACATGCTTCGACATCAATTCTCGCGCAACTGTGCTTCAATCGGTATCAGCAGCATGGGTTCGGCATACACCGGCTTTCAAGATGCGATTGTCATCTACTTGTTGCTTCCCTACGCAGTGCTTTCGTCCTGCCTGTGACTCTATCCGCTTGCAGCCCCGAAAGACTGATGAAACCGTACCAAAGTTTTGACTTCTTCAGCGCCAACGAAATGTTAGAATTCGAGCGGAGAGATGCTGGTGTACCTGAAGACATAATGGAGCTTACATCGTATTCCGACAGCGAGCGTAAAAGGTCCAGCATGCTCTATCAAGTCCTTCCAGCACTGGTGCAAAGTCGCATACCCTCCTTCCGCCGCTCGTTGAGCTCGTACCGTAGACGAGGACTGCACGGCAAGAGCAATTCGATTACGGAGATGTCCCGGCCATGTACGCCTCCGCCTGACTATACACCGAGACCTGGTAGTGGGAGCTCTACGCCTGCCCGCCAACTGTCGGATGCCAGTGACTCGGTCTTCGACTACGAGGACGACAGATCCGACATGGCATCGAGTGCTGCTTCAGACCCACCGCCTCCGGTTCCTACATACGAGACGTGCACAGGCATCAACTGGCAACGTGCCAGGCAGGGTATGCACCTCGCCACGACCGCTGAGCGATATGTTGACTAGATTTAGGTTGGTCTCACCTGAAGGCGGCGCACACACAATCGAGCACGCCACCCGCCGACAACGACGATGCTTTGACCACCATCATTCGTGCGCAATTCATATACAGTACAAGACTGCTCCTCCAGAGCCTCCCACACGATCTGACAAACGCGGAGATGCGCAATATCCATGCAGCAATACCTCGAACGGTCCTTCAAGCGCATACTCCCCAGGTCCACGCCATGGCTGTCAGGAAAGCCGTCCACCTCACACCATCGTCATCAGGTAGTCTCATCTGGCGTACTTCGGCCTGGCTCGTCTTTAAGCTTCTTATCATCATTCAAATCCTGCTGCCCTACATTGGATACTCTTTCCGAAGAGCAGCAGCAATCGACAACGAGTACCATATATCAAGAAGATTGTTCAATACAAGCGTCAATACTGCGAACTACTTTGGTCGAGAGGGATTGCGGGCTAGTCAGGCTGTGCTAGCGATGAATGATGGTGCTGTTCGCGACGCGATCTACAGTGGTGCGGTCTACCTCGCGGGACAGGTGGCTGGTGGCATGCAGGAGGGCGTACAGAGCGCCATGAATTCATAGGATAGTGTGCAACAATCTACATTGAGTTTGTGCGACATGATCGCGACTTTGTGGTGTGGAAGCCGTTGGAGAGGTGGCTTATCTTATCGGGACTCCCTAGCGCGGAATTCGGGCACGTCCTCCGAAAAGTTTCTGGTGTGCCTTTCTCCTACAAACACGACCCTTTATCAGCCACTCATTCATCCCAAGTCGCCATACATACGAGGCGTTCTCATACTGCGCCCCTCTGCTAGAGCTTTGTAATACACTGTCCTGACGCCCCAGCACACGTCGCGGACTTCCCCTTACCCCCATCATGTTCGGCGCACTGCGAAGATGCCCGGCGACGCTTTCAAGGAACTTTTCCGCAGCCGCCATTCCGTCTAGAGCCCTCCGAGCATCCTCCTTGCGATCAGTGAGTGGATTGCGCATACCATCGAGCCGGTTTACCAACGTTACAACTGCGGGCTTCCACCACAGCACCAAGTGGCAACAGATCGCGGCTGCGCATGCCGACACGGAACAGCCCATTGCTAACGATGGCCCCATCACCGAATTCCAGGATTTGGCAGCACGCGGCCTCGTGCACCCGAACATCATCAACGTGATCACCAAGTCAATGAGGATCACGACCATGACGGATGTGCAGACGAGGACTATCAACGAGGCTTTAAGCGGAGTTGACGTGTAAGAACATACTCCATCACTTTGCATTGCTTGTCTAATTCTTCCTAGCATCGCGCAAGCAAAGACGGGTACCGGAAAGACGCTTGGTTTCCTCGTACCTGTTGTACAACGAATTGTCCAGAACGACCCCAAGCTGTGCGAGAAGCCGCGCGGATACAAGCGGGCCAAGGCAGATGATATCAGAGCCATCATAATATCACCGACTCGAGAACTGGCCGAGCAGATTGCAGTCGAGGCAAAGAAGGTCACATCAGGAACCGGAATCGTCGTGCAGACAGCCGTGGGTGGAACGCAGAAAAGAGCTATGCTCCAGAAGACTCAGCGCGAAGGCTGCCATCTCCTTGTTGGCACGCCCGGCCGTCTCTACGATATTCTATCTGACTCTTACTCGGGTGTCAAGGCACCGAATCTGAATGCCCTGGTCATGGACGAAGCCGATCGCCTGCTTGACGATGGATTCACAAAGGAGATTGACGAGATCAGGACCTTCTTGCCCGACCCGGAGGAAGTCCCCCGCCAGAACCTCATGTTCTCTGCAACCGTACCCCGCGACGTCGTAGATCTAGCGCGAAAGACACTCCGCCCAGGTTTCCATTTCGCCAAGTGCGTCAGCGAGGACGAGGAGCCAACACATCAGCGAATCCCTCAGAAATACGTCAAAGTGACCGGCTTCGAGAACATTATGCCTTCTCTGTACGAACTCGTCCTACAGCAGCACCAGCTCGCACAGTCAGGCGAAGCCCGCCCTTTCAAGGCAATCATGTACTTCAACAGCACCGCTGAGGTCACACTTGCCGCCTCTGTCTTCTACAAGCTCAGCGGAGGATTCAAGCGCAACACTGCTCTGAGTGGCACGCGTGCTTTCGAGATCCACTCCAAACTCTCGCAAGCACAGCGCACAAGAGCCGCTGACGACTTCCGTCACTGCAATGCCGGTATTCTCTTCTCCTCAGACGTTACAGCACGAGGTATGGACTTCCCTAATGTGACCCATGTCATCCAAGTTGGTCTTCCCCGCGATCGCGAGAGCTACATCCATCGTCTTGGACGTACCGGTCGTGCCGGCAAGGAGGGCGAGGGTTGGTTGTTCCTCTCGCCATTTGAGACCAAGGAGGTTCACAGACGTCTCCGCAACTTGCCTCTTACAGATGCTACACACCACGTCGAATGCGCGACAATCGATATGAGCCAAGCCACCGAGGTTCCAGCAAACGTTGGCCAGATTCTCTCGGATTGTGTTGAAGCTCACAAGAAGGTCTACCCTGATCAACTCGACGCAGCATTCCGTGGCTTATTCGGATCCTATCAGTGGTTCGGCGACAAGCAGGCTCTCGTCGATGGCGCAAACCGTCTAGCGGAGTTTGGATGGGGTATGCCCACACCCCCGCCTGTACCGGCGAGCGTCTTCAGCGGCGGCGGCGGCAGGAGATCGGGCGGTGGACGTGGTGGATTTGGCGGTAACAGGGGCGGTGATCGACGAGGAGGAGGATTCAATGATATGAGGGGCGGCGCAGACCAGTTTGGCGGCCGAAGCGGAGGATACGGAGGCGATAGGGGCGGTGATAGGGGATTCGGAGGCGACAGGAGCGGCGGTAGGGGATTCGGAGGCGATAGGGGCTTCGGAGGTGACAGGAGAGGTGGTGGAGATCGCGGCGGCGAGCGGAGAAGTTTTGGTTTTGGAGGCGACCGCAGAGGTGGGGACCGAGGCGGTGACCGGAGAGGCGGCTTCGGCGAAAAGAGAGAGTCACGCATGGACTTCTAAACGCTGAAGTCTTGAACGCGCGTGTGAGGTCGCCCTCTTCTGTACCATATATTTGTTTTCCCCGAGCCTGGCTGGTTGCATTGGGCGGCGTTTCAGAGGTCATCTGCACTGGACGATCTCGTTGCTTTGACATCTCATCTCCAATCAGGGCTGGAGTCATCATGATCAAAGGGGGAATAGGTGGGAGGCAAAAGTTGGAATAGGATAATGTAGATTGTATGATGGAATGTAGCGTCTCGTTGATGAACCATTTGCGCATAGACATGGGGTTGACTTGAGTTGTGAATGGACGCCTCGCAGCCTACCTTTAAGATGCTTCGATCGACGTCAAGATCTCGCCAGAAAATCAAGACACGTACGTGCCCTTACGTTTCATCGTCCGAACCTTCCAGCACTCATGTCAGTATGCCTTGTCGTAGCTCATGTGCGCTACAAGAATGTTGAAGTTTAGATTGACGAGGCCGCCCGCTCGACTTTGGTCCTTGCGTATCGTGCGATTAGAGTCCGTCGCCTCTGGCGTGGTATCCCTAGGCCAACTTACCAGTTTCAGGTAATGTAAGCGTAGTAAGAATAGATTTACATAGTTAGAGCCTCGGTGCCTGGATCGAACGTCGTTGATTTCTTCACTTGTTGATCATACTTACTGCCAATATGCCCTTGGCTGTCCTCTTTCAAGCCACGCATGCATCAAGGGCCATGAGTGCCTGCGGAATCTACATCCAGATGTGCTGTTTGATATGCTGTTGATATGCAGCTTCCGCAAACATTTCCCAGTCACAGGGACGAGCTTACTGGTTATTGCTGCTCTCGATGTACACGCCGGTGAGCGTGTTTTTGATTAGTTACACCAGATAAGGCGAGAGTGTAGACTGCTCGCACGGAAATCGAAAAGCGGGGAAGAGATGGGAAGGTCCTAGACCGTGTGATCAGTTAACAACTGTTGTAGCCGATCATTAGGGTGCTATCATAGGTGTTATCGCACTGCAATGGGCATGTTATCTTGAGGTTACATCGGCTTGGCCTTTACAAGAACTGGAAAAACTCGCGTCGCTCATGAAGCGAGATGGTTGACGAGTGGCCCATGGACAATACTTATCGTGCTAATAAGTGGCAAGCTCATCGCCGATGAAGACAACTCTAGGCGACGAGGGCAGGACGCAGCATGATCGTGAGTGCGACTGCTAATGCTGTTGGCATTGGCAATAGTGGCGCGGCTGGCAGGTCATCCTATCGGACATACCGCTGCGCAAACTCAATCTTCTCATCTAGCGTATGTGGGGTGAGACGGGTGGCGATTATTCCTATCCACTTTTGAGGTTGTAGAGGATGGAAAGGAGAAGTCGGGTTGTCGTCGGATTGTCGCAAATTATGCGACGATCCGATCATGCTTATCGAAAGCTACACTTGAACTTTCGGGTCCTGGCCAGGGTGGTCGGGCTTCGTGATGAGGGCCGTCGGAAGATGCGGCGATTGGTAGAAGAAGGCTGGCTGAACGTCTTCTGACATTGTCTTGACAGCCTTCATCTCTTGCCCGAGTGGTGGTAACAGCAATGCAACATGAGTTGTCTAGCGTATGTGGAGTTGTAGCTGACGCAGCTGAGAGCAAGCAGTATCGACTGCACGACTGAGTGCGAAGGAGGCGTTTACTAGCGTATGTGGGGTTGAGCATATCTCAGACACTGTCAGGATATAATGCCCGGTCGAGGCAAGCAGTTCCAGAGGACATAGGGGATGGTCGGGAGCATGATAGAGATGGCCTGCATGGTGTAGCATGCTATCAGATGAACCGCCGGGTTTGTTCCGCAGAACGCTTGATCTACAGTCGATGGACCTACCAGACAGGGCAGGGATCTTTAAGCTCCTGCTATCAATTTCGATGACTCGTTGCTCGTGAGATGATCTTGGGCAGTTGGGCATGTCACCAGGCGACGGGAGAGCCGAAGCCAAAGAAAGAATACAACGGGCACGGAAGAAGAAAATCTGCGGAGTCTTACCGAGACTACCAGCCCTGATGGCCACGACGAATTGCCTTACAACGTGCCTGGCACTCAGCGCAACGACTTTGCAGAAACACCTGTATCTCGTCCATAGGCCACAAATTTTGACGCAAATGAGACTCGTTGTCTTGGAAGCGAGGCGCCAAGGTTCTTGCGACTGAGCGTGCAGGCCAGGAAGTTCGTCGTGTGTTGATTGTCCGCATCTAGACTGACGGATGCGCTGCATCGCCAATCGCTGCATGAGCCTAACTGCTGCATTCTCCGCCAAGGACAAGATAGTCGAAGGATTCAGCAGAAATGCTGTTAAACCGTGACAGGTGACCTCATGCAGACTAGCCGGCGATTGACGGCGACATGTGTCATCGAGCGCGAGCATCCGTGTGGAGCTTCGAATGCGCGCTGCTCATCGAACGAGGACAGAAAACCGACAAGATCTTTGCTCGTACGCCTGTATAGGGCACGTGGTGGGCGACACAAGCAATTTCGGTGCAGCCTGCGTGAAGAGCCGCAAAGACTGTCGTTGGAACCTGCAGCCGCGCTATCGCAAGCCGCAGGGGCGTTCGAGGAATGAATAGTCTTGATTTGCCAGCACCACCTGGAGCTTCTGCTTCCAGGCTAGTCCAACGCAAGCCGCAATTACAATCACGTGCGGCAGAGTTCCGGGACGCTCCCGGCGCGCATGATGTATTGAGGGCGAGATTAGGCGAAAATTTGGCGTCGTGTCGGTGAAGGAGGGAATAAGGCCGCGCATTACTTCGTGCCATCGCAACAGTGATCGACGCGATGCTCTGCACCTCGCGCTGCGAGTGAAGTGTTGCAAGGCGACAGGGGTCGAGATTTCTTGAGATGCCAAGCGAGAAGCGACGCCGTCAACCTCACTTCGTGTCCAGACTCCAGAACGTCGACCACGGCGATGATACCACCCGCTTGGCTAAAGATAATGTTCGGATCGCCTAGCTCTTCTAGGTCCCTGCATTCAGACCCGTCATACTTTTGTCAAATTTGACGTCCCTCTTCGATAGCCACAGCGCACATGTGTCTGTGCGCGGGAGCGACGGGTTCACTCTCCAAGGCGCTGGCTGGATCCGTCTAACGTGTAAGTGCTCGCTGTATAGGATAGTCCGCGATTGATTGTGCATGCGATGCAAGACGGTGTGGCAAGACTGGGCGGACCCAATCCGGGACTTGGGCAGATGCGGTCACACGCCGATATCGTGGTGTGCAGAGCGAGGGCATGGACGGTGACCGCACGGCGCGCTCTTCCGTGGTATCGACTCCCGACCGTCTCACCTTTATGTAAGAGCAGAGCGGTGTGTAGCGGCGTCGAGGATCAGAGGGAGGCCAAATCGCCCTCGACAAAGAAGGCTTAGCGTGAATGGCGTGCGTGGAAATCAGAGGCATTGCGTGATTGCACCCCCAAGTGGACGGCATCATCCTGCGCATGCAACCGCGCCCAAGCTGCACTTTCCCCACAATACAACGTGCAGCTAGGAGGCACGTCCGGGCGTCTCACCAGCTATCTATATAAGCTCCTCCGCACTCACTCCGGGCCAGTGCACACTCGCTCACTCTCAGCTTTGGTACCAGCAAACGCTCGCGTGCTTGTCAACCACAACCCTGGGCCGCACCCAGCGCTTTGTTCTTCCACTTTATCACACTGCGCCATCGGAACATCTTCTGTTCCATCAAGTGCTGTCAAGCTGCGAGAACATGGCACCCAGCATTCTGCTGCCGCCCGAGTCGCCAACACCCACCTACTCTCACCCCGTCAAGCAAGCCGCAAAGCCCGAGGGTGGCGTCTCATTGGAAGCTCACGCGCCCGCGGGTGGGAAGTTCTCCTTCAACGGCTCCTCTACCGATGGCAATGGCAGCGGCAGGAATGACTTCTCGAACGGTAATGGACACTCGGCGCGCCACCGAGGTGGAAACGACTTCATCACTTCGCAGTCTCTTCTCGAGCAGTCTCAGAACTATGGGTCTCAGAACCAAGGGGCGAATAGCGGGTCAAAGAGGCCAAACATATTGTACATCATGGCTGACCAGATGGCGGCGCCACTATTGAAGATGAATGATCCAGATTCAGTCATCAAGACACCTCACCTTGACGAGCTTGCACGCACGGGAGTCAACTTTGCAAGCGCGTACTGTAATTCTCCGCTATGCGCACCATCCAGGTTCACCATGTGCACCGGACAGCTCCCCTCTAAGATCGGCGGGTATGACAATGCCTCCATCTTGGGTCCCGAAGTACCAACCTATGCGCACTATCTCCGACGCGAGGGCTACGAGACTGCTCTTGCAGGCAAGATGCACTTTATTGGACCTGACCAGCTTCACGGATTTGAGCATAGGTAAGTCTCGCCCTACAGTCGTTCAACCCAAAGCTAAATCGAGCACCAGGCTCACTTCTGATATCTATCCGGGAGATCTCGGCTGGGCCGTGAACTGGGACAAGCCAGAGGAGCGGCAGGAGTGGTACCACAACATGTCTTCGGTCATGCAGGCAGGACCATGTGTGCGCTCCAATCAGCTGGATTACGACGAAGACGTCATGTACAAGGTCAGCAAGTTCAATCACTTTTCCACGTGACAGCACCAGCACCTGTTCACGTGTTAACTGTCTGCTCGCTTGATTGAAACACTCTTTGCTGCGTAATTTACTGACTATATACAACAGGCTCAACAGTACCTCTACGACTACGTTCGCTCGGATCCAGAAACCCGTCGGCCATTTGCACTGACCATCTCTCTGACCCACCCTCATGATCCCTACACTATGATCCAAGAGTACTGGGATCGCTACGAGGGCGTCGAGATTCCTTTGCCCAAAGTTGAGATCGCTCAAGAAGGTCAGGACCAGCACTCTGAGCGTCTTATGAAGACTATCGATCTCTGGAACAACCCTGTTCCGGATGAGGCCAAGATCCGTGCTCGTCGAGCCTACTTCGCAGCATGCAGCTTCGTTGACGATCAGGTTGGCAAACTTGTGCGCCTGCTGAAGAACTGCTACCTCGATAAGGACACCATTGTCGTCTTCTCAGGCGACCATGGCGACATGCTTGGTGAGCGAAGCCTTTGGTACAAGATGTCTTGGTTCGAGAATAGCGCGAGGGTGCCCATGATCATCAACTACCCGCCCAAGTTTGAGGCAAAGACAGTGACAGAGTCAGTCTCGACCATGGACCTGCTCCCGACCTTTGTCGACCTCGCTGGAGGTGATGCGTCGGTCATCCTGCCGATTGATGGTGTCAGTCTGCACGGGTATCTTGTCTCTGACACGCCCGGCAAAGACGAAGTCTTTGGGGAGTACATGGGCGAGGGTACCGTCACTCCCACGTACATGATCAGACGTCATCAGTGGAAATACACCTACTCGCTGGTCGATCCCCCACAGCTATTCGACCTGTCCAACGACCCTCAGGAATTGCACAACCTTGCAACTTCTGGAAAGGCTCACCATCAGAAAGTTCTGGCTAACTTCCAGGCTGAAGCTCGTGCCAAGTGGGACTTCCAGCAAATCCACAAGGATGTTCTGAGGAGCCAGCGCATGCGCCAACTCACATGGAGTGCCCTCCAGATTGGTCGTAAGGAGACCTGGGACTATCAGCCACCGTACAACGACAAAGACCGTTTCATCCGGTCACACATTCCTCTGGACGACCTCGAGCGACGCGCGCGCTTCCCTGTCGTCGATCATCTTGGCCGTGAGAAGACAGCCGGCGCTACTCACCACGGCATGGCCGGCGCCTTTGGCGAGTGAATACGCTCGTGAACTTTCAAATCCGGCGTCCGTTGCCCAACACGGCCCTCGCATATGACGCCCAAAGCTTTCTCCTTCTCCTGCATACTTTGTCTTATATGCATTACGTTTTTAGCGATTGACGATATCATGATGTTCTGGCATTTGTGCGTGCAGCTTTGAGCGGGAAAAGCCTCATGACTCTGGCACAGTAGTTTCCAGAAACCAGAAAATGCATGGCGTTGGGACAGGCCGATCTGTGTATAATAGAGAGAAATTAAATTGCGCAGCTACAATACACATACAAAGAATTCCACGACTTCTTCGGCCAAAATGCAGTATTCGAAGCATTTGGTAGCCACACTTAACCTTGGCGATGATTACAAGGCAGGAGACGGGAGATAGGGTATAAGGGTGCGTGCCACGTGAGGTGGCGTCGCCGGACTCCACCCGATCGAGGGCGGCGACAGCTACCATCACTCGCGCATTACACACATCGAGAACCTCTACACTCAACCAGCACAGCTCCCTGCTCTCTAGGTCCAGTCTCCGCAATCTGAGGACCCGCCTCAGCCATAATCAAGCACAATGTCGACAGCTGCTCGTCGCCGCTTGATGCGCGACTTCAAGGTACCCCACCCTCACCGCGTGCTTCACGACACCCGCCGCATGGCCAGATCATCTGGAAAAAGCTTATACTAACGGAGTGCTCCAGCGCATGCAAACAGACCCTCCTGCGGGCGTCTCTGCGTCTCCCATCGCCGACAACGTCATGACCTGGTACGCCCGTCCCCTCCACTCTGCGCACACGACATTCTTGACCGGAGAAGTGCCACGAATACTGGCTCGAGACACGAAAACAAGTCAACATGCTCACCACTGACGCGCCTGCAGGAATGCTGTCATTATCGGACCCGCAGACACACCCTTCGAGGACGGGACATTCCGCCTCATCATGCACTTTGAGGAGGCTTACCCGAACAAGCCGCCAGGCGTGAAGTTCATCAGTCAGATGTTCCACCCTAATGTGTACGGCACGGGCGAGCTGTGTTTGGACATCCTGCAGAACAGGTGGTCTCCAACATACGACGTTGCCGCGATCTTGACGAGCATTCAGAGGTATGTTACACTCTATGATGCAATGCTATCGTATCCACTGCAAAAGAAGGAGGCTGACGTGATGCAGCTTGTTGAATGACCCGAACACATCCTCGCCGGCGAACGTCGAAGCATCGAACCTGTACAAGGAGAATCGGAAGGAGTATACCAAGCGCGTGCGCGAGACGGTGGAGAAGAGCTGGGAAGACTGATGCAGGCAAAGCAGCCTTTGCGCAACAAGGTGTGATGTGATACGGCATTGCTCAGGAGTTATCGAGTCGCATGCGAAAGGATACCAGTCACATTCAGGGATTATTGGCGTTGCTGGGTGTACGTTCTCACAGTAAGGCGTTTTGGGTTTCTGTAGCGCCTAGCAGTCTGCTGCTACTCAATGAACTGCGTCTCTTAATCTCCTACAGTCCCTAGCCATGACGCTTGGTGGCACCTTGAAGAAGTTGGAATGAAGCTAATGCAGGGTTCCGTTCCTGTCCCTAAACACGGCTGCTGCGTGTATAAGGTACCCTGTCCTGTGCAGTGCCGATATGACGTCGGTGCCAGAGTGTGCTCGTTCGAGTGAGCCATGATCAATTGTAGGCCGGGGTGCTCGCCGTACCGTTGGTGAGAGTGGGGAACCTGCGCTAGCTCCGCAGACGCATCAACACAAGCCGACGCCTGCACCTCGACCTGCAACGCCGCCCACGTCCTTCACTCGCTGCACCGTTACGAACGGCGTGTTCACCCACCTGTGGGGGACGACTAGCTTACGCCACGCATCGTCCACCAGGGTCCCTTGCCGCGACTTGGAGCTGCCAATCTACTTCCCCCTAAGCCGCCGCGGGGCCCTTAATTACCCACTGCCACGCGCCGAGACAAGCCAGACGTGACGGTACCACAACAGCAATTTTACGCCGGGTTCGCAGCGACACGGCAGCAGAGAGTGAGCCCAGAAAACAGAGTGCGGCCGCTGGGCCATAAGACTGTCCAGCGCAGCGACCATGTCGTAGGTAACCCCAGCACTGTGGCATGTTCGGTGTGGAACACGGCTAACATTGGGTGTCATAGGGGCTCAAACACAATCAAAGGTGCGCAGCGAGACGACGAGGTCGAGTACACAGAAACCAAGTCCGGCATACTGACGGTGGCACGATGCAGTCGTCGCGCGGTTCCGCCCGCAGAACAAGATCGAGATTGCCAGCGGCGGAGAGCCCATTGTTGACTTCAACTCGGAGGACACATGTACAATCCAGGTACACCACAGCTACCAAGACTCACAGTACGGAAGCCAGCTAACAGTCATGTCAGTCGAGAGAGGCCGCGGGGGCCTTCACCTTCGACCGCGTGTTCGACATGGCCTCGCGCCAGGCCGACGTCTTCGACTACTCCATCCGCTCGACCGTCGACGACATTCTGAACGGATACAACGGCACCGTGTTTGCCTATGGCCAGACTGGTGCGGGAAAGTCGTACACAATGATGGGCAGCGACATCGACGACGAGGCGGGCAGAGGCGTGATCCCGCGTATCGTCCAGCAGGTCTTTGCAAGCATACTGGCATCGCCGAGCAACATCGAGTACACTGTCAGAGTCAGCTACATGGAGATCTACATGGAGCGCATCCGAGATCTCCTGATGCCGCAGAATGACAACTTGCCGGTGCATGAGGAGAAGAACCGGGGCGTGTATGTCAAGGGCCTCCTTGAAGTCTATGTTGCGAGCGACGACGAAGTCTACGAAGTCCTGCGAAGAGGTGGCACAGCCAGGGCGGTCTCCGCAACCAACATGAACCAGGAATCATCTCGGTCGCATTCCATCTTTGTTGTGACTGTTTCCCAGAAGAACGTCGAGACCGGATCGCAGAAGAGCGGACAACTCTTCTTGGTCGATCTGGCTGGTTCTGAGAAGGTGGGCAAAACGGGTGCCAGCGGGCAAACCCTGGAAGAGGCAAAGAAGATCAACAAGAGTTTAAGCGCTCTGGGAATGGTCATCAACTCTTTGACGGACGGCAAATCTTCGCATATTCCATATCGTGACTCGAAGCTCACACGTATCCTACAAGAATCGCTGGGTGGTAATTCCCGGACAACGCTCATCATCAATTGCTCGCCGAGCAGCTACAATGACGCGGAAACGCTCAGTACGCTGCGATTCGGTATGCGCGCAAAGTCGATCAAGAACAAGGCCAAGATCAATGCCGAGCTCAGTCCTGCTGAGTTGAAGGCAATGCTGAAGAAGGCACAAGGTCAGGTCACGACATTTGAGAACTACATTGCAGCACTAGAGGGCGAAGTGTCACTTTGGCGAGGCGGCGAGACAGTGCCGAAGGAAAGGTGGACACCCGCTTTAGAGAATGGCGCAGCCACTGGCAGACGGCCTCCCTCGACACCGCGTGCCGGAACGCCATCGAGACTAGATGCCACGAAAAGCTCGGAAGCCCCATCACGGCCAGATTCTCGGATGGACCTGGAACGTGCCAGCACACCCAGCATCCCACTTGAGAAGGACGAAAAGGACGAGTTCTTGAAAAGAGAAAACGAATTGCAGGATCAAGTCGCAGAGAAGGAATCGCAGCTCACAAAGACAGTCGACCAGCTCAATACCGCCAAAGATGAGTTGCAATACTACAAGGACCGAGACTCCAAGACCAACAAAGACAACGAGCGGATGACATCGGAGCTCAACGAGATGAAGATGCAGATTGAGAAGATTCAATTCGAAAGCAAGGAGGCGCAAATTTCCATGGATGCTCTGAAGGAGGCGAACTCGGAATTGACTGCTGAACTCGACGATGTCAAGCAGCAGCTCCTAGATGCGAAGATGAATGCGAAGGAGACTAGCGCTGCACAAGACGAGAAGAAGAGGAAGAAGGCCGAGGCTATGGCGCAGATGATGGCTGGCTTCGATCTCGGCGGCGAAGTCTTCAGCGACAACGAGCGCAGCATACGGAGAATCATTGAGCAGCTTGATCTGTTGCACGACATGAGCTCTGCTGGCGAGGCCATCGCACCAGATGCGCTACAAGAGCTTCGAGAGAAGCTTGTGGAAACCCAAGGCATCGTCAGGCAGGCAGAGCTATCTCTCACCACACGGAACGAGGAAGACAGCGTGCACAACAAGCGACGCGACGCCCTCGAATCACGATGTGCCAACCTACAAAGCTCGTACGAAGAGCTTCTAGAACGCAACCTCTCCGAGTCCGACAAGGAGGAGCTCAAATCGAGGCTGGCTGATGCTTACACCGCAAGGCAAGAGGGCAATGCTGAGCTTGTCGACGACCTTAAGCAGGATCTTGCACGGAGAGCGGAGGACAACTCGAAGCTCAAGTCCGAGATTGAGAGCTTGCAGCAGCGAATCAAGAGCGGTGCAATTGCTAACGGCGTTGCGAGCGGCATCAACGGCAAGACTGTTCAGCAGCAGATTGCGGAGTTTGACAACATGAAGAAGAGCCTGATGCGCGATCTTCAGAATCGATGCGAGCGTGTAAGTATCCAGTCTTATTGTCCACCAAGCGGCGCACTGATTCTCATCCTCTAGGTTGTCGAGCTCGAGATATCCTTGGACGAGACTCGCGAACAATATAACAACGTGCTTCGGACTTCCAACAACCGCGCTCAGCAGAAGAAGATGATGTTCCTCGAGCGCAATCTCGAGCAACTGACAGTCGTGCAACGACAGCTTGTTGAGCAAAATAGCTCCCTGAAGAAAGAAGTCGCCATTGCGGAGCGCAAACTCATCGCCCGCAACGAGCGGATACAGTCTCTGGAGAGCTTGTTGCAAGATTCTCAAGAGAAGCTGACAGCAGCGAATCACCGGTACGTCAAGTCCCTTGCAAACAAAATCGCCTAGTACTGACATCACGACAGCTTCGAAGCCCAACTTACGGCCGTCAAAGAACGCCTCGAAGCCGCCAAAGCAGGTTCAACACGCGGTCTCGGCTCACCTGCAGGCCCCGGCGCCTCCTTTGCCTTCGGCGGCGGCGTGGGCTCACGCATCGCCAAACCACTCCGGGGTGGCGGCGGACCAGTCCAAGACGGCCCGGTCTTACCTGTCATTGGCAACCTGCAGAAGCAAGAAGGCGATGGAGGGAGCAAGGCGAAGCGAACGAGCTGGTTC
>TARA_R110002003_G_scaffold58_9_pt1 | contig 16435 bp, 22 predicted proteins | sample TARA_R110002003 | Tara Oceans TARA_R110002003 (sample SAMEA4396441) | marine metagenome | biome: Westerlies Biome; feature: [SRF] surface water layer (ENVO:00010504); material: water (ENVO:00002006), including particulate matter (ENVO:01000060) such as... | depth 5 m
CCATATTTTGGAGTCCCTTAAAAATATCAGAGCTATGTTCTAGGTGCTCGAGTTAGTACTTTTGCAAAGTTCCACCTCGATTAGATGTGGTGGTGTAGTATGGTGGATTTTCTAGTAGTTTGATGGACTGTCTTCAAGTCGTAAAATGCGCAACACAATCCTCTCATCCAAATTCCCTCCGAAGTGCCCATGCTGATTCCTAAGCTCACATAATGTCGAACTAATGCGGGTCGACTTCCAGCACCCAAGATTAATACATTCTTCTCAACATCTATTATGTTCATGTCAGGTATCCCTAGCGGATAGCCCTGGGCACGCACCAGGCGTTGATGCATTGCGGACCTCCGACGTCAACCTAGAGCTCTAAGGTCCGACGCAACACATGCAACCTCGCTCTCCCAAGTCTCCGCCTCGCACCTCAGGCCCTCCCCAACCAACCCCAACAATGCAATGAACCGCACCTCATCCTCGCACTCCCGTCCTCGCCAATCCTCCTCCCACCCCCAACCAACCCGCACATCCTCCTTCACAGCCGCACCCTCGCTCCACCGCCGCCGCAGCACCGCGCACTCGCTCCCCTCGCACGATGCCTCCGCCGACCCCGAAGCCGCAAATACCACGCACACGGACCACGTCATCGTTGAAGAAATCGCCGAAATAAAGCGCTACGAGGACTTCACCACCATCGACTGGGTGCAGGATGCCGCGCGCGAACAACTGCGTCGCAAAGCGCGGCGCAACAAACGCGCACTCGGGAGCCGCTCGCGCGCGGGCGCAAACAGCACCGTGTTTCTGGGCCGCGGCCGAGGCGTGTGGCGAGCCAAAGTCGCCGAGGCGTACGACGCGGGCCAGGCGTGGATCGTGGTGACGCTTGTGGGCGCGGCGATCGGGTTGAACGCTGCGTTTCTGAACATCGTGACCGAGTGGCTCAGCGACATCAAGCTGGGGTACTGCAGTGGGGCGTTCTACCTCAACGAGTCGTTCTGCTGCTGGGGCGCGGACGGCGGGTGTGCCGAGTGGAAGCGGTGGGGTGGGGGGTTCTGGCCGCTGAGTTACGTCGTGTACATTGTGTTTGCCGGCGTGTTTAGTGCCACGGCGGCGCGGCTGGTCAAGAGCTTTGCGCCGTATGCGGCGGGCAGCGGCATTAGCGAGATGAAGTGCATCATTGCTGGGTTTGTGATGAAGGGGTTTTTGGGCGCGACGACGCTGTTTATCAAGAGTATTGGGTTGCCGCTGGCGATTGCGAGTGGGCTGAGCGTGGGAAAGGAGGGGCCGAGCGTGCACTATGCGGTCTGTACGGGGAATGTTATATCTAGGTTCTTCGACAAGTACAGGCGGAACGCGGCGAAGACGAGGGAGATACTGAGCGCGAGCGCCGCGGCGGGTGTGGGTGTGGCGTTTGGAAGTCCGATTGGAGGTGTGCTGTTCAGTCTGGAGGAGATGTCGAATTACTTCCCGCTGAAGACGCTTTGGAGGAGTTACTTTTGCGCGTTGGTGGCGACGGCGGTGTTGGCTGTAAGTGTGTGCGGATCTGGTATGGGACTGGGTACTGATAGATATGTAGGCAATGAATCCTTTTCGTACCGGACAGCTCGTCATGTTTCAGGTCAAATACGATCGCAGCTGGCACTTCTTCGAGATCCTGTTCTATCTCATTATTGGCGCCTTCGGTGGCTTGTACGGCGCCTTTGTGATCAAGTGGAATCTCAAGATGCAGGTCTTCCGCAAGAAATACCTCGCGGCCTATCCCATCACTGAAGCAGTCACGTTGGCAGTCCTGACGGCGATTATCTGCTACCCAAACATGTTCTTGCGGATCGACATGACGGAGAGCATGGAGATTCTGTTTCAAGAATGCGAAGGCGGACACGACTACGACAAGCTCTGCGACCGCAACCAGCGCTGGCATATGATCGGCAGTCTCGCCATCGCAACCATCATCCGCACCCTCCTCGTCGTCATCTCCTTTGGCTGCAAAGTCCCCGCTGGAATCTTCGTTCCCTCGATGGCTGTAGGTGCTGCCTTTGGTCGTATGGTCGGCATCTTCGTCCAGCACATCCACGAATCCTTCCCAAACTCGGCATTCTTCAACGCCTGCGAACCAGACGGCCCATGCATTACACCCGGCACCTACGCCTTTCTCGGTGCCGCCGCAGCTTTGAGCGGCATCATGCACATCAGCATCTCCGTCGTAGTAATCATGTTCGAAATCACCGGCGCCCTGACCTACATCCTCCCCACCATGGTACCTCTTCCCCTCCTCCCCCTCTCTAAATTCGCAGTCTATATAACTAACCCCCGCCGCAGATCGTCGTCGGCGTCACGAAAGCCGTCTCAGAGCGCTTCGGCCACGGCGGCATCGCAGACCGCATGATCTACCTCAACGGCTACCCCTTCCTCGACTCCAAACAAGACCACCCCTTCGGCGTCCCCGTCAGCAAAGTCATGGCCTCGCACATCGTCTGCCTCACCGCCTCCGGCATGCGCCTCCGCGACATCGACCGCCTCCTCCACAAGTCCCGCTTCCAGGGCTACCCCGTCGTCGACGCCGCGCGCACCAAAACCCTGCTCGGCTACATCGGCCGCACCGAACTCGCGTACGCGCTCGCCCGCGCGAAGAAAGACCAGCATGCCTCGCCGCACGCGCACGTCGCGTTTGCGGCGCCGCCGTCCAGCGCGCCGGGCGCGTCGGGCCCGAGTTCGACGCCCGCTGCGGGTGCTGGGGCGGACGACGAAAGCATCGATCTCAGCCGCTTCATCGATCCCACGCCGCTGACGGTGCATCCGCGCCTCCCGCTCGAAACGGTCATGGAGCTATTTAAGAAAATGGGCCCGCGGGTCGTGCTGATCGAGTACCGTGGGCGCCTCACGGGGCTGGTTACGGTGAAGGATTGCCTCAAGTATCAGTTCAAGGTCGAGGCGGGACAGGGCGGGGCGAGTGCGGCGGGAGATGGGGATGAGGGCATGGAGAGGGTGTTTGGGTGGTTGAAATGGGTGGTGGGGTGGGTGGATGGGTGGGTTGGGTTGGGGAGGAGGCGTGGGGAGGTTAGGTTGGTGAGTCCGGTTGTGGGGGAGGTGGGGAGGAGGGAGGCGGAGGGGGAGGGGTTTGCTGTTGGGGACGACGATGATGATGATAATAATGGTGATGATGAGGATGTGCGAGGGGAAGCGGGAGTGGAGTTGGAAGATCGGAGGGGGATAAGATGAGCTGGCGACTTCTTCAACGAACGAACGCTCCAGATGCTAGTATCCTGGCCCTTTTACCTCCTCGCTACTGTGTTCTGCGCTCGTGCACACGAGCTGTTTATCCTACCGATGATATCCCAAACGCCAACGCAATGCCCTTCCCAAACCCAAACCCAAACCCAACTCGACATAAGTTCATTCACTTCGCGCCATTGATACTCGTGAAGCCGCCCGTGTTCCGCCTCGTCTCGGGACTCGCACTCTGCACCGGCCGCGGCGGCCCGCGCATCTCCATTTCCAACTGCATAGCCGCGGGGTCCTCTTCTGCTTCGCTGTCCTCGACGCGCTCGGGCCGCGCATCAACGTCCATCGCATCTGGCGTATGCTCTGCTTTCTCCGGCGGCGAAGAGGGCGTGTCGTCGCCGTTCACAGGTACCTCTTCCACACTGCCATTCATATTCCCATGCACGCCATTCGCATGCGCCTCTCCATCCACCGGCTCCTCTCCCGCATCCCCCTCGCCATCGCCATCCTTCCTGCCCTTCTTCTCGCCCTCCTTCCTCTCGCGCTCCTCGCGCTCCTCCTTGCGGCGCCGCGCCTCCTTGAACGTAATCGTCTTGGGCACGACATCCACGGCGAACTCGAGGTTGTCCGTCTTCGCAATCGCGCTGCTGACGTCGCGGTACTGGATGTTGCGGCGCGGCTTGCGCTCTGCTTTGACGACGTTGTGGGTGGTGGTGGCCAGGTGCTGGATGAACATCTCGGTGGCGAGGGCGATGGCGAAGGCGGCGTTTTTGGACACGGCGATGCGTTGCGGGTCGGCGTGGATGATCTTTTGCACGCGCGCGACTGGGCGCGTGGGTTAGTGTGGGAGCAGATAGTGAGGGGGTGGCAGAGAGGGGTGGAGGATGATGGCGCACTGGGGTAGTAGAAGGTGTAGTGTCTGCGGTTCCGGGGGAAAGAATGCAGTGATAATGAATACATGGTGTGCGAGACGTTGAGCGCCGAGGGATAGTATGGAGGTGGATGCGCCTAGGTGGGATTGGGGGTCTTCTTGACTTACGTGGTAGTGAAACATGCCCTGTGACCTCCTTGGAAGGCGCGATTGGGGTGTTGTTGTACGGCATCTTTGCGCTGGAGGTGGAGAGTGGTGGGCGTGAAGTCAAGCGCTGAAACTTCTGCGCAGAATATATTGCGGACACGGAAAGTGGTCTACAGAGTTTCGCTATGATTCGTTTGACACGTTGTAGTAGCCCGAAGACTGGATGTGGTCGTAAAGTCGCGTGTTGCGGTATTGCAGAGACGCGATGGTGGAGGTGTAGGTAAATTGAGCTTGGGCCTTTATCGCGGTCAAGTCTAGCCGACTCCGCGCGGCTTACCACATTCAGAAGGTTCCTTTGAACGATGATGATGCTGACATGCACGAAATGTCTCTCATCAACAACAGCGTGCGCTGTGCTAGAAGGGGTCGCAGAAGACTACCAGTTGCAACAATTGCAACGTCACTCGTGTGCTTTTGTCACCATTGAGGTAGCGTCAGTTCCCGGTCTCACTACACTTCTTGGCTATGAAGCTCTCTTCAGCGTCCCTCCTGGCTGCAGGTTCGATAGTGGCTGGGCTCTCGCAGGTACCCTTTCAAGAAACACCAGAAGTCGAGGGCTTTCAGACATACCAGAGCCAATTCTCCGAGGACCATTCTATCCGCATCAAACAACAGCAGAATCATACCCTTTGCGATGCCCACTCAAAGCAGTACACTGGCTGGCTAGATGTTGGTTCTAAGCATCTGTTTTTCTGGTACTTTGAGTCGCAAGAAAAACCGTCTGAAGACCCGTTGCTACTATGGCTCACAGGCGGCCCTGGCGGCTCGTCCATGATCGGAATGCTGCAAGAAATGGGCCCTTGCTTGATAAATGAGTATGGCAATGGCACGGTCTACAATGAGTATGGGTGGAGCAAGAACGCGAACCTGCTGTTCATAGATCAGCCCGCCGGTGTTGGCTTTAGCTATGTGGACGAGGGAACTCCGTTGCCTGCGACTAGCTTTACGGCAGCGGAAGACCTGCACCACTTCTTGCAGTTATTCACGAGCGACGTTTTCCCAGACCTAGAAGGACGAGCGTTCCACATCACGGGCGAGAGCTATGCTGTGAGTATGGTTGCATGGAGAGTAACCCAGTAGCTGACGTGATCCAGGGTCACTACGTTCCAGCGTTAGGTGCCCAAATCGTATCTCAAAACGCGCTGTACCCCAGGCGACCACACATCAACCTCAAGTCCATCTTCGTCGGTAACGGATATGTGTCACCACTCGACACAGCTTTTGGCTACTGGGAAACCTTGTGCACAACGAATCCAGGCGTCGAGTCGCCCATCTTCAACCAAACACGATGCGACATCATGGCAGCCAACTTACCTCGCTGCATGGATCTCGCCAAAGTGTGCTACAACCACCCAGATCCCAGTATCTGCAACGCGGCCAACGAAGTCTGCTGGGACGGGGTTATCGTCCATTATGACGGTGAATCAGGCTCGCTCAATGGTAGTCGCAACCGCTTCGACATCACGGAGCCTTGCATGACCAAGGATGGTCTCTGCTACTTGGAGCCCCAACGCATGCAGGACTATCTCAACCTTCCCTGGGTCTTTGAAGCTCTTGGTGTTCCGAAGAATTTTGGCAACTACAGCGTCGTATCCATGGATATTGCCTGGTCCTTTGCCTTGACGTATGACGCGGCAATCAGCACGCAGCCCCAGGTTCTCTACCTCCTCGAAGCTGGCATCGATGTTTTGTTCTACCAAGGCAATCTCGACCTGGCATGTAACACCGCGGGCAATTTACAGTGGGCACACTCTATGCAGTGGAAGGGGCAACCTGCGTTCGTGGCGCAGCCGAAGAGACCTTGGGGTGTTGATGGTAAGGAGATAGGGTGGTTCAAGGAGGTCAAGGTTGAGACGAAGAGCGGCAGGCAGACAACTTTTGCCATGAGTACAGTTGATGGCGCTGGCCATTTGGTGCCTTACAACAAACCAAAGGAGGCGCTGGCGTTGGTTGACAAGTGGTTGAACAAGTTAAGCTTTGCTGAGGGCGTATAAGGAGCCGATTAGCGAAGGGCATCGCAACCTCCAAACGGTCGACTTGAGCCGCATTGAGGCTCAACAAGCTCTTGCAAATAAGAACTGCTGATCACACCAATCGGCACGACCCAGCCACACTTTGTGCCTGCAGCTTACGCGCATCGCGTTGGTGCCCGAAAAATGGTGTCTGTTCCCCACAATGATCTCATCAATACCTAGCTACGTCATCATTGAGCAAAGTCACCACCTCACATAAAAGCTTCAGGCACGCGACGCGAAAGCCCCCAAAGCACAACGAGAACTTCATACCTTCCATCTTACACATTTCCAAACTCAACCGTCTTCAAACACCACATACAACATGTCTGGACAATCAAACGTCGGCAACGCTGCGGTCTACCAGGCTGATGACCAGCGCACCGTCAAGGACTCTGAGATCGAGGAGCAGAAGAAGGAGAACCGATTCCACGAGGGCAAGGACAACTCACATCTGGCCAACGACTCCAGTAAGTCCATCTAGTCTTCGATCATGCCAGACCCTTTGGCATCATCCGGTGATGCTCCGTCCTCATCCGTTCACCGCGCCATTTGAAGATACAATCGAGCAGGGACTAACGATCAACCAGAGGACGAGCGTTCCATCAAGAACAAGCTTGCCCGTGAAGAGAAGCGTGAGCACGAGAAGGAGGATGTCAGCATTGATGAGCAGCGCCGACAGCAAGACGCGACTCTGCCTGCGCGCGCACATGGCAACGAGCCCAGCAAGGGTGCGAAAATTGACCAGGAATTAAGGGAGGAGGAAGAGGAGGAGCTGAGGCGCAAGGGAAAGCTCAACTAGATACCCCAATTGATGTCTGGAGATGCGGCTGGATGAAAAATGGTGCGGGGTTGAGTGAACATGACTCCCGCTTCAGGTGCCGGTGTCATTCTGCTATGCGATCAATGAGAGAACAAAAAGCAAATTCGATTCATCGAGTGCATTATGAGGTTCTGCAAATTGAACGACACAACAAAGCTCCACAATGTCGTGCTTCCGCTTCTGCCCCTCCAACATGACTCGTACCTCGGGACAATTATGTTCCACTACCCCAAGTCACTTTAACCCATTCTCCGACTTCGCACTTGTTATCACCGGTCTTAAGCTCCAATTGCGACATTACAAAGCATTGCGACGTACATGCATTTCCTGCGATCTTTCAGATCCGTTGTTTACTCATCTTCCGCCGTTGCCAGAGTTGCCCTTCGACCCCGCGCTACCCCACAGCTACCTCAGATACTCCAACAGCACACAGCAAGGATGTCTTCAAGCATGTCACAACGCCTCAAGGGCAAGACGATTCTCGTGACGGGCGCGTCGTCAGGAATTGGCAAATCGATAGCCATTGAATTTGCACGCACACAGCCCGATGACCTCAAGCTCATCCTGACCGCACGGCGCGAAGACACGCTCAAAGAAGTCGCCAAAGAAATCTCAAGCTTCGCACAAAGCGTCCAAGTCCTGCCCGTCAAGCTCGACGTCAGCAAAATCGACCAGATCCAAGCATTCGTGGGCAACCTACCGCAAGAATACAAAGACATCGACATCCTGGTCAACAATGCGTACACCATCCCTTCTCCCCATTTGCTATCCGCGAGACTAAAGTGTGACCAGCGGCCTCGTCAAGGGCGTCGCCCAAGCCCCGGACATCGCCCCCGCGGACATAGCCACCATGTTCGACACCAACGTGACGGGCCTCATCGCCATGACGCAAGCCATCCTGCCCATTTTCAAAGCCCGCGCCGACGGCGGCCGCGGCGACATCATCAACATCGGCTCCATCGCGGGCCGCGAGCCGTACCAGGGCGGCAGCATCTACTGCGCGACCAAAGCAGCCGTGCGCTCCTTCACGGACACTATGCGCCGGGAGCTAATTGCGACGCGCATCCGCGTCATTGAGATTGACCCCGGGCAGGTGGAGACGGAGTTTAGCGTGGTGCGGTTTGGCGGGGACAGGGAGAAGGCGAAGAAGGTGTACGAGGGCGTCGAGCCGCTGACGCCCGAGGATATCGCTGAGGTGGTGGTGTTCGCGGCAGGCAGGAGGGAGAATGTCGTCTTGGCGGATACGCTCGTGTTTCCGAATCATCAGGTATGTGCTTGGGATGTGTGTGGATGGAGGTTGGGAGTGGGCTTGCTGACATGGCATAGGCGGCGGCGACGGTTATGCATCGCAAGACGGCGCAGTGATGAGGGCGCGCGGAGTTGTAACTCTAGATGGAGAATTAAGAATAACCTGCTATCCAATAGGCTTGTATATCCTCAGCAATGTTTTACGACTGATTAAATAATAGGCGCGTATATCCTCAGCGACTTTTGCAGTTAGCGAACTGAGACGACAGAATCGATGAGCATAGCCAGGCTCGAGTAAATCGAAGTCAAGAATGACGTACTAACTAATAGGCTTGTATATCCTCAGCAACCCTTGCAGTTAGCACACCGAGACAACAAAATCGATGAATATAGCCAGGCTGTAGTGAACCAAAGTGTTTATACCAGGCTGAGTAGCTAGCTAACACACCATCTAACCCGCTTCTCAGTCCTCAAGCGGCACCCTCTGCATAGTAAGCCACTGCTTCGCCTCGTCCCCAGTAATCGAAGCCAGAATCTCGTCCTGCCTCATCTTGTTCTCCTTGACCCTCTTCTCCAACACATTCACGCTAACCTCAAGCCTAACCCGCTTGTTCCTGCACGTCGTCAACGTGCGCCGATCCAGCTCGTGCTGGCGACGCAGAAGCGCAAACTCGGCGAAACTGTCATCGATTTCCTCGGCTTCGTCGTCGTCTTCGTCCTGCACCGCGCGTCGCTTTGTGCCTGCGTGGAACGGCTCGTGGTCGTGGATGTTGACCGATTCCAGGACCGAAGCGAGTTCGGCATCGTCGTCATCGAGGGACTCTTCGCCGCCACGCACCGTGCCTTCTCCAGCCGTGACTGCATTGTCGTCGTAGACCGCGTCGGTGCGCGGGAGTTCAGCGACGGCATTGCGATGGCGCTGGTACGCGAAGTCGCTGCTCGGGGGATGAAGATCGGGGATACTCTCGATGCCTGTAAACATATCAGTACGTTAACGCAAGGAGAATCGTGACTCATCCAACCTACCTTTCTGATCATACGCGTCGCTGATGCGCTTGATGCCCGAGCTCAGATACGCCCTGGCAGTATGAAACCCATCCGGGAACAACGTCTCCGCCGCGCCCGTGTCCAGATACACGAACATGATGAGATGCTTCAGCTGGCGCATGCTGTAGACGGTACCGAGGGTCTTGAACACCTTGAACGGGTACATCAGAGCCATTTTCGAATACGCGCTGACGATGTCTTTCTCGCCCGTTGCGTATTCGTTGATGAAAGCGACTTCGGTGGCTTTGGTGCCGCTCTCGAATACTTTGACTACGGCCCAGGTCTGGAAGGTGGGCGTCTCGCCTAGGAAGAGCTTGGTGTCTAACATGTTCTTCTCCTTGATGCGGGATTGTCCGATGGCCCGGAACGTGTACATGTCGTTGGGAGGCAGCTTGTTAAACAGGCCGAGTAGGGACTTCGACTGGAAGAACTTGTACATGCGGTACGCTTGGGTGTTCTTGTCGTGGGGACAGAGTTTCGTGGTCGAGGTCGGCGGAGGAGCGGACTTCTGGCGAGGAGGGCCTGTCTTCTCGAGACCAAGCCGGAGCAGGTCGACGGGGGGCGCAGGGACTATGGCATAGGGAAGTGCTTGCACAGCGCAAGGATCAAAGACAGACGTACGCTGAGATTGGGATCTGCCCGCACCTGCGCGGGTCTTCTTGCTCTGTGCCGCGGCGGATGGCTTTCCATTCATGGTGCTTATTTCGTCGGCAACGACTATGCTGCACTGGAGTTGGGGAGAGGAGACACTGGTTGCGTGGGTCAGCCTGGCGGAAGATCTTTTCTGGAATCGCTCGAGCAATCGCGGAGGTGAAACGGGTGAGGGGAGGGGAGTCGCCGCTGCGATAGGGAAACAGATGAGGGGAGGAGAGGCTCTGGTGCGATAGAGAAAAAGATGAGGGGAGGAGAGTCTTCGCTGCGATTGAGAAACAGATGAGGGGAGGAGAGTCTCCCCTGTGCGATAGGGAAACAGGCGAGGGGAGGAGAGTCTCCCCTGCGAGAGGGAAACAGGTGAGGGGAGGATCTCCTCCTCTTAGCAGCAGAAACACGTGACGCACGGGCCTGTCACAACAAACGCGGCGGAGTCATACAAACGCGAGCTAGTTCCTCTGCCTCCTCATTTTAACATCAGAAATCGCTCAGCACGTGATGTCATGAGAGACATACAATTACTGCGGACTGTCTACTCGCGGAGTTCAGGCGCAACGAGTTCATCGAGAGATGGCGACAGCATCGTGGAAAAGGAGCGCTTGCAGCACCTTGATGCCCTACGAATCGAGATGAGCGGTGAAGAGAAACAAGGGCCTCCCGAGCACGTCTGTGGTGCGAACGGTGCTGCGAGCGACTTCGGTTTCATCGAGTCGTTGCCGGGTAACCGATGACTTTGACTTCGACCTCGAAGCTGCGCCTTCTAGCACGAGGCCTTGGTCAACGACTCGACTGTGTATCCATGGCAAAAGCACGCCTGTTCATCAGTTGCGGTCGGCGTCGAGCCTGTTGTGGTCCCTCACTTCGATCATCTAGCAACTCCTCATGACGATATTGGCCACGGAATTTAAGTGAAGCATCGCGTATGCGTCTGCGATACCATCACTGGATACACAAGAATCTAGCGTGCGAAAAGCTCGCAGGGAATATGAAGAAGGTCAAATGTGGCATTGTAAAGTCGACTAAGCAGCTCATCCAAGTCCCGGCTCGAATTATACCAGTGTCGTTAGCTGGGCCACGATCTTTTCAGAGTCGCTAAGTGTACCATTAAAAGGATATCAGGAGGTCTTCGATTTGGCGGAATAGACCTTGCGCAGCATTGTTCCTTCGTAATGTCTTATTCAGCACATAATCTCAGACGCATTGTTAAATGGTGCTATCTCAGCGCCTCATCAATGATATCATTGCTATGAAGTCCCATACTTCCACCCCAGTTCATAGCCCTCTCAAAATCTCAAAATGATAGGAGCTGTGTGCTGATACGATATGCCCTGGTGAGCTGACATAAGTGGTTCGGGGTGAAAGTGCGCGGCTACATAGTGCCTTCCAGCCCTCAAAAATACCATGTGCAATCACAACTTTCACGGGCAACAATGTTTACCCCGCCTTATGTTTTCGCTCCCAGCCCCCAGATCTTCCCAGTATCCAAATAGCAACGGCGCAGGTCCGTGCCCTTACAGCAAAACAGCCCCGCCAAGCTAGCCCTTGCACTGAGCCCTCACTACGCAAGTATATGTACTTGTAGTTCACGCTCGCATTCATATCTTCCGCTACTGTCAACTCAACTCTCCACATTAACCTATTTCAAGTGTCTATCAGATCCACACTTTTACACACCATACACATATCAAAATGGCATCGACTTCCAATTACACCCGACCTTCCAGCACAATCAACTGGGCTGATGACGACGAAGACGACTTCGATTTCGAGGCATGGAAGGCCACGGCCGACATATCGGCGCCCACTGTCGATTCTCTCCCCCCTCTGCAACTTCCACACACTGGAGAGGAACCACTGTTGACGGTGTGCAGCGCCGTCATGGTCAACGAGGCCGCTCCTTGGGCGGTGGAGCCATCCCAACAGCCCACAGCGGCAAAGCTTGATCCGGAGCAGTTCAAAGATTGGTGCGGAAAGCAAGCACTGGCGTTTCGCGCGGTGAGCGATCGCCCTGCGCCGCCCGCGTACCGGAGCATGAGCACTTGGGAGGGCGGTCAGATTTGCTTCGGCAAGCGAGTTAATTACTCGCATAATTGGGGAAAGGCAAAGGTCAATTCTGGTTTGAACTGTATGCTCACGGCCCAATTGCTGCCATCGCCGCTGCACTTAGTCACCTTTGCTGAGCCTGACGAGATGGTGGCAGAGAGCGAGGAGGAGATCTCTGCTGAAGAGGTTTCGGATACCTCGCTATTCTATAGCGAGGTCGAAGGTAAGGTAGACTGTCCAGACGGAACTACACCGAACACCACAGAAGTGGATCCCACTAGTGCCGAAGAAGTTTGCAGCAAGACAGAGCAGGATGTCAGCATCGCAGAAGATGCCACACCACCCAAACTCAAACTCACCACCACTCCCTGCAACCCGGCCAGCTCTACCGCAACCACAGAAGACGCACCAAACACTGTGTGCACCTCAGATGAAGGCTACTACAGCAACGAATCCTCTTCCACATCACCCATTCTTGACGCCTTCAAGCAGTCAACCAACATCATCGCCGATGCCACTCAGCTCGGCTTGTCGCCTGCTACCGTTCTCGCTATTGCTCGAAAGTCGAATCACAAGCACTCTCGCACTGATTCCATGGAAGCGCTGAAGAACTTCTGCACGCGAACAAAGGTCGAAACAAACAAGGATGGGCCACTGGAAGCCATCGACCTCACCAACACGTCACCGGATGGCTATGCGAAGCCTGGCATCGCGACGTATCTTTCCCAAGCGGCCGCCATAGGCTGGAGCTATGCAGCCTCCATGACCTGGACTGCGGCTGCAATTGTAGCTACGGGTGTGGTTGTTGGCGGTGCGCTGCATTTTGCTCGTCGTCGATAGTAGTTCCTTGTTGCTACCGACGAGCTTTGAGCATTTTGTCATGAGGGGGTTGAAAACCCAAATTGCTTCCGCATGATCATTTTGTTTGCATCATATGCACAGCGAGCAGTCCGAGTATGACTATGGAGATGAGGGAGCATTGCACGGCGTTATATACCCTTGAGATTTGAATTAGCGATGGTCGCAAAGGCTTTCGTGTTGAAGTCGCACACGTACAGATAATAACAATATGAATACACGTGCTTCCACGACCAAGTATATCGCCTTTCCCGTTATCATATCTCGTGATTAGGTACTGTGGGTTGTCGGGGCGCTGGAGTGGTAGGTGGCATTTTAGAGGACGATTTGCAGATACGAGTTGCTAAGATTGCTTACTACATGGACTCTTATTTGTGAGAAATGTGTCACTGACAGGCCATTATTGTGTTCGCGACACTTGTTTACATAGCGATTTACTTTTCTAGGGTTGATGACTCGCTGTATATGATTCACAATGTAGGACTTGAATCACTGTTACTCACGACCACCAAACAAACTCCGTTTCTCCTAATCAACTAAGAAATCATGAACCAAGTTATACAACTCTAGTACCTGTTTATCCATAGTCGTGTAAATTATCTCTAGCCTTCTCAACAGTTGCAGTCACAACCCCCACAATCACCAATGCAGCAATAGTGACCGCTGCCTCCACCCCCACTTCCGCACGGACAACATGCATCGCCACACCGATCGCTGTACGACTCATCGCCGTCCTGACATGTTGCCGCAATCATGGCGTATAGGATCCACAATATGATCAAGCCTCCGATGGAGGCTCCCACAATGAGTGCCAAGCGTTTGTTCTTGTCGGAAAGATTGATGGACTTGTTGTTGGAGTTGATGAGGTTGGCTTGTGGAAAAGGTGTGGCAGTGGCACTGGAGGCCAGGGAGATGAGGGCGAGCTGAGAGAGTATTGGGTTAGGGCACTTGGAACGATAACGAGAGGAGGATGCTTTACTCACGAGTGTGTCAGCATGGAGTGGACGACTCCAGACTTGGGACATTTCGACGGAAATGATTGGCGGTTGTGATGTACTGACTTGTCAGTGGAATAGCGGTGATGATGATGTTGCGGTTGGATGGGTCGGGGGAATACAATCTGGCATTTGATGACAACGTGGTGGTATAGCATTGTGGAATGAATGTTTCATGTGAAGGTGTCGACTGCTTGACTCCCCGCACACAATGATTCACTTACATAGTAGTCAAAGCGCACAGACTGTCACCCCGGACGCCACTTGATCACAGCTCGCATAACGGATTCACCAAATCAAGTGGGATTACATGTAACTATGTTTTCTCGAATCGATACCTCCTCTTGAAGCCACAAATTTCGCCTGCAATGTCATCCTCCATCATCAGTGCGCTACGCAACGAAATGCTCAAAAGTTATTTCCCTGAAGGACAGTCACTAGCACCCATCTCCTCGCAATTCTTAGCTACATCGCACGCAACTCAACGTCCGCAGCCTCTGGTCGATGTTCGCATGTCCCATCCTCACACGCTCGACAATGATGGAACTTCCCACACTGCAAACATTTCCTATGCCACTTATTGCGCCTTCCGCCACAACACAAAGCGCGCTTAAACCGTTCACAAAACGTGCCGGACTTGTCGTACTTTTTCGCATCCCAAAAGGCTAGCGCGATCCATACAAAGACGACGTATAGGACTAGGGCTGTCGGGATCACGATCGTCCAAGAAGCTTTGCGGCGTTTATGGCTGTTGAACGGGTTGTGGTTTTGTCCGTTGTAAGGACCATGCGGGACGGCAAGGGCACTGTTGAAAAAGAGGAGTAATGATATTTGCTGAGCTTGATCAACCCTCGATTCGTGTAGGACCACCAAGTCTTTACGTACCATTTTCAGCGTCGGCCGCTATGTTGTACGAAGTTTCTTGACTGCTGGAGGACAGTGGCTTTCTCTGCTCCGTATGAATTAGTAAGAAGATGTGCGCGGACTGGTTTTGCGAATAAGGACCGTTGATGAGTATGAACCGAGTGCATTGAATGGGTGAAGTGTACTTCAAATCGCTTTGCTGTTGGACGCTGTCTTTCCTCGGTGACTCAGGGGCTCCATAACTTCACCAGTGAGCGGTACAAAGAACGCCACAAGACAGTGGTAAAGGCATAACGCGTGACAGATGTTTTGATGGTTGGCGAAGCGTTTGGGTTGATTGCAACGTGGGGTCGCATGGTCATGGTAGGTCGCACCAAGCCGCAGCAACGACACAAGGAACCGTCCATCAACCAAATGATGCGCCAACGGCTTTCTTGGGAGATAAATTGTCCTGAACTCCTTGACTCGAACAAGTCTTCTGTTCCTCAATGCAGCTGACACTTCAGCGCATCCCTCACTCGGACGAGGTACGGTCGCCCGCCACGTCTGCTCAAAGCAGCAAAAACGAGAGCGAATACAATCCAGAACTCGCATATCCCTCCAAATACTAGCAGTATGATGGCGGATACGGTCATCTTTCCAGTGTTTTGACTGTCCGATCGAACCTGGATCGGGCTGGGGGATGCGTGGCTGCCACTTCGAGTGGTTGTTGATAACTTTGGCGTCGGTGACGTTAACGCCCCGACGACAAGGAAGCCGAGGATGATCTGTGAACCAAGTTAGATATCAGATTGGGGATTTCTTAGACCGTTAGCTTCCCATAAGAGCTTCGAAGAGAGGCGCAAGTGGTAGTCGCGTGTGCATGGCGGTGCTCGAGATTGACAAATAAGATGGGGTTGTATATCGCTGGACTGTATGGATGTTCGAAACCAATCTTTCGAGCTTGTGGCGAGGTGTTGAAGCTGTTCGCAATAAAGTGTGTGTTGTTTGCGGTGACTATCAAGAAGACATTGAACATTCACGAAGCAAGTGTGGAGCCACTCCTGCTCTGTCACCCTTGACTGTTCAAACGTTCGCCCTTCCTTCACATTTAGCGTTGCTGCAAATGTTTCTGTGCGGAGTTGGGGAAGCTGCTCCATACATACTGTAGGAAGGTGAGAATGTTGATGAACCTGCCAGAAGACGAGAAAGCGCGCTTCAGATGAGCATGCCAACGGCGTGCGTAGCAGGTCGCGATGTCTCCATGAATTGCAGGGCAATGCCACCGGATTCATACTACATGTACTCGGATTGCCCTCCACAAGGTTCCCACATCTATGTCAACATGCTTAAGTGTCGCAGTGCAAACGAATCATTTCAAGCAACACTCGCTACCGTCACTAATGTTTAGAACACTTACTGACGTACAGACAGAGGTTTCTCGCACAGCAATGGACTTTCTGGTTGATGAGTACGTCGAGTACTCACACAATCTCCGGAGCGAATGCTGCGATTCAAGAAAGAGGAAACTGAAAGTGTTGTGCGTCCTCAGTGAAGAACAAGATGGAACTGCGGAAAGTGCTTTAAGCATCCATAGTCAGCGATCAAGATGAAGCCTTCCTTAGCA
>TARA_R110002003_G_scaffold20_1_pt1 | contig 16423 bp, 19 predicted proteins | sample TARA_R110002003 | Tara Oceans TARA_R110002003 (sample SAMEA4396441) | marine metagenome | biome: Westerlies Biome; feature: [SRF] surface water layer (ENVO:00010504); material: water (ENVO:00002006), including particulate matter (ENVO:01000060) such as... | depth 5 m
TTAATAGTTTACGTTAAAGTCTATATCTTAATATAATTATACTTGAATTATACTATATAAATAAATAGAAGTAGAGTATAATATAGATAATAGATTATAGAAGATATTAGAAAAAGTATTTAGATAGAATTAGAAATAATAAAGTAACGCTCTAACTATCTAATTACTAGTTTAATTGTGCTCTTTGTTCGAATAGCTTGCTTGTGCAAACGCAGCTACCGATACAGACTAACAATTCGACAATTAATGCCGTGCACGTTACTTAGAGCTTCCCTTAATATTGGACCTACAGGTAGCACCTTAATTTTAGAGTGCCGACGTATCTCTGTACACGGTAGTAATACCTGCGCCTGCATGACCAGCGTGTGCCTGGTTATCTCCACTCGTTCAGCGCTTCAAGGCGCCCTTCCCAGCCTTCGCTTGCTGTACCGTTTCTTTCTCTTTGGCATTCTGTGGCGCCTCCATGCCTTTAGTGCCGGCTTTGGGCAGAAACCTCCCTACACGCTGTTGGTAAACCTTGTACTCCGGGTACTTACCGGCACTGAGAAGTTCAGTGAGCCAGGTACTGGCCTGGAAGAGTATCAGGTAGCCAAGAGCGCCAACGCCCGCCCAATTGAGATATGTCCAGCTCTCTAAGCAACACCACTGGTATAAACAGACCCAAAAGGACTGCTCGGCAGCGAAATTGGGGTGACGAGACCAAGCCCACAGGCCAGAGGTATTGAAGCCGCGGTCGAGCTGCACGCGCGTGTACTTGAGCTCCGAGGGAACCTTAGCGGTCTTGCTGTACGCGGCCTTGGCTTTGTGGTAGTTCCACTGTTGTTGGTCGGCGAAAAACTCGATGACCACCAAGAAAAGCATGGTGCGACCAAAGAAAGAGTCCCACGATGACAGCTCGTTGCCAGTAACGCGCGAACTGAGAAGAAGGATGTAGGTCGGTGTGGTGATGAGCCAGAGAAGGAGCTGTTCTTGCATTAGCAAACAGGCAGTGGGCCCTGCAATGGCCGGCGGCTTACGTTTTGGCCGAGCGCGATGAAAGTGACATTGAAGATGAACATGCCGACAGGCCCAACGTAGTCCTTCACGACGGCCCATCTGTAGTCTTCGCTGCCGACCGTGTATCCACCCTTGCGCCAGTAGTTGAACGTCAGTCGCGCGCCCCAGATGACCGACACAGCCAGCACGTGATCCAGACGGTAGGTGGGCAGGCCATTGAGGCGTGCCCAGATGGCATAGTGCACGTTGTAGAAGGCCGGAATGATGCTCCAGAGACGGTCGACCTGAGAGTAGTTCTTGTTGAGCTCAGACACGGCGAGCACGGCTGGCGTTAGGAAAAAAGTGGCGATGCCCAGTGCCGTTATCAGCGGGTTTGTCGTAAGATAAATGTCCTGCAGCGCCTGCAAGTCGGTCATGTGCGCAGCCACCTTGTGTGGGAGTTCATAAAGCTGTGGCAGGAACGGCTGCACCGTCTTGCTGAAGTCGGCGCACTCGGGGAGCGTCTTGACGAGGGGCAGCGCCGCATCGAGGAAGATGCGAGGGGTTGGCATTGTGAAGGTGAAGGGGTGTCAATTGAGCAGGAACGACGCGAAGACACCGGAGAAGGCAGTCGCGTTGGGGTTTTGAAAAGCGATGACCTCATGAGTGTCGCTGTGCTTTGCACCGTCCGAGCCGCCGGGCCGCCCGTGCGCCGGGCCAAACGCGCTAGTGGAGCCTCGTCGCGTCTTCACATGACGCGAATTTTTGTGCCTTTCTCACCACTCGGCCGGGAGCCCCCATGGGCGATACATCGCTGCACGAGAATGGCCCGGGTGCTGTGCGTGGCAGAGAAGCCTTCGATAGCGAAAGCAGTCGCAAACCACCTGGGCGGACAGGCCAGAGCAGTAGGAGCCATGGCACAGCGCTGTGCACCAACGCCAGGTGAGACGGAATGCTGACATTCACTCACTAGGAAAATGCTCGCGGGATCGCGTGGGTCAAGAACTACAAGTTTGACTTTCGCTTCCAGCAGTGGGGCCCGTGTTCGGTGACCTTCACATGCGTTGCTGGACACATTGTCGCGCAGGATTTCCATGAGCGGTTCCGCAAATGGCACTCCTGCCAGCCAGCAGATCTTTTTGAGGCCCCTATCCAATCCTCCATCGCCGAGGTGAGCATCGTCGGTCTGCTTTGTCTTGAAGCGGTGGCTGAAGCGGAGTAGGACAAGAAGCTCGTGGCCAGCAACATCGAAGCCCAGGCGAGATTCGCTTCGATTCTGTTCATATGGACGGATTGTGATCGCGAAGGGGAGCATATTGGTACCGAGATACGAGACATTGCACTCAAAGCGAATCCGAATATGCAAGTTTACAGAGCGCGCTTCAGCAACATCGAGCGAGCGTACGTCACGGGACACTGACCGAGTGTGCATCGCTAACACACATCAAGTCACGTCATTCAGGCATCTCAAAATCCCGTACGTCTTGATGAAGCACAGGCGCATGCCGTGTCCGCTCGCATCGAACTTGACCTTCGTCTGGGAGCCGCCTTTACCCGAATGCAGACTATGGCGCTGCAGAACATGATCCCAACGCAGGGAGAAGAGCGTGGAAAAGTCATCAGCTACGGATCGTGTCAGTTCCCAACTCTGGGATTCGTTGTCGACCGCTACTTGCGCGTACGCAACTTTGTACCGGAGCCCTTCTGGTATGTCAGGGTTGCGCATCGGAAGAATGATATCGAAGTCAGATTCAATTGGCGACGCGGGCATCTGTTCGATCGTATGACTGTCATCATAATCTTTGAGCGATGCTTGCTTGCCAAGATTGCAAAAGTCATCAAGATGTCCAAGAAGCCGACGAGGAAGTGGAAGCCATTGCCACTCACCACTGTAGAGCTCCAGAAGAATGGTAGTCGGTTTCTTCGCATAACCTCACAGGAGGTCATGAAGGTAGCGGAGGACCTCTACACGAAAGGCTGGATCAGCTACCCGCGAACGGAAACCGATCAATTCGACCACGGAATGGACCTCAGAGCGCTTGTCGGAAGGCAGACTCAGGACAACAGCTGGGGTCCATTCGCGCAGCATCTACTAAACGGTGGATTCAGCCAGCCTCGTATGGGCCGCAACAACGACAAGGCTCACCCACCCATCCATCCAGTCAACTATGTTGCACCGACTCAGCTCAACCAAAACGAGCGCCGGGTCTACGAGTTCATTGTCCGCCGATTCCTAGCGTGCTGTTCCGAAGACGCTGTTGGAGAAGCTACAGATATTGAGGTTGACTATGGAGGTGAAGTCTTCCACGCACACGGCCTTCGGGTCATTGCTCGGAACTATCTCGATGTGTATCCTTACGATAAGTGGGAAAGCAGCCAGCAGCTCCCAGAATATGCCGTAGGCGAGACATTCGAACCTACGGAAGTGAATATGCACGATGGTCAGACTTCAGCACCAACATATCTCACCGAACCGGAACTGATCGCTCTGATGGATGCGAACGGTATCGGCACAGACGCGACCATGGCAGAACACATTGCCAAGGTCCAAGAGCGCGAATATGTCATCGCACGACCAAAAGGTGGTGGTGCGCCTGCAAACGGCGGCAATGGCGGTGGACGAGGGCGTGGTCGTGGTGGTGCAAGAGGCGGGAGAGGAGGCCGAGGCGGAGCAACAGCACACAATGGCGGAGGAGGTGGTACCGGCGGCATTCAAGAGTTCATTCCGACCACACTTGGGGTAGCGCTGATTGAAGGATATGATAACGTGGGGTTCGAAACGTCGCTCAGCAAGCCCTTCTTGCGCAAGGAGGTCAGTGCATCCATGTTGGCAGTGGTGATGCGCAACACCGAGGCCTCGCTGACACTCTCGGTAGATGGAGGTTCAGATGAAGGCTATCTGCGAAGGCCGCAGCACACGCCAAGACGTGGTCCAGCAGAATCTCGAGCAGTACCGTGCCGTGTTCAATCGCACAGCACAGCAGATCAATGTGCTCAAATCTGTATGTCGATATTCCCGACTTTGAATTGTGTAGGCCATGACGCTTATGTGAGGTACTCCAGGCTATACGAAAGTACGTCTTGGGCGAAGCGAATCATGGCTGAGGCATTTTGCACGCACTCAGACGGAGACGTACCCTCACGACGGCGCCGCATGCCCCTCACCTCGACGCGGCATGCACGTAGCGAGATCGGAGGGGTGGAACAGCGGGCTAAGACAAGACCCCGCGCGCGATAAGACCAATAGATGTTGGGCCAGCGAACGCATGGAGGGCTGTCTGGAAGATGCAGAGTGGCAGGCCTATTGGGTCTCGGCTGGGAACGGAAGGGCTGTCTCAGGGCACCATGTCGAGTCGGCGATAACGTCGCACAGTGCTCCAGACGTCGATATCATGATGATAGCACACAACGACGTTGTGTCCGTGGCGGTGTCGAATATACGACGTGGCTAATACGCGGAGACAGACTTGCGCAGGCACCAGTTGCCCTGCTTTGGGAGTCTGTGGCGTGCCCGGCTGACAGGCGCTCGAATGCCATAATGGGTGCTGCGATGGCTATGGCGATGACGCTTGCTTGCTGCTTGCAAGCCGGGTCGCAGCCTGCAAGAGAGTCACCTGGCGGCGCGGGCCAATCAGGGCGGGCGAGGGACACGAGCCGTCGCTTTCCCGTCAGATGCGTGCGCCTTCCTTGGTTCCGAAGGAGCTGGCTCATGGCCCTTATCATCTGCGCCTGACGACCCTCACAGCGCCCACAACAAATCGCAAATTGGAACCCGCAGCTTGCATACCAGCAACAGACCGCCCTCTCTACCCACATTGCCCTCACCACCGTACCAACGCGCCTCGCCCCAGATCCTCCCGTCGCTTGCTGATCGCCGCCGATCGCCGCCAGTCTCTCGGAACGACGTCAAGCAGCTTGTCCCAACAGCGCAACACCACGCTTGCACGGCCCGCCCGCAAACCGATCTATATACGTCGCGTACGGCAGCCCAGTCGCTGTCTCTGGCCCCACGCCCGCACCGCCTGCTCTTCCTCGACTGCGCCCACCGCTGACCGTGTAGGCTCAACAGCTGCAGGTACGTCTTGCCCCGTCGACGGAGACGCGCCACTTGATGCGAAGCCATCCGTGGTGCACGCAGAGGACTCCAGTACTGACGCGCCCGTCTACAGCTTGCGCCTGGCCCCGTCGCTCTCCAGCTCCTTCGACCAGAAGGTGCCCCTTTGTTGACGTGCGTGACTCACCACGTCAGCCCGTCCGCCTTCCGGAAATGGCTGCCATCGCCCGCAAGCCTCTGTCCAGCATCACCGCGGCGCTGGCTGCGCAGGCCACCGGCATCCCCATACACGATGGCAGCCACGCGCCGTCGACCGGCACGCTGCCGACGCCGCCCTCGTCCATATCCCCAACGCTCCCTGCGCACAAGCGCCGCCCGATGCCCATAGCTGGCCGGCTCCATACGCCCGAGGAGTCGATGGACATTGACCTGCAGGACGCGGTGGAACACGCTGCAGCGCAGGACCAGCCCTCGGCGCTCTCCAAGGAGGCACTGGCCGGGCTGGACGCGACCCGCCAGATCACGGCGCTGATGCTGGCCAAGCACTATCTACCCGAGATTATAGTAGGCCATGGGGCCATGCCCATCCGCGAGATGATGGCGCACCTCACCCACGCAGTCCCAGGGTTCTCTGGACTGCCACCTGCCAAAGCGCGGAGGCTCGTTGTCGCTGCGCTGGAACACCGCGCCGGCGGCGGCTTGCACGGAGAGGTCCGGTTCGAGAAGGTCGGCTGGGGTCGTTGGAGCGTTGCCGGCTGTGCGTCTGCTGCTCGGGGAATGCCTATAGGCACACCGCATACGGGACACGGTTCGACACCGCCTGCCAGTGTCGACAGCACCGGCCTCCAAGTCCCGAAATTGCGGGGCGGACACGACGTGTATTCGGGTAGCTGGGCTGCTGGGTCGTGGTCGCCAAACCGCAACGGCGAAGACGAAGAAATGGCCGACCAAATGTCTTTGGACGGCTCCGGCGAAAGCACCGACTCGGACTCGGCATCGGAGATGGATTTGGAAGAAGACCTCAACGACGACACCGATGAAGAAGACTGGTCCACATTGGGCCCTGAAGCTCTTCGCAACGCCCGCCACGGTCCGCGCCACGAATATCGCGACTACAATTACCTAAGCCGAACGCAGACGAGCAACCCACGCTACCGGAGCGCATCGGCCCAGGCCCACTCTTTACCTCAAGGGCGCACTACGACGCCTGCTATCAAGAACGATTTCACTGTTCAATCTGCATCCCGCGGCAATCACGTCGTGAACGCGGGCTCTTCTTTTGCTACTGCTTTTAATGCATCATCCGGCGTCACTGGAACTGGAGCTGAGCGCGAGGCTATCGAAGCCCTCATCGCCATGGGCTCCACGTAAGGCATCGCTCCATCGGACCGGATGCACAACGCACGATTTTGCAACACTAGAGATATCAATATTTTGACATTCAACTTCGCATCTGGGACGAGTCTTGTTGAATTAGTCATGAGGGTCAGGCTCGAGTTTGGACTGGTTTGATTTCCGTTGGCATACCCTCATCGCTTGGACACGCGATTTGAGTCGATCCGTCAAGTGCTGATGTGGATCATTGGATGAAATCTTTGTACTCGTTCTGCTTCACCACTCTGTTTTTGTTGTACGGGAAATCGTGCACAACTGCTTCTATTTTCACTTCTACCGACAACATCGCATCACATCTATGGCTCGAGCACCGTTCGAGACAGCGGCGTCTTATCGCACATTGCTACCTTGATCAAGTCGTGTCTCTGACTGGAAGGATGTCAATGGTGCGGGCACGCTTACTGGACGGTGGCTTGGTCTGATATTGTACATATTTTCTTCGCAACAACTCATTACTCTGCTCGATAAGCTGGCTGAGATGCTGTGCGCTACATATCGTTGCATTGCAGCGTACAAACAATACATTACATGCGTGCATGGCACATGGACGTCTCTATTGAAGTCGATTGCACTAGCAAATCTTCCAAGAATGCTACCTTACGTTCGCACTACAGTGATTTAAGGAATATCGAAACAGGACATCTATATGGCCGCGAAGAAGAAAACGCCACCAAGCTACCAATGCGTCGAACCGAGGTTTTTGATCGGCCTCGAAATCATAGTCGGTGCGCTCTTAAATCGATTATGTGATCCTGGGACGGCCTAGTGTCGGGCGGTGTGGTACTGCGCGGGAAAGTTTGAAACCCCTTCTTGGTTTGCATCTGCAGCCGAACGCTGCGCTTCAACCTCATTGCTGGCAAATCTCCGCTCAACTCGTCTTGACAGCTTGTTGTTACTTTTGCGCTTCCATGCCCGTCCTGCGATGGGACCTTGATTTTCGCCATCCATTTTGTCAACAACAAAGCCCAGCAGGACGTAAATCGCAACGACAATGAATTCTTGCGCAATAGCCATAATGGCTAAGACTACAATATTGCCCGTGACAATATTAAAATGATGGCTGTGTAGGAACACCGCGCACGCCGAATAGACCAGTCGGACGAGGATAAAGGGTAACGCAAACACGACGGCAACGGCAACTCGGCGTTCTTTTCCCACCACAACGTACATACGTCGTACGGATATGGCATATACGAGTATCAATCCGACGTATGCAACGATGTAAAGGACTATGCCGGCTTTACTCGTTGTGCCGACTTTGACACTTCCGTTCGGTTGGATGCTACCGGACGTGCCTCCAGCTATACCGAGGATAAGACCGACGGTGATGAGGAGTTGAAGAGCGCGGAAATGTTTGGTTGTGAATATCGGAACGGTCTTCGAGTTGATGCAGTCAATACTGCATAGCAGTTAGCTAAGCCATCTCTGTTATGGGAAGTGGAACTAACAAGCGGCTCAACATGCCCAGTGTTGCTAGTAGTAATGGTGACAGTCCTATCGAGTCGATGATTATGCTCGTCTTGATCAAACCGGAGGAATGATCAGTGCGAGACAAGAATTGACATATTGCGCCAGCGATGCGGACAAGACAGAGAGTGAGCGTGTAAATCCAGCCGCTGCTGCGATGGAACCCATGACGGGCGCATATAGTAGCGGAAAGAAGCGCGGTTGGGATATAAAAGACGAGCTCAACCGCCGCGAGGACATCTCGACCGTGCATTATAGGTCTTTTGGGCAGTAAAAGCGTTCAAGGTGTGTTTGTTGTCTTGAATGCTGGAGTGAATGGCGAAATGATGCCATGGTATATCTCTAGCTTTATGGAACAGCATGTCGTTCAATGGTGATGAAAGTGGATAGACTCCGGAGAGGCAAGCGACAAGGGACGAAGGGCATGGCTCCGACCAACCCACCCCAAAGAGGCAAGCGCTTCATTGGCGCGCGAAACATCATTACCAGCAGCTGACTCCGCCACTCTCACTTTGACCTACACACCCGAACAAGTAAAGCTTTGACCCAGCAATAGCTTGCTGCATTGCGCGCCCTTGGTAGGGCAGAACAAGGGCGCAGCGCTGAATCAGCGAGTTGTGATGCGGCTTCGCAAAGCTCGGACGAGCCTCATCCAGTCATTAGCGGCCTGACATAATGCGAAGCATTGCTAACCTACGCTAAGCTTTACGGTCCATGCTCAACGGTCAGCAATGATGGTATTGGGTTGCGTACGCTTTCTTTGCATCGTCGGGAATATTGCGCATATATGAGGGAAGGGAGTCGTGGACAAGTACGCTCAGAATGGTAGGTTTCAGCGGCTGCAGCAAGCTCCCACCACACCACTTTTGAACATCGATGACCATGATCCACCGCGGAAGGCCATCAGCCTCGTGTTTTGCGTGTCGCGGTAGGCGCATCAAGGTATGAATCACTCCACACATCATATTGCTGCAGCCGCGCATACTGACCAATCACAGTGTGACAGGCTGAAACCAGTCTGCACCCAATGCAAGAGAATGGGCATCCAATGTCCGGGTTATTGCGATCCATTGGATCAATGCTTCCGCGACGAGAGCGAAAATGTTGCAAAACGTGCGCAGAAGAGCTACAAGGCCTCCGCACGGAAAGATACGCTGTCCAGGACGAAGCACATTCACATCGATTGGCCGTCCCCCAAGTCCGTGTCCGTGGAACAAGACGAGGACTTCGAATGTCAGACTCGGGCATTTTCAAATCTGTCTCACCTCTCACAATCGGTTGAAGATATCGCCATCGCCCATTTCATGCTGTCCTACATTCCAGGGAGCCACTTCGATTACCTGCCATTCTTGTATGCACAGTCTGCGAGCAATGATTTACTTCCTGCCCCCATTCGTGCAGCGTCTATTGCAATACTATCCCGTAAGGTTGGCCGTGCTGATGTCCTCGACATGGCACGACAATCGTATGCTCAGGCCTTGTCAGAAACAAATGCGTCACTTGCGGATCCACTGGCTGCCACCAAAGACACGACGCTCATATCTGTCCTACTGTTAGGACTCTTTGAAGCAATCGCATGTTCCGACCTTCGGACACCGCAGAGCTGGACAGCTCACACGCGTGGTGCACTCGCGCTGATTAACCTACGCGGCCCACAACAGTTGAAATCTAATGTTGGTCGACAATTGTTTGTGCAAGTAGCGAATATTATTTGCGTGGATAGCATTCAGTGCAAGGTGCGGTTGCCAACAGAACTACTGGAACTTATTGCTGTTGCACTTCGGTACGAGTCCGAATGTCCCAAGTATCAGTTAGCACGCCTCACTGGCGAAGTCTCAATACTTCTTTCCGACATCGACGAAGGTGGACTGTCCATTAAAGAGATCATCGATGCTACGAGACAGCTTGACGATCAGTACGTCGCATTCGGTATCAGCCTCGTGCCACCTTGGCATTACCAGGAGTGCGACACGAGAACCTTCTCACTCGGATTTTGCGGGAGAAAAACGCACAACTATGCGAGCCATCGAGCAGCGCAGCTATGGAACTCGTGTCGTATGACTCGCATATTACTCAACGAGACGATACACAGCTACGCTATACGCTTAGGCTCCGTCTCTGCGAATGCACTTCAGACTCAGGCTGCGTACAACATCCAGCAAATGGCAGTCGACATATGTTCTAGCATAACGCAGTTCAAGAAGCCTGTGGAGTTCTCGGCATCTCCGGGATGGTGCCTGCCTAGCTTCCCGATGCTTACTGTCGCGCAACCGTTCTTTCCAATTCCTCTCGAAGCCTCTACAACCTCGTTGCTATGGCCCCTCTCGGTAGTGAAAAGCGCAGTTCTTGCGAGTGCAGACGTCAGGGCTTTTGCGATTGACCAGTTGAAGACCCTTGGCCGGGACTCTCATATTCCGCAGGCAGAGGAGGTGGCCATGGACCGAAATGACATTAGCGCGCTGCAGGATGGACTTCATATGTTCTATGTTTCGTAAAGTAGTTTGACGTACTTCAAACTTGCCAGTGTTGATTATCGTTGCCAATGGGTGATCATTCCACAACCACCAAAACGCTTTGCAGATTGACACACGATACACACAACGTGCACACGAGACATTGACTGGTTGTCCACCCATGACATCGATTGGCCTTTCCAGCTCCGATTCTCTAACAGGCAAAGTCAGGGACGCAGCAGCACAGCCAAGCACAAATGGAACCAACCAGATAAATGTGGACTAGGACTCCAAACCCAACGCCATTGCCTAAACTGTGGTCTTGACGCCAACAACTTCTTTCGGGACTTGCTCCCATACATGAATTGCTATCACAACTACGTACCTGATCCTCTTCTTGCACTGATTTACAACGTCAAGGAGCTAGGAGAAAAGGATAATCCTTATTCGCTCCATTTGACCGGTTAGTTCATTCTGGATGCGCATTGGGCGATTCTAGGTAGGAACTTCAGCTCCGATTCTTTTCGGGTAGCTATGACTGTCCATATATGTGCCATCTCAGACTCACTTTCCTCGCCGACCACTACATGGACACCTTCTCAATTATATAGCAAATTTCTTGCTAATTCATTCCCTGGCTGGTTGACATGCGTTTGTGGAGGTGAAACAGATGTCGCGCGTAGTTAGCGCGGATATTATCCTAGGCTATAAGTACATAGTGTAGTGTAACGTCTGAATTCTGTGAGTTTTGAGAGGCAGTCCTACCAAATCTTGAAAATCGTCGTTGTCAGCTAACGTGACGATCTAACACAACTAGATGACGGGTCGAGGCCGCCTTATGTTTCCCTGACCTTCCCAAGGGCGACATGACCAACATCGCCCTGCAAAACGAACATCGCGCCCAAACACCCAGACTCCGTGCCCTAGTCTACAGCACCGCGAATAAGAAGTATAACGGCATGAAAGACATGCCATGGGAAACGAAAGCGGACAGAAATCAATGATGCAAATCCCAAACAGGAGAAATGGCGGTAGTGTATCCAACAAACGCCTGGCGATGCAAATGATTTGTGACGGTGAATCCCGGTGCGCGCGCGTTAAACAAGTCAGAATGTGCAGGACTCCTAGTATCCTTCATCCTTCTGATTCTTGCCCTGCTCTTTCTTCAATGCTTCCTTCTCAGCATCTGTCATCTCGATTAGATCTGCGCCCTCTAGCTTGAAGCCCTTTGCGTCAACGATGTGTTCGCTCGCGGACGAAAGGTAGAGCTGGTGTAATCTCGGTAGGAAGTATTGCATGACCTGATCTGCTAAGTTTTTTGCGACCAGGCCCTTGTCGACCCAGAAATGACGTACGAAGACGCCCTTGCAACCACCGCGGTTAGCGGCTTCTGGTGCACCATTGGCTTCAACACAGGGCAGAACCCGGATATCATCTGGCCGGTCGAAGTCATAGCGCAAGTAGTTGCCGAATGCTGCTTGCTCGTGTGCCCAGTCCAACTTCCACCGCGCACAGCCTTGGTACCGGGTCTCAGAGGGGCACTCCGCCCAAGCTTTGTACATTTCTTGTGTGCGCTTGCTCTGTCGCGCGATGACGAAGCCTGTATTTAGGTAGCGGTTGCCCTTCTCGTCGTAGTTCTGCGGCTCATTCGGGTCAATGGACATCATGGCGAGGGTGTCGTCGGTCATGTTCCAGTAGTTCATAAGCCATTCGAGTGGGAGATGAGGGTAGTGGAACATGACATCCGAGTCCATGAAGACAATGTATTCATGCGTCTTGAGGGCTTCCTTCATCATGGGTACCTTGACCCAGGTGCCCCAGCGATCGGCATAGTCGGGTGCACGAATAAATTTGTAGTCGTAGCCGTGGATTTGCGCTGTGGGTTGTTAGCTCATTGAGCGTGCCGCTGAACCTCGCCACTCTCATGTCGCTTCAGAGGAAAGCTTACCAAACATGTAATGACTGAGCATGCCTGCAGACAGCGGTCGCATGCCCTTCCACTTCAGGTTCTCGTTCATGAGCTGGCCGTCGCCAGTCAACGGTCTGCTATCGATGTCTAGGATGAGCACTTTCTTCCCAAGCTTCTCCTTGAATTTGGCCTCGCCGTGCAGGCGGTAGATGTCGCCATCCTCGTCGGTGAAGTTTGCTGCATCAACAGGGTGTAGGATTGGGCCATACAGGGCTTTTATTATAGTAGGCATCGTGATATCGTCTGCATCGAGGGTGACATTCTGAGTATGTGGATATCTGTCGCATGTCAGCCCAGGGTATGCGCCGGTGCGCGAGCATCGTACTGTGATGATTTGAAGCTGCTGGGCATGTAGCTGTGCGGGTAGCTATAGTAGAGGAGTGCAAATGCCATGGGGATCATAGCAATGAACAGCACGCGCCGCCACCGGCCCTGAGGGCCCATGTTCGCGAGCGACTGGTACGAGTAGTCGGCCATGCCCATGAGCGTCTGGGGGAGTGCTCGAGGACGCGCAGAATGTCGAGGCGGAGGGTACACGCAAGGGCACGTCTTGCGTAGGCACGGCGCAACTTTTGGGCGGAGCGGGCGGAGAGGGGGGCCTTGTGCCTGCGACAAGTGCCCGATGGAGTGCAAGTAGATGCTGTTTAAATGCGTCGCGATGAAGGTGTAGTCTATACAGCGAAAGGAAGGCAAAAAGGCGTGGAACGAGCGTGGCCTAGGGAGTCGAGTGGCAGTGTCAGGCTGTCAGCGCTGGTCGACGCCGACGCCGTGTTCTCAACCCCTGCGCCTACCTGCGTTCGGGCGGGGACTAAGCTCAACTCCCGGTCGCTTGTGGTCAAGCGCCCGCCATAGATGGCACCAGCCGTGCCAGCGTCGAGAGGGCGTCCAGGAGATTGGGACATCTCAAATAGTGGTTGCGCAAGGGCTGGACTTGGTGTCGCTCTCGCAGGCGCCCAGGTTTCCCGTGCGCTTTTTTGCCTTGAAGACACCGTGTGAAGTCTCGCTGGCATCCTGCATGCCTCGGCGCATTCTTTGTGCACCACGCCCAATCAAACTGCGCAGCCCGTGTGCATGTCAATTAGAGGGCTGACTGCCGTTGCGTAATGCTCGTACGCACATCTCAGACATGTGCTTCAACACCAGCACTTGGTGCTGTACACTCCACCAAGGGTCCCGTCCAGCGAGCTCTGCCGACACAGCATGTTACAGCAAACGTAGGAGTTCAGCATCCCTCGCAATACCTGGACTGTCGCGTGCACAGCTTTCGATCAGCGTCATCATAATGTGCACCCATTCCTGCCACCCCACTGGCAGAGTAGCTCTCAACTTCTGGTCTGGAGATCGGGCTACCGCATTGAACAGAAGCACCTGGCCAAAGCATTGGCAGCACCAACCGAATTTCAGCGGTAGAGCCGACAGCATCTGCGTACACAGGCCCATCGTCGTCGGCCAGAACATGCCACCTCGAAGCCCTTCCCGCACCTCATTGTACTCTGTATCGTTGGTAAATAAAGGCGCGTGCAACGCCTTGTATAGGAAAGGTCGGCCAATATGGAATTTTGCCACAAGGTACCGACTTCTCAACATCGCTTTGGCAATAACATGAGCCGGACTCGCAGAGTTGTCGGCACTCTCAGCGTCCGAGAATTGGAGAGATGGAGGGAGATTCGAGCGCCACTGCTCTAGCTGGTGGTCTAAAGCTTGGTGTAGGTAGTCAGCAATTGCTTCATACATATGCAATTTGTGCAACGGAACTACTCACGCATCTCTGCAGTGATACTCGCGCTTGGATATCCCTCTTTCTCGGCGAAATAGTATAAACTCTGCTTGACGCGGGTCAGGATGATGCGATGTGCCGCCTGTGCTAAGAAGTGGAAATTGAAGAACGGGTCGTCTCCATCTGTTAGCAGGCCTGAGATGGACGTCTTCGGTCGTGGACAAGCAGTGAACTTGGGCAAAGGTACTTCGGGCTCATACTCCAACAGCCCACTGTGTGGGAGTAGGTCAAGTTCCTGTGTGATGACCGTTTCGTACATCAGCGTGTTCCAGAAAAGCCTCGAGAACATGTCGCCCTCCCAATTCTCGAAGTCGGTCGTCTCTGTGCGGCTCAGAATGTTCGTGCAGCAGAGAGCTGCTCGGTTGACAGTTGTCCAAGAGTCCAGGGGTCGCAGGATGTGCGAGTAGTATATCGTTGTAAGCATGTAATACTGGCCAGCTTGGAGATCGTTCTGACACATGAGGAATCCGAAGCGTCTTCGCGCTTCATTGAAAAATTTCAAGCCTGGAGGATTGTCGGTTGTAAGCTCGAACCATTCAGGACGCATAAAACCCCCTTCAGGCACCAAGCTCCGAGATGGTAAAGTAAAATCTCCTTCCTCGTGCGCCTTGACGGCCAGACAACCGAGCGCGAGGACAATCAGGACTAAACAAGACTCCATGTCATAGTCAAACTCGTTGTCCATAGCCGCTCCAAGCGTACTCGAGTGGAAGTAGAACTTGTCCAGTATGGGGGTGTTGCGATGGAAGACGGCAAAGTATGCATCAGCAAGACCCTTAATGGCTGATTGTGGGAGGTTCATCAACCACGAATCCGATAGAGTTCCAAAAGGCCGATCAATGCGTATCGGCAAGGGGGCTCGCTGGCTTTCAATCTCAACTATGTAGTCTTGAGCTAGTTCGGCGCGTGCGGTGACAAAGTCAGCCGGCAAAATGTGCTTGACAGCAGGCCAAAGAGCGACTCGGTGCTGGCTGAATGACAGGGCAATCCTGCTCTGGATGTCTGCAACGGAGAAGGGGCTCTTGCCTGGGGTCGCAACGGCCTGTGGTGACATAGCCATCTCGTGGACACTGGGTCTCTCGTGATGTGGGAGGACCGATGGGGCGCTCTGAACATAGGCTCCAGGACTAGGCTGCGAGAAGGTTGTATGTGGTGAACGGTGATCAAATAGTGGTGCTGAAGGTGGCGGCGGCATTGGCGCTGCATGCGGAAGCTTGGAGGCGTTGACGGCGCTGGTCAAGTCCTCAATCTTGGCCTCAAGTCTTCGTATGGCATTGATAGCCACAGCCATAGATTGATCTTTCTTGGTCGGTCGAGGTGCTTGATACGTACATTCCAGGTTCATGGCCTTGCAGTACCCGCACTTGGGTCTGTCTTCATCACACCTTGTCTTTCGAGACCGGCATATATCACAGGCCTGGCGATATGAGCCAAGTAGCACTATGCTGGTTCGCATGCACTCACCAGCGTCGCCATGAATGACCGCGCCTTTTTTAACGCGGATCCTTCCGCATCTTCCTGCTCTGCGACTCCTTCCACATGGTGCGACAGTTGTCGGTCAGAAGGCTCTGAGTGCGACGATGCTGCTATGCTGTCGCGCGACCGCTTGGTCATATCATCTCAAGCAGGCTGGTCTCGTTGGGCATTGAAATTGGCAAAAGTAAGTCCGACTGCTCGCCGGTGAGACGAGTGTCGCCGTTGCTGCGGGGCGACACATATGGGCGGTTGCACGCGTATGCACGGACCATGTCCTCACGCAGACGCGGTTATGTAACCAAGTCGTCCAACACCGCAACTGGCCTTTCTCTCTCCCCTCCACACCACCAACTCTGCGAATCAAGTAGCACTATCTCGCCTCCACGTCACTGCCCGGCGTCGTCATTATGGCCTTGGAGGGCGGCGGGGACCAGTGTAGATTCACAGGACCGTTCGACTCGCCATGCTTTACTGACAACGTTAGGCAGCATGCGATACCACCTTCACGCTTGGATACTGGTGTTTTGTTAGAATCAATAATACCACAACTTCTGTCTCGTCTGACTGCCTTGTGTCTTAGTCCTTTTGTTCTCCACTAATATGTTCCCAGATTTTTGCGCTATGGTCTTGGCTCGCCGTGCAGCACGCAACCGTCGACGTCCTCCCGCCTTCTTCCTGCTGTAAACACCTGCTGATAGACTAATGGCTCGTAGCTGTGTGGCCGTTGTGTATCAAGCACGCAGTGTCTACTTCTAGTCTCTCCTGTCCGTCAATCTGCACCTGAATCGCCGGTCGCTAGTTGCGGAGAGAAGCCAACATGATGCTGCCAGAGCACCGCTCACGCCTCCAAGGCGACA